>Ga0224506_10000863_pt1 | contig 23258 bp, 19 predicted proteins | sample SF_Jan12_sed_USG_2_FD_169108 | JGI IMG/M metagenome (GOLD analysis project Ga0224506, IMG submission 169108) | Sediment microbial communities from San Francisco Bay, California, United States - SF_Jan12_sed_USGS_8_1 | ecosystem: Environmental > Aquatic > Marine > Sediment | place: USA... | reverse complement strand
TATTGCCATTCTAAACCCGCATTTTTAACATCAGCCACCTAAGTCGAGCACAACCATGCCTGCACCAGAAGTTTTAATGTTGCTATCCAGTGACTGCAGTCACTGCCCGGCTGTTCTCAATACACTCTGCGACTTACTCAAAGCCGGTAATATTAGCCAGCTTAACGTTATCAATCTCAGTCAGCAGCCTGAAGCGGCTCAACCACTGCAGGTACGCTCAGTACCCTGGGTAAAAATCGGTGAGATCGAATTAAGCGGCCAACACAACAAAGCGGAACTGTTGCATGCCATTGAGCTGGCACAGTCAGGCTCTGGCCTGATGCAGCATTATGACGAGCTACTCAACAATGGCCAGCTACAAGAAGCCATCCATCAGCTGCACAAACAGCCGCACAACCTGAGCTTACTGAGCCGCATGATGCAAACTGAAGACATTAAAATATCGGTACAAATTGGCATCGGCGCGATTATGGAAGAATTTGCCCGATCAGAGGCTCTTAACCTGCTTATACCGGAGCTGACGCAGCTGACTCAGCACCCGCTGGCGCGGGTTAGAAATGATGCCTGTTTTTATCTGTGTTTAACCGCAAACCCCGATGTCCGGCCAAGCATTGCCTTATTGCTCAATGATGAGGACAAAGCCGTGCAGGAAACCGCCCGAGACTGCCTGGATGAACTGGATCAGACACACAGATAGCCAATGGCTGCGGGCAATTGCTTGCCGCCCTTTAAGCTTCATGCTTTAACAAAGACCAGCCCAAAGGATGCACGCTTTTTGTCTCATGGATACAGAAAATTGCCCGCTGATATCTCGATATCGGGGCCTATTAATGACTTATTTTACTGCCCAGCAGGGCAGCTCCAGCCAGAACTGGCTGCCCTTGCCAGCCTGGCTTTGCACGCCTATCTCACCGTGCATTTTTTCTAGCAGACCTTTTGTAATCACCAGGCCGATACCGACACCGTCTGTTTGATATCGGTTTTCACTTAAGCGCTCGAAAGGTAAAAACAGTTTTTCAATCTGTTGCTGATCCATACCCTGGCCATTATCAGTCACAGAGATGCGGACTTTATCAGCGCCGGTATCAGCTGCGGTAATCTCAACCGAGCCGCCGTGCCGGTTGTATTTAATGGCATTACTAATAAGGTTGACCAGCACTTGCTTCAAGCGCGTTTTGTCTGCCTTCAGAGGCTGACAACGGTTATGCTCGAAACTTAAACTGACAGCCCTGTTAGCGGCTGATTCTTTCATTAAAACCAGTGCTTCATTTATCGACGCTGAGACATCAACTTTTTCTAAATGAATTTCAAGTTTCTCAGCTTCGATTTTTGACAAATCCAGCACATCATCGACTAACGATAATAAATGTTTGCCGGCATTATATACCTCTGTTGCATTTGCTTTGTGTACATCGTTCAGACTGTCTAACAAGGTCAGCTGCGAGAAACCCAGAATGGCATTCAATGGCGTTCTCAGCTCATGGCTCATGCTGGAGAGAAATTCAGATTTGGCTTTACTGGCATTTTCGGCATTTTCTTTGGCTTGCACTATTTCCCGTTCTTCTTTTTTTCGCGAAATAGCAATGCCCGCCACATACTGCGCCTTGCTAATGCTTTTTAGCTCAAGCGCAGAGGGCTCTTTATTTTCTTTGTAATAGCAGGCGAAGGTTGCCAGTACCTGATTATCATTACTCAATACCGGGTATGACCAGCAGGCTTTCAGCCCCGCCTTTTCAGTCAGTGGCCTGAATGCCTGCCAGTTTGTATGCGTAGTTACATCGGCCACAATACACGGTTGTTTGGTATAAGCGGCGGCACCACAGGAACCTACTGTTTCACCAATTTTAAGGCCATCAATCGCCGCATTATAATAATCCGGCAAACTGGGCGCTGCGCCAGGCAGCAAGTGTTCGCCATCATCATCGAGGATTAATACGGAGCAGATCATGCCCGGCCAGATTTCTTCAAGCTGCAGCACCAGGCGTTCCAGCACCTGATGGATATCATCGCCTTTGGCCAGTGCTTCCAGCACATGAAAGCTGCCTGACTCAATCTGCTGATTGAGCTTGCGATGCGATATATCAAAAAGAACGCCATCAAGCCACAGAGCCTTGCCGGCGTCATTGTATTTGGCTCGCCCCTGCTCAAAAACCCAGTGAATGTTGTTATTCACATCGAGCAGCCGGTATTCAATGCTATAAGCGCGCTGCTCCGCTACCGCAGACTCGACACTACGATCAACAATATCGCGGTCTTCATGGTGTATGATGCTGGCAAAACTGCGGGCTTTATTACCGATAAAGTCCGCCGGCGGATAGCCTGTCAGGCTTTCAATCTGTGAGCTGATGTATTCCATCGTCCAGTGCTCATCCAGAGCGCAGGTATAGACAATGCCCGGAATATTTTCCACCAGGCTTTCAAATCGGTCCTCATCTATAGCATGCAAATCCATCTTTTTGTTCAGCCTCTGCTGTTAATCGAGATAGGTGCAGGCATTAAGGCTGCTTCTAAAACGATCTATATACTGTTTTTTTTCTGACTCTGAAAGTGCCGCGCTTTCAATGTTTTGCGCTAACACACTTAAAATCTGTTGACTGTCAAAATGCACATAACTCAACACCTCTGACACGGTATCACCGGTTTCGGCTGCGTATAGTTTGACCTTTTTTTGCTCATCTATAACCACATTAACTGTATTAGCATCACCAAACAGGTTATGCATATCGCCAAGGATTTCCTGATAGGCACCGACCATAAAGATTCCCAGCAGGTACTTTTCATGCTCTTGAATCTGGTGCACCGGCAAGGTTGTCTCTATTCCATAGCGGTCAACATACTGCTCGATTTGGCCGTCAGAATCACAGGTTAAATCCTGAATAATGGCCCGGCGATCAGGCCGCTGATCCAGACGCTGCAGCGGCATGATCGGGAAAATCTGTGAAATTCCCCAGACATCCGGCACTGACTGGAAAATGGAAAAATTACAGACCAGCTTATCCGCCAGTTTCTCATTGATCTGATTCAATATCTGTTGCTGCTCAGCATCATCATGGCTCAGCCGTTTTTTTATACGCTGACAACAAGACTGGTATATTTTTTCTAACGCGGCGCGCTCTTTAATCGCCAGTTTATTTGCTGTAAAGGCCGACTGTGCCTGCTTGTACAGCGCATTCATTTGCTGATAGATCAGCACCGCATCGGCGTCCTCGCTTTCTTCATATAACCAATACGCTCTTTGCAAAAGCGTCGACTCAGACACCGGCTTATCCACAGCCTCGGCTTCAGCATTTTGTTCAGCATTAATAACATCTGTCACCAGCACGGCATGGTGCGCTGTCATTGCCCGCCCGGCTTCGGTAATAATATCCGGCGGCAGTAAATGGTTATTAGCACAGGCCTGGCTAAAACACTTTATGACCGCATCGGCATATTCATCAAGACTATAATTGACTGAAAATTCAGTGCGCGATGCACGGCCCTCATAATCCACTCCAATGCCGCCGCCGATATCGAGCACATTAATCTTTACTCCTAACTTATCCAGCTCTATAAAATACTGGGCAGCTTCTGCCAGACCGGTTTCAATATCGTTAAGGCTGGCTATTTGTGAGCCCATGTGAAAATGCAGCAGCTGAATCCAGTGACTGCATTTTTGCTGCTCTAAGGTTTCGATTACTGTAATGATCTGTTCTGCCGTCAGACCAAACTTGGCCTTTTCACCACCGGTGTTTTGCCACTTGCCTTTACCCATGCTCGCGAGTTTGAGCCTGAGCCCCAATAACGGCTCGACTTGCAGCTTTTCCGCTTCCTCGATCACCAGCGCCAGTTCGGATACTTTTTCAAGCACGATAAAAATAGTGTGGCCTAAACGACGCGCCATTAATGCCAGTCGAATGTATTCACGGTCTTTATAACCGTTGCAGATGATGGTATGTGTTTCGACCTTCGCCAAAGACAATACCGCCAGCAGTTCCGGTTTGCTGCCGGCCTCAAGACCGACACGATGGGCACCGCGTTTTAGAATTTCGCTGACAACGCTGAACTGCTGATTAACCTTAATCGGGTAGACGGCAGTATAGCCGGCGGCATATTCATAGTGCTTAAAGGCCCTGTCAAAAGACTGGCATAAACGCTCAATACGATCGTTCAAAATATCCTGAAAACGGATTAACAGAGGCAGTGATATCTCACGCTGCTGAACCTCGCGCAATAACGCTTTAAGGTTTATCTCTCCTCTTTTCGCATCACGATAGGGCCTGACGATTACATCACCGTCCGGCGACACATCGATATAATGCTCACCCCAGGACAAGACGTTATAGGTTTCTTTCGCTTCTTCGACAGACCATTTCACGATTAATTTTCTACCTTTAAAAATTCATATCATTCTGCAATTAAAAGAGCACTGAGTTGTTTGATCAATCTCAACACAGCGCTATAATAACCGAGATTATATTTTACGGCATTGAAAATGACTCTAGATAATACCTGGTTCAGTGAACCCCAGTCTGGCAGCGGTACAGCCTTCTCTCTCAAAATCACAGCCAAGCTACACGAAGAACAAAGCCAGTTCCAGAAAATAGAAATCTACCAGACCGAACACTTCGGTAAATTGATGGTGATCGACGGCTACATCATGCTCACTGACCGCGACAATTTCATTTACCATGAAATGATGAGCCACCCCGTTCTTTTCAGTCATCCCAATCCTGAAAAAGTCCTCATTATTGGCGGCGGTGACTGCGGCACACTGCGCGAAGTACTGAAACACGACAGTGTAAAGCTGGCACAACAGGTTGATATTGATGAGCGCGTAACACGTTTGTCCGAGATCCATTTTCCTGAACTCTGTGATGCAAATAATGACCCGCGTGCCGAACTGCATTTTGCCGATGGCATTAACTGGGTTAAGGATGCAGCCGATGCCAGCTATGATGTCATCATCGTCGACAGCACGGATCCGATTGGTCCCGGCGAAGTTCTGTTTAGTACCGAGTTTTATAAAAACTGCCATCGCATCCTGACTAAAAATGGCCTGGTGGTACAGCAGAGTGAGTCACCATTATTGCATCTCGACAGCATCCTCATGCCGATGCACCAGCGCATGAAAGCAGCCGGCAACAGCCACACACTAACCTTTAATTTCCCGCAATGCGTTTACCCGTCCGGCTGGTGGAGCTGCACTGTCGGTGGAAATTTTGACCTCGCTTCATTCAGAGAAAATGATGCCCGCAACAAAACCTTTAACACACTTTACTATAATTCAGATATACACAAAGCGGCGACGGCGTTACCTGAATTTATGAAAACCACAGTTTAATTGCGTTACCGGCCGTTTTCTATTTACACTAAGCCCACCAATAGCACTCAATAAGCCTGAGACGAAAATGGAAAAACTTAAAAAAAGCACAGGGATGTCGGCCAGCCACAGCCGGCCAGATGAAATGGTTGCTGGCATTATTAACCTTATTTCACTGCCTGAAATTTGCATTCGCATCAATACCGCGCTTGAGAATCCCTCTCATACCAATGCCCAGCTGGGCGAAATCATCGCCCATGACCCGGCCATGGCTGCGCGAATCCTGCGTATCGTCAACAGTGCGTATTATCAATTCCCGAGCAAAGTTGAGATGGTTTCCCGTGCCATCAGCCTTATTGGCGAAGACGATCTTCGAGCCCTGGTGCTCGCCACCTCGGCACGTGAGGTTTTTGAACGCATTCCCAATCAACTGGTCAACATGGAGCTTTTCTGGCAGCACAGTGTTTTCACCGGCATCGTTGCCCGTCTGCTGTCCAAACAATGCAATATTTTACACGGCGAAAGGCTGTTCATCGCCGGCTTGCTTCACGATATAGGCAAACTCATACTGTATTACAAAGAGCCCGAGCTTTCGCAGAAGGTTTTACGCCAGGCCGCTGACGATTCCGGCATCGTACACCATGCCGAACAGCAGCTGCTGGGTTTCACCCATGCCGATGTCGGCGCCGCGTTAACGCAGGCCTGGCAGTTACCCGAGAGTTTTCACAGCATTATTTTGCACCACCACCAGCCTGATAAAGCCCAAAACTACCAGATAGAAACGGCTATCGTGCACCTGGCCAATACCATCGTTAACACGCTGTCACCGGATATCCCGGTCGATCAACACATGCTTGATGCGGCCACTGATTTAAACCCCGCCAGCCTTAGCATCACCGGCATCGACCTGATGCAACTGCCAGCGCTCATTACCGAGGCTCAGAAACAAACTCATGAAGTGCTCAATATCATGTTTCCAATGTATTAGCTCAGCCGCTTAAGCCGTTCGCTGCCATAAAATGCTCTACCGGGGCCTGTTTTCAGTTAAACTAAGCACTATCGACTGACTAAACAACAATAGAAAATTATGATTGATCCCACCATCCTGGACCAGCTCAGCAAACGACTATCCGATTCTGTACCCGATAGTTTCAAGCTGCTACAAAACGATCTGGAAAAAAACATTAAAGCCTCTGTACAGGCGGTTTTCAGAGACATGGATTTAGTCACCCGCGATGAATTTGATATTCAGGCGGCTTTACTGGCCCGTACCAGGGAAGAATTAAAACAACTCGAAGCCAGGCTGGCTGAACTCGAAAAAGAATAAGCTTTCTGACTACTATGTTTTCAAGGATTGAAACATGTCTCTTGCTAAAATCTACACCTGTGCCCTCAGCGGCATCAATACTCACTCGGTTACAGTAGAAGTACACTTATCGAACGGCCTGCCCAGTTTATCGATCGTCGGCCTGCCCGAAGCGGCGGTGCGAGAAAGCAAAGACCGGGTTCGTGCTGCCATCATCAATTCAAACTTTGAATTTCCGCAGCGTCGTATCACCATTAATCTAGCCCCGGCCGACCTGCCTAAAGACGGCGGCCGCTATGATTTGCCGATTGCGCTCGGCATACTGGCCGCCTCTTCTCAAATACCCAGCCAGCGTTTGCACCAGTTTGAGTTTCACGCCGAGTTAGCGCTGAGCGGGGAACTGCGCCCGGTTAAAGGCATCCTACCGGCGGCACTGCATACCCAGTCCAGCCAGCGAGGCCTTATCATCGCCAACGAGAACATCAGTGAAGCGATTTTGGCTGAAAACATTCAGACCCTGGGAGCGGCCAATTTATTGGAAGTCTGTCAGTTTCTCAATGACCAGGGCGAGTTACGCAGCAACCTGAGCCCGGGGGCTGACCACACAAGCACTGAACACTTTCTGGATATGACCGATATAAAGGGGCAGCAAAGGGCCAAGCGGGCGCTGGAAGTCGCTGCGGCAGGCCAGCATAATTTATTAATGATTGGCCCGCCGGGAACCGGTAAAACCATGCTCGCCAGCCGCATTATCAGCATTTTGCCGCCTATGACACAGCAGCAAGCGATTGAAACAGCCGCCATTTATTCCATCAGTGATCAGGCAGAATATACCAGCCAGTGGCGGGTCAGGCCGTTTCGTTCGCCCCATCATACCGCCTCCGGCATTGCGCTGGTCGGCGGTGGCTCAAACCCCAAGCCGGGTGAAATCTCGCTGGCACACCACGGCATTCTGTTTTTAGATGAGCTCACCGAGTTCGACCGGAAGGTGCTCGATGTACTTCGAGAGCCCTTAGAAACCGGCCGCATTACGATCTCCAGAGCCGCTCGCCAGGCCGATTTCCCTGCACGCTTCCAGCTCATTGCTGCCATGAACCCCTGCCCACAGGGTTATAACTGCGACGGTAAAGACCTCTGCCGCTGCACACCGGAGCAACAGCGAAAATACCGCTCAAAAATATCGGCGCCACTACTCGACCGAATCGATATCCAGATAGAAGTACCGCAGGTGCCCAGAGAGGTGCTCAGCCAGCCAAACCACTCAGAAAGCAGTGCCGATATTCGGCAACGCGTTTTAAAGGCCTATCACTCTCAACTCAACAGGCACGGCAAAGTCAACGCCGAACTGAGCAACTCTGAACTGGAACAGTGCTGCCACCTCAACACGGCTGAACAACAACTGATGGATCAGGCGATGGATAAGTTAAGATTGTCTGCCCGCGCTTATCACCGAATTTTAAAACTCTCCAGAACCATTGCCGACCTCGATGATGTGAACGAGATCAGCGCAAGCCATCTCAGCGAAGCCATTTCATACCGCAGCCTCGATCGCCTGCAATAATACGCCAGGCATAAAAAAGGGCGCTCAAAGCGCCCTTTTTCAAAACCGTCTGTTTAGCTTACAGACCCGAATTTTTCAGCATGTATTTAATCGCTTTCTTGATATCAGCATCGCTTAAAGACGCATCACCACCACGAGCCGGCATCATGCCTTTACCCTCGGTTGCGTTTTTCATCATGGTCTTCATACCCGCTGACAGGCGTGATTTCCATTGTGCTTTAGTGCCCACTTTAGGCGCACCCATCGCGCCCGTGCCATGGCAGCTCATGCAGGTACCCTCAACAATTTCTTTAGCAGAACGCACAACCACGACATTCACATCGCCAACATTAACTTCTGATACCGGCTTAATACGCTCATTAGTTGATGCCGCAAAATGCTCAGCCACACCTTCATCGTTGCGGGCATTATCGACTACATTAAACAGGCTGCTTAATAGATAAAGCAATGCAGCAAGCAGGCATAGAACACTCAGACCAACATATAAATTACGAATACTGTTATTTTCACTACTCACACTAATTCTCCAACGAATAGGCGGAAAGCCTTCATCAAGGCACAAATAAAACGCGGATTATAGCGCCAATCACTCCTCTGGTGAACACATAAGCTCAAATTAATATAATAAACTGCTTATAGACCAGCGCCACTGCACAGTCTATTTTTAGCAGCTTGTTGTGAATTATCCAGTTTTATCAGCCAAACAGACTTATTGTTATGCGCTTCACAGCCAACAGGCTGTTTGATAATAAACAGCTACTATCGAGCCGGATATCAACAGCTAAAGGCCATTTATAGTTTGTCTAGACTAACTCGATAAATACGCCCTCCAGCCTCCCAGCTGGCTGATTTCTCTTGCGCCGGCTATCGCATAACCTTCACAAATAAAACCCGGTAACCAGCGGCCATCTGCTGTCTCAACCTTGCCGATGCCCAATGGTGCGGCAATACCGGCGACAAAACTGCCAAATTCCGGCTTCGGAATCGCCCAGACTTCAATCTCTATTGCGCCACCCGATTGCTCATCGCGAATCATGCCCGGCCTCTCCAGCTGGCCTTCGATCACAAACATGCGATAGGCTTTCGCCGAGGCTGTTTTTTCCTGCAGCGTTGCACCCCGCTCTAGCAGCTGCCAGTTTAAAGCCAGCCCTTCTAAATGTGCCCCACATACAATAACCGGAATCGTATCCGAAAAAGCAATATCGGCAGCCTTGCCTGGCAATAGTTCAGCCTCCAGTTTTCCGGGCTTTATTTTATTGTGTTGCTGCCATTTATTGGCATAAGACAATAGCTGGCGGTCTTTCATGGCTGTACTGACAAGGCTAATACCCCATGGCAAGCCGTTATCAAGAAAGCCTGCGGGCACTGCGACAGCGGCACAGTCGAGTAAATTCATAAAGTTGGTGTAATAACCCATATTGCTGTTTAATTTAATCGGCTCGGCATTCACTTCGTCAATCTTATAAATCGTGCCTGCTGTCGGCGTTACTAAAAAATCAAATTCAGATAATATCTGTTTAGCCTTTGCACGATAGCTCTGCATTTTATATTCGGCTTTAAACGCATCACTTGCTGTTTTATCTTTACCGCTGCCGATAATGGTATTAATCACGGGCAGTAATTGCTGCGGCTGCCTGGTAATCAATTCTTCTATCGCTGCATAACGCTCAGCAACCCAGGGCCCTTCATAAAGCAGTACCGCGGCTTCGAGAAAGACAGTAAAGTCCACTTCCTTTTTGACCCCGCCAATTTTCTGCATGCTTTCAATACTGTCTGCAAAAAGCTGCTGCGCAGACTCATTGCCAAAGAACTCAAGCTGATCTTGCTTTGGCACGGCAAAAGTAAATGTCTGGACAGGCAGACCGTAATGCCTGGTATTATTATCGAAGGGGATTTCACGTGCATACTGGTCTTCACAATCATAAACCGCGGCCTGTTCAAGTACCGTGTTTGCATCGTCTGTTGTCAGTGCAAAAATGCTGACACAATCTAAACTGCGACAAGCCGGTAACACCCCTGTCATGCTTAACAAACCCTTTGAAGGTTTTAATCCGATCAGGTTATTAAACGATGCCGGCACCCGGCCTGAACCGGCTGTATCGGTACCTAAAGAAAAACTCACCAGACCGAGCGCAACAGAAACCGAAGAACCGGAACTTGAGCCACCTGAAATATATTTTTTATTAAAAGCATTTTTGCACGCTCCCCAGGGCTCGGGTGAACGCGTACCGACCAGCCCGGTCGCAAACTGATCCATATTGGTTTTGCCTATTGGAATAGCGCCGGCATTAATTAATTGTTCTACCACAAACGCCGATTTTTTCGGTGTCTTGCTAAAGGCGGCACAAGCGGCTGTTGTTGGCACACCGGCAAGATCTATATTGTCTTTAATCGCAAACGGAATGCCATACAATGGCAGCTCATCAATGTTTTTATTTTCAAGCCTGTCGAGATATGGCTGCAGCTCATCTGCACTTAACTGATAAATCCATATATTGTGATCGAGATACTGCTGGCTACGCTGCAGGATATCGTCAGTCAATTGTTTTGGTGTCAGTGTTTTATTTTTATAGGCTTCTATTAAAACGTTTATATTTAAATTCATGATAATTCTCTTATTCAGATTTTTTTATTGTTCTTGTAAAATTAAAAGGGGCTGACCGGCATTCACCTGCTGGCCTTCTTCCCGGCTAAGTGAAAACACAACGCCGGCATGTGGAGCCACGATTTCAATTTCCATTTTCATTGATTCCAGAATCATCATTGGCTGATCCTGCTCAATGACATCACCCGGCTTCACCAGCATCTTCCAGACATTACCTGCAACCGGACTTTCAATCGCAACACAGTTTTCAGGTAACGCATCCTCCACACCGCTGTCACTGGCTAAATCCTGAGCCGATTCAAAATTAATCTGACCGGATTCAATCCAGCGCTGCAATTCTTCATCAAAGGCTTTTTCTCGTTTTTCTGTGAACTGATTAATTTCAGTTTCATTTTCACTGAGAAAACCAAGATATTCTTTCAGATTAAAACGAGTGTCTTCAATCTTTATGCCGTAACGCCCTTTGGGAAAATCGTGGCGGATAGCTTTCAGCTCATCAGCGCTGACTTCATAAAATTTTATCTGATCAAAAAATCGTAATAGCCACGGCTGTGTAAACGCTTTGGTTTTGTGATAACGATTCCACATCTGCAAGGTACGGCCAACAAACTGATAACCACCCGGCCCTTCCATGCCATACACACACATATAAGAGCCGCCTATGCCGACAGAGTTTTCCGCTGTCCAGGTTCGTGCCGGGTTATATTTGGTTGTGACGAGACGGTGCCGCGGATCCATTGGTGTCGCCACTGGTGCACCCAGATACACATCTCCCAGTCCCATCACCAGGTAGCTGGCATCAAACACCGTGTCTTTTACCTGTTGTATGTCATCGAGGCCGTTGATGCGGCGAATAAATTCGATATTGCTCGGACACCATGGCGCATCCTTTCGAACTGACTGCATATATTTATCAATTGCCTGCTGACAGGCATCATCATTCCAGCTCAGTGGCAGATGCACCACGCGCGCCGGCACTTCAAGCTCTTCAATATTTTTTAGTGCCGCGATTGTGCTATCGAGTATTTCTATTAACTGATGAACAGAAATATGCTGACTGTTGTAATGCACCTGTAAAGAACGAATGCCCGGTGTTAATTCCAGCACGCCATTAATCGCTTTTTCTTCTAACGACAGCATCAGTGCGTGCACACGAAAACGCAATTCGATGTCGAGCATTAGCGGCCCAAATTCAACCAGCAGATATTTGTCGCCTGAAGGACGATAGACTACCTGCACACCAAACTCTGCTTCATCGATCGTTTTTATAATCGGTGTTGTAATCGCCAGCGCCTCAATCTGCAGTGCTTGCGGCTGAAGCTGTGAAACCGATGTTAACTGGGCCTTTTCCAAAGCCACGGCAGCATCAATACTGACGGCAATGAATTTAACTTTATCGCCGGCTTTTAGTTGTCCGAGTTTCCACAGGTCGGCCGTAATAACCGTCGCAGGACAGACAAAGCCGCCCAGCGACGGCCCATCAGGTCCCAGAATAACCGGCATGTCACCGGTAAAGTCCACGGTGCCAATCGCATAAGCATTGTCATGAATATTTGACGGGTGCATGCCCGCCTCGCCACCATCACTTCTTGCCCACTCTGGCTTCGGCCCTACCAGCCGGATACCGGTACGACTTGAGTTGTAATGAATTTCCCATTCTGTTTCGAAAAACATGCCGATATCATTATCGGTAAAAAAATCCGGTGCGCCGTGCGGCCCGTAAATAACGCGCAGCTGCCAGCTGTTATTGATTTCAGGTTTTAATGATTCGCTTAATGAGACACGGCCTGCTTTTTGTTGCAACTGATTAAAATGTAAAACATCACCAACACGAATCGCACGACCGGCATGACCACCAAACTGGCCGAGAGTAAAAGTAGACTTTGAACCCAGGTAATCAGGGCAGTTAATGCCTTCTTTAATACACAAATACGCCCGCGCTCCTGCCGCGCTGGTTTTGCCAATTTTTAATGTTTGCCCGGCTTTAACATCAGTCACCTGCCAGAATGCAATTGACTGCTGATCCAGATGCGCTTGCATATCGGCGCCGGTTAAAACAATTTGTGTATCATTATTAAACCGCAGTGTCGGGCCGTTTAATGTGATTTCCAGACCGGCACAATTTTCCTCATTCTCCAGTAAACGGTTAGCCAGATTAAATGAATACTGATCAAAAGGACCCGAAGGCGGCACCCCGACATTCCAGTATCCGCTACGCGCCGGGTAGTCCTGAATCGTGGTCAGTGTGCCTGAACTGAGAACATCTATTGAATTGGGCCGGGTCACAAAGTCATTCAGAAAGCGGGTAAAAATTTCGCCCTTCTGAAATATTTCCGTGTTTAATATTTCACGCACATACTGCATATTTGTTTCGATGCCATACAATGTTGTTTCTTGCAGCGCGCTATCGAGTTGCCTAATCGCCTCTTCACGGTTGCCTGCTGTCACAATGACTTTAGCCAGCATCGGGTCAAACAAAGACGGCACTTCAATGCCCGTTTCTAGCCAGTGATCAATGCGCAGATTTTCTTTGTCAGGGAAATTAACCTCACTCAGCAAACCGGCACAGGGCTGAAAATCTTTGTTGGGATCTTCCGCATAAACCCGTGCCTGAATCGCATGTCCGCTGGGCCTTAATCTTGCCGACAGAACTTCCAGGCTTTCGAGTTCATTGGCTGCCAGTTTAATCATCCATTCTACAAGGTCTACATTAAATACCTGCTCGGTGACTCCGTGCTCTACCTGCAGCCGGGTATTCACTTCAAGAAAATAAAACTGATCTGATTGCTGGTCATAAACAAACTCAACCGTACCGGCATTGCGGTAGTTCACGGCCTCCACCAGTCGAACAGCCGTTTCATGTAATTCTTTTCTGACGGCTTCTGAAATATTGGGTGCCGGTGTTTCTTCAAGCACTTTCTGGTTACGACGCTGTGTTGAACAGTCCCGCTCACCCAACGCAATCGCACGACCCTTGCCATCACCAAACATCTGCACTTCAATATGTCGCGCATACTCAATAAACTTTTCTAAAAACACGCCGCTGTTAGAAAAATTATTTTCACTCAGGCGTCGCACCGAGTCATAAGATTTTTCAAGCTCGGCCCTGTTCCAGCAAAGTTGCATACCGATACCGCCACCACCGGCGGTACTTTTTAACATCACCGGGTAAGTAATTTTTTCAGCTTCAGTCACGGCTTCAGCAAGGTCATTTAACAAACCGGTACCGGGCAATAACGGAATATTATTATCCTCGGCCAGCTGGCGGGCTGTATGTTTCAAACCAAAAGCATGCATTTGCCCGGCTGTCGGGCCTATAAAGGCAATGCCATTTTTTTCACAGCGCTCGACAAAATCGGGGTTCTCACTCAAAAACCCGTAACCGGGGTGAACAGCATCCGCTCCGCTTTGTTTTATGATTTCAAATATTTTATCCTGATTCAGATAGGTATCCGCTGCCCGGCCTGCTCCCAGAGAAAAGCTCTGATCAGCATGCTGCACATGTAAAGAGTCTGCATCGGCTTGGTTATAGACAGCTATCGACTGACACTGCATTTTTTTCAGGCTGCGTATGATGCGGGTTGCAATCGCACCACGGTTCGCAATAAGGACTTTTTTAAACATGATGTATTCTTTCTTGTCTGGCAGGCCGTCCTGCTGTTGCAAACAATATTTAACGGGTCGTCCCGTTAATATCAATTCAGATGAGATTAATCCCAGATAATGACTTCGACCGGTGTCGGGTTATAACCATTACAGGGATTATTTAGCTGCGGACAGTTTGATAATAAAATAATCGTGTCCATATTCGCTTTCATTTCCACATACTTGCCTGAACCTGAAATACCATCTTCAAAGCTAAGGCCGCCTTCACTGGTTACCGGCACGTTCATAAAGAAATTGATATTGTGGCTGATATCCCGTTTGCTTAAACCATATTCTTCGTTTTCGGCAACCGCCAGCATCCAGCTGTCGCGGCAGGCATGCATGCATTTTTTTTCTAGCGCATAACGCACCGTATTGCTCTCGGTTGCACAAGCACCGCCCAGGGTGTCATGACGGCCACAGGTGTCTGCAACGATTTCAAGCATCACATTATTTTCATTCGATAACAATTTTGTACCGGCTGTTAAGTACACATTGCCCTGTTCACGAATAGTATCCATCGCGCTGTAACGTTCGGCCGGATCATTTGCATTGTAAAACAATGTATCCGCCGCCTGGTTTCCTTCAATATCGAGAATTCGAAAGGTCTGATCTTTTTTTACCACTTTTATAAAATAGTCACCGGCCGCAACCTGCTGCCGATACACCGAGTCATCTGTTTTTAAAACACTTTCTTTAATCATGGCAGCATGCCCCGCTTAAATGAAAGATTTCATTATTCTTAAATCCACGGCCATTTTCTTCGCGGAAATTCAGGCAATAATCATCTTTCTGAACCTCGGCACCCTGAATCAGCTGATAACGAACTGCTTTCTTCGGATAGTCTGCTGCTGTATTCAGCGGATGCGGGCAGGTATGCATTAATACCAGCGTATCCATTTCAAACCGCAATTCGATTGAGTCACCGGCTTTGCTGTTGGCCTCTGTATATTGCAATGCGCCTTCGGCATTGACGCTGACCGCACTGAATAAATTAAGATTCGATGCCATATCCTTTTTACCCAGACCATACTTTGCCAGCTCTATCAAAAAACTGTCATAACCATTCTGGTTCCAGTCGTTATGATGATGCTGATAGGTCTTCTCAGCCCATTTTTCTTTTATCATTTGCCTGGTTGTATTGCCGCAAACTGTTTCATGCCAGCCAACCGTGTCTTCGATGATGGAACAAAATATTCGTCCCATATCAGAATACAGGCAGTTGCCTTTTGTCAGTTTAAAGGTGTGCTGGCATTTCAGGGTATCCGGCGCGTTATAACGCTCGAGTAAATTTTCCGGGTTGTAAAACAGCATGCCGACATTTGCACCGCCCTCTTCGTCAATCAGTTTAAGCACTGAGCCTTTACGCATGCGTATCGACCAGTGACAGCCAGCTGCCAGTCTGTCTTCGTATAAAATTGTGCCTGCCTCGGCCTTTAATGACGCCATTGTCATATTGTCTCTCCGCTAATCACCGTTAAGGTGATATAAAATCGTATTGCTATAATGTATCTTCTTGCATGATATATTCACCATTAAATATACCTGCTGACTAATTCAAATTTCATTTCCTGTAAGGGGATGTACCTGTGGTAACAACGCCGCTGACAGTTGTAACTTTCCTGAAATCACACCACGGCACGCTTCCATTTTATCGGCGATCATTTTTAATTTTGCAGCCGGTCCCTGTACCAAAATCACTTCCATGGTTTTATTCTGCATTAAATAAACATGCAAAGAACTGATGACTTCATCAATATACTCATGCTGCAAATCGGTCAGCTGTTTCTTTAGAGCAGGTGTTGAATGGTCATATACCAGGTTAATGGTGCCTGCCATGACTTCATCACCAAATTCACAACGGTGTTCTGTAACCTGGTGCTGAATCATACTGGCCAGTGCCTGTGAGCGACTTTCAAAACCACGCTGTTCGACCAGTAAATCCATATCTTTTAACAACTGTTCAGATAAAGAAATACTGATGCGACTGACACCCTGTTTATTATTGCTCATTTCAAAACCTGCCTGCTTTCATCAGTACACGCTTTCAACTTCGTTATCGACCCTGACCATTCTCACCATGTTCAAATGGTCTTCATTAATGCCCGCATCGGCTTCGGCTGGGTGTATCAGTTCTTCTAAACGTTTTCGTGTCGCCAGAAATTCTGGTTCAAGTAACTGCTCCGGTGAACGCGGATGCGGCACCGGCACTTCAATCACTTCCTGCACTTCACCCGGGTTGGCTTTTAATACCAGCACCCGGTCAGCCAGAAAAACAGCCTCATCTAAATCATGGGTAATAAATAAAATGGTGACATCAATATTTTTCCAGATCTCATGTAAATAACCCTGCATTTTGGCCCGCGTTTGTGCATCCAGTGCGCCAAAAGGCTCATCCATTAATAATATCCGTGGCTGGTTGGCTAATGCACGTGCGATCGCCACGCGCTGTTTCATGCCGCCGGACAACTGATGCGGGTATGATTTTGCAAACTTACTCAGTCCAACCAGGTCTATCCATTGAAAGGCCTGCTCTTCTGAGCTGGCTTTACTGTGACCTGACATTTCCAGGCCAAACATCACATTGTCTTTGACGCTTAACCACGGAAATAATGTATAACCCTGAAACACCATGCCGCGATCAGGCCCCGGCCCGATAGCAGCTTCACCATCGAGCAACACATCGCCCGAACTCTGTGTTTCCAGGCCAGCCAGTATGCGTATCAAGGTTGACTTGCCACAACCCGACGGCCCGATAACACAAACAAATTCACGTTTATACGTTTCAAAATTAATATCTTTTAATGCCGTTACTTTTCCCTGCGGGGTATCAAATTCTTTATTCAGATTTTTGACCTGCAGTGTAACCGGGCGTTTTTTCATGCGTTCAAAGCGGTCTTTCACTGCATCGCTTTGCTGAAGATAACTGGGTAATTCACGTTGTTTCATATTTCTGCCTTTGATTTTTTTCAGGCTTTCGCCAGCCCTTTTTCCCAGGGAAATATTTTTCGTCCTATCGCCGCCAGAACCAAATCCGTTGTCAGCCCAATAATGCCGATGATAATAATGGCGGCAAACACATTGTCGAAGTTTTTATAACGTGCCTGCTGGGTAATGAACCAGGTAATGCCTGAACTGGTACCGATCAGTTCAGCCACAATCAGGTAAGTCCATGCCCAGCCTAATAACAGCCTGAGGTCTTTATACAAATGAGTAATAATGCCCGGTACCACTACCCGGAATAACAGTGACATTCTCTTTGCACCTAATGTCATTGCCGCTTCTAATAAAGCCGGGTCGAGTTTTCGTGTGGTATTGGATACCACCAGTACCTGCTGAAAAAAAGTACCGATAAAAATGATCGCTATCTTTGGCGCGTCATATATGCCGAGCACAGCCACAGCCAGCGCACCAAATGCAGGCGCCGGAAGATAACGGAAGAATTCAATAAAGGGTTCAAACAGTTTTGAAAACACATCATAGGTTCCGGCAAGAATCCCCAACGGCACACCAATCAGTGATGAAATAAGAAAACCCCAGAAGATAACCTGAATGCTGTCCCATAAACTTTCATGCAGCCATTTTTCATTGCGGCGTTTAGGTTCAGTCGTAAAGGCCGTATATAAAGCCGTTGCTACTTCATGCGGTGCCGGTAAATACACCGGATTGGCCGCAACACCTTCAGGAACTGCCTTTGATTCTTTTATCGCCGTTTCAACTTCCCTGTCGAAAATGTTGCGATCGATCAGCATACCCTGTTGAAAATAACTGACATCGCCGGCTGTTTCAATCTCAACTTTCGGATGCCAGATAAAAGGCACGTAACTTACCAGACTCCAGATCAGTAATGGCAACAAAAAGCTGAACACAGACATTGTAATACGCTGCCGCGAGTCAAGTTTTTTACCAATTGAAAATAATTTAGTAAACATAATCATCATTTATTAACCGAAGTCCTGGTATTAACGTTACATGCCTAAAGTTAATGAAGGATCAATATATGATTTTATATTTTGTGCTTTATCATAAACTTTGTTAGCCACATTAAAATCATCAGCAATCTGCGTTGAACCATAGATGGATTTAAAACCTTTAGATTTCTTAAACATCTTTTTAGCTTCTTTCAGTGTCAGAATTTTTGTACCTTTGACAAATGATTTATACTCATCTGCTTTAAGTCCCACACGTGAGGCCATAATTGCAACAGCGTCATTAAATGTTTTTGGATCATTGACATAATCAACAATGCGATACCAGACTTTCATGACTTTTTTCCAGTCATCTTTTCTCGCCGCATAACTTTGAGGTGACACAGCATACAGGTCATAAATCAGGCCCGGCTCATCGGCACTGGTGTAAATGGCTTTGGAACCCGGCACCTGCGTTAATGCGATACCGGAACTTGGCTGCCATGCAACAATCGCATCGACATCGCCCGACGCCAGTACTTGTGGTGTTTCATTCGTTGGCACGTTAACCAGCTCAACATCTTTTTCTGTCATGCCATTCTTTTCAAGTGCGTTAAGTAATAACAGGTGGCTAACAAAACCGACTTCAACGCCAATTTTCTTACCCTTCAGTTGTTTTACCGATGTGATACCCGGCTTACCAATGATCATGTCATTACCATTGCTGTAATCGTTCATCAGTATCATCACGCTCTTAGCACCCGTTGCACCGGTGACTAAAGCATCACCGTTAGTCATGCCAACACCGTCTAACTTACCGGCAGCAAAGGCATCCATTGATGCGACATAGTCAAACCATTCGAACTTTACATCGACGCCGGCTTCTTTGAACCAGCCTTTTTCAATGCCCACTTCCCATGCAACCCAGCCTGGCCAGTCGCTGTAACCAATCTTTAATGGTTCTGCCGAAACATTGCTAAACGCGCTGACTAATAATACAGCCGCCAATGTTTTTGAGATTTTTGTAACTATGCTTTTCATATAGAGCTCCGAGTATTACTAAAATTAAAATTCGTAATACTCACATTGCAATCGCTATGCCAAGATAAAAAACTTGCGCGATGCCGCATAAAGACTGAGCGCACTAAATTTCTCTGCATCACAACCATCAGGTTAACGCACTTTAATCGTGCGCAGATTTTATTTATGCTTCATTACAATGCGTGGCTCAGCCCCAACACGCGCTTGTCAGCCTGTTGTATCTGGTACATCTATTGCAGATCTTAAGTTTTACCGCTACTGGTTAGACAGCTAATGAAGTTACAAATTATAAAAACAATGTGGGGAGCAACCGGCACAACCACCGACGCAGTTGAGCAGTTACTACTCGCCGGTATGCAGGGTCTGGAAGCACCGGCTCCTGAAACCACAGCAGAACAGCATTTACTGGCCGGTTTAATACAAAAAAATAATCTTGTCTATATTGCAGAGATCACCACCGCCGGCTCCTATGTACCTGAACGCCGCGCCAGTCTGCAACAGCACCTTGATTCACTTGAGACTAAACTGATTAATAGCGCGGCCATTAATCCTTTGTTTGTAACCTGTCTTGGTGGCTGTGATGCCTGGCCCGAAAATCAAAGCATAGAATTTTTTCAACGCGCCATAGAAATGGCCGAGCAGTTCGGATTAAAGATAAGCTTTGAAACACACCGTGGCCGGTCACTGTTTAACCCATGGGTTACTCAACGTATCGTGGAGCAGATTCCACAAATATTATTAACGGTAGATTTCAGCCACTGGTGCGTGGTCTGCGAACGGCTAATGGATACCGAGCTCGATACTATTAACGCTATTGCGAATAACGTCCAGCATATCCACGCGCGTGTCGGCTATGAACAGGGCCCACAGGTTGCCGACCCACGAGCACCAGAATACGAATACGCACTACGCGCTCACCAACGCTGGTGGCAAATCATCTGGCAATCACAACGTCAACGACAATTTAGCCACACAACCATGACACCCGAATTTGGCCCCGACGGTTACCTGCATGAGTTACCGTACAGCAAAAGGCCAGTTGCCGACTTATGGCAATTAAACCAGTGGATGGCTGACGAAGAGCGAAATCATTTTGAGACGTGTTGGGCTTGAGTGAGAACTGATGATGGGATTATCTTAATTCAATGAGTTGAGCATTTTCTACTCTCTCCAAGAGCTTTGATTATGCTCACCTGTGGGCCGTTATCTGCACAGCGACGCAGTATAACGGCACCACACGTGTGATATTAACTGATATAGCTATCAGCGACCACGGCCACCTCCACCCATGCCGCCACCGCCCATGCCACCCTGTCCCATTCCTCCACCACCGGGACCCATGCTGCCGGCTTTAGCAGGGGGCATATCGGGCAGGCTGATGCCATGAGCTCTAGCGCGCTCTTTCATGCGCTCGTGATGCTCATTGCGTATTTGCTCACGCTCCCTTGCCGTTTTCGCGGCACGCATTTTGGCGCGATGTTCATCGCGTTCTTGCTGCGTCATCAACTGGCTGCCGTAGATTTGTGCTTGCTGCTCAGCTGCAAATGAGAGACCAACAGAGAAAAACAACACGGTGACTAGACCAGAAACAATCAATGTTCTTTTCATCATCATAAACTCCATGTAAGGGCGGGCTGTTTCATCCATGGCAGCAGTCAAAGCAACCCGTACAGTGACAGCGCCTAACAAACAAGCGGTGGGCCGAGCAGTAAATCAAGCATCCAAGGCGGGTGCATTGTATCGAGCCTCCCTCATTAGCTAGCTTGAGTACTGGGCTTTAGCAGCAACTGAAGCCTTGTTATGCCAGTATTCGACGAGCAGCGGCACCCTCTTTTAAGAGCCCGCTAACAAACACCAAGCAACACAGCACCAGAAACATTTACACCCGGATACTTAACCAGGCCTCGAGCCTATCAAAAAAGCAGAATTAACTTATTATAAGAATTAAAGGCTCAATGACAAACACTGGCTCTCATAATTCGCATTAATGACCACACCTTATGAGCCGTTAACACGGCTGTTCAGCTATGGTTTATTTAAGATTAATTGGGATCTGAGCCTTACTAGTCTCATGATTTATCGACATCTTGTTTGACTAACTTCCCATTGACTGGCAGTGCCTTGAGACCACCAATGCTTCCATTCGTATACGTGACCATCAGATGCTGTGCCTACACATTGTGCATAAAACGAATGCCATGGATAAGAGCATGATATTTGTTGTGCATATAACTGATCACAGTGTGGGTTTGACGGTTTTGTTGTGTGAAAGCATCCAGATGAAGCGGCTGAAATTAATATGAGTGTAATTAAGAGTATTAGTATTCTATTCATGGCCATCTCTCCATTGACGAGTAAATGTGTCGAATACAGAAATTGATAATTGAACTTAACAGGTCCCATCTTAAGAAGAACTTAACCAGGCGCCCACCATAAGAATACTCCAAAATAATTATAAAAACAGCAGCTCAGTACATATAGAATTAAATCATCGTTAACTAATCTTTAACGTCCTTTAACATGGGTATGCTAATTAGTTTCTGTAGCCTGGGTTGACGAAGAAAACCCAACAAAACATTTTATTGTTTGCATTGTTGGCGTTCGCACCTTACCCCAACCTACCAGTTATTAACTGACAATAACCCGGTTTCGCCCAGACTCTTTGCCAAAATACAAAGCCTTGTCAGCATCACTAATACAAGCGTCAAGACCTGATTCTTTTTTATAACTGCTCAAGCCGATGGTAACGGTGGCATGAATTTCTTGTCCGTCGTAAACAATTTTTGTTTCAGCTATTTTTTTACGTAATCTATCAGTTATGCTTGCAGCACTATTAATTGATGTCTCAGGAAAGACAATGAGGTATTCCTCACCACCCCATCTTGAGATCATATCGTGATGACGAAAATGTGCTGACATTATCTGTGCAATTGATTTTATTATTTCATCACCCGCCTGGTGGCCATAGCTGTCGTTGATGGTTTTAAACTTGTCGATATCTACCATTGCCAAAGTAAAAGACTTATCTCCTCTATTGACACGACTCACTTCTTCATTGAGTAATTCTGTCATGGCTCTGCGATTATATAAGCCTGAAAGCATATCCTTAGATGCCAGATTTTCCCACTGGCTACTTAACTCTTTAAGTCGCTTTTCTGATTGATTGGCAGCCCAGCTGTAAATAAATGTGAAGTAGGCAAGAATCACATAAAGTGCTATAACATTTGCATAATTGATCAGGGTGAATGTTGCAGTGGATAGTTGATACAATGATGAACCATCATTGTAGACCTGGTTTAATATAATCAGGTGGAGCACGGATAAAGCGGTCATTGCACTTTTAATTTTCAATGAACCTTTAGGGTGTAAAAATAATAACGGACCAATGATCGATAAATAAAAAACGAATCCGCCACCCCATCCAAGTGACACCACACCGACCAGACTGAATAAATTGATGCCAAAATAGGCCAACCATACAGCATGAATATCGAATCTGCGTTTGTTTAAAAACATACACCCAGAAAAAAGAATGACGCCAAAAACACCATAATACGATAGCGCATCTATACCTATCCATGATGTTGCAATAGCGACAATGATATGTATAACCGCGATGAGGAAATAGATCTGTTGTGACGATATAAGATAGCGATAATACCCATGCTCGGACGTATTCACATCAAACACTAGTCTTAAATACTTGTTCAACAAAGCCTTTATATCAAAATTCGGCCTTTTATATGCTCTGAATGTCGCCTCTATAGCGGCTTTATTAAAATTACTAAACATTACTTTTGTTACCTGGTGTATGCGTTAATTTGTAGTATACGTAACTAAATTAGCAATTAATGATGAATGGTTCATAAAAGACAATTACAGTTTATTTGCAT
>Ga0224506_10000862_pt1 | contig 23274 bp, 20 predicted proteins | sample SF_Jan12_sed_USG_2_FD_169108 | JGI IMG/M metagenome (GOLD analysis project Ga0224506, IMG submission 169108) | Sediment microbial communities from San Francisco Bay, California, United States - SF_Jan12_sed_USGS_8_1 | ecosystem: Environmental > Aquatic > Marine > Sediment | place: USA... | reverse complement strand
CACACACATTACTTGATACTATATTTTTAAAGAGCGTTTGACACCAATAAAGTCGGCGACAAAGAAGCGAGAATTATACAGCTACTCGCCAGACTGTCAATCTTTTTCCTATCGGGAAACACTGTTAAATCTCGTGAATCTTGTAAGGAAAGATGCGCATTCTACAGTTTAAAACTGACACGTCAACAGGAAGAAGTTCCCGATTAATGAACACTTGTTCTATATCGTTGAAACCTTGGCGAATTTTCTTTTTCCCACTTGTAAAATATGCTGTTTCCCCTTGCCGATCAGCATGCTTTTATCCTCGACTTTGTTACCATCGATCTTAACTGCGCCTTGCTTCAACATTCGTAATGCTTCTGATGTGCTTGCTGTTAGCCCTGAATCTTTCAATAAATTCGCTATTGGCAAACCTTCGCTATCTACCGTTAAAGTTACTTCATCAATGTCTTCAGGGATTTCACCTTTCTTAAACTGATTTTCAAAACCTTCTCTCGCTTGCTTAGCAGCGTCTTCACTATGGAATCTGCCGACAATTTCCTGAGCAAACTCTTTTTTCAGTTCAATAGGATTTCGGCCTCCAGCCACATCATCACGCCATTGTTTTATTTCGGCCAGACTTTTGAAACTCAATAAATCTATATAACGCCACATCAATTCATCTGATATCGACATCAGTTTTCCAAAAATATCTTTAGGGCTATCATTTATACCTATATAGTTACCTAAGGATTTGGACATTTTTTGTACGCCGTCCAATCCTTCAAGAATAGGCATGGTTAAAATTGATTGTTGTGGTTTACCATAGGCTTTTTGCAATTCACGGCCCATCAACAAATTGAATTTCTGATCAGTACCACCCAATTCCACATCAGCGTTTAATTCAACCGAATCGTATCCTTGTATTAATGGATATAAAAACTCGTGAATGGCAATAGATTGGCCGCTTGTGTATCGCTTATGAAAATCATCACGCTCCATCATTCGAGCTACTGTGTGATTAGATGCTAGTCGAATCATATCTGCTGGGGACAGTTTGTTCATCCAGTGTGAATTGAACACAACTTGTGTCTTTTCTGGATCCAGAATTTTGAATACCTGTTCCTGATAGGATTTGGCATTTTCCTGAACTTGTTCCGGACTAAGCGGTTTACGAGTGACATTTTTACCAGTGGGATCACCAATCATGCCTGTGAAATCGCCAATTAAAAACAGTATTTCATGACCGAGATCCTGAAATTGTTTTAATTTGTTTAATAATACTGTGTGACCTAAATGAAGATCAGGTGCTGTAGGGTCAAACCCTGCTTTGATACGCAGTGGGCGTCCTGTTTCAAGCTTTTCAATCAACTCACTTTCGACCAGAATTTCTTCTGCCCCACGTCGAATTATAGCCAACGATTCTTGTACAGGAATCATCATTTTCTCCACTTAATAATCAAATTGGGGCGCATAATATCACAAAATAGGTCAACAAAAGCTTCCATTACAATGAAAATACTGACAAAATAGATAACCATCTATATAAATGTTAGAGATTATCGATGAAACGAAACAGACTTATTCGGTCAACCAGTCAGGCCAGTCTATTCTCTAATAACTCGGCTCACACCAATAAACGTGGTCATTTGTTTGCTCTATCGTTACTAACTTTCGCTGGTATTTTTATTACTACCATCGTATTGGCAACCAGCCGTCCAGCAAATATTAATAATACTGAGTCTCAAGTCATTTCACTACCCAGTTTGCCTGCTGAGATGCAAAATTTCTCAAACAGTACCTCAATCTTGAAACATGACAATTCAACACTGCCAGCAAACCACGAGCTTACCGACACCGCTTTTCACATTGATCCTGTTCAGCCTAATACTGTCGCAACCATTGCAGTACAAGATGATACTTTGAAAAATGTAACGTCGATAGAGGTAAAAAGCCCTATTCTCAGTTGGCGTGAAATTACCGTCAAATCAGGTGACAACCTTTCGCTTATTTTTCCTCGCGTCGGTCTATCGGCACGAGATGTTTATGATGTTGCGCAATTAGGCAAAGACATTAAACCGTTACTTAATCTTAAGCCAGGTCAAAAACTACGCTTTGGATTTATGGATGGTCAGAATTCAACTACTTTTGAAAAATTACAGTTAGAAATAAGTCTAATTGAAACATTAGAAGTTATTGCTACCGAGCAAGGCTTCAAGACAAATAGAGTTACGCGTGATATTGAAAAGCGTCAAATGCATGCCTCTGGTGTCATACAAAATTCATTATTTGAAGCAGGCATAAAAGCGGGGCTGTCTGATAAAACAGTTATGGAACTCGCTTATATATTTGGCTGGGATGTCGATTTTTCTTTAGATTTACGTATAGGTGACAACTTCAAACTTGTTTTTGAAGAAGATTACCTTAATGGCGACAAAATAGCAGATGGTGATATTTTAGCAGCCGAATTTACTAATCAAGGTAAAACTTTCCGCGCAGTTCGTTATACAGATGACACTGGATTAAGTCGTTTTTATTCTCCAGAAGGCAACAGTATGCGTAAAAGTTTTATCCGCTCACCCGTCCATTTTTCACGCATTAGCTCAAAATTTAACCCTAATCGTAAACACCCTGTACTTAAAACAAAAAGACCTCATCGTGGTGTTGACTATGCAGCAGCAACCGGCACACCGATCATGGCAGCTGGTGATGGAAAAATTGCATTCTTAGGGCGTAAAGGTGGTTATGGGCGTACCATAATATTGTCACACGGCGGTAAATACACCACTTTATATGGCCACATGTCACGCTATAAAAAAGGCTTGAGAACAGGCAAACAGGTTAAACAGGGTGACACCATTGGCTATGTTGGGAAAAGTGGTTTAGCCACTGGTCCTCACTTGCATTATGAATTCCGTGTTAATGGTGTTCACCGTAATCCATTAACTGTTGCTCTGCCAAAAGCTCAGCCACTACCTAAAAAGTATCAAGCTGACTTTAAGCAAAAATCACAGCCCTTACTGGCCTATCTTGATAGATTTGATCATACGACTGCATTGGCCTTTAACGATTAATACTGCCTTACTGTGAGCTATTACATCGGTGTTATGTCAGGTACCAGTTTGGATGGGATTGACATTGCTATTACTGATTTCTCAAGTTCTGCTGGCACCTGCAGTCTGATTGCTGCCCAAACCTTTCCCTTCCCTGAACAACTACGTGAAAATCTGTCGGAGTTAATCCAGAAGCAACACTGTAAATTAAGTGATTTAGGTCAACTTGATATCAAATTAGGTCAATTTATTTCGCTATGCATTAAACAGTTACTCTCCCAACAGCAGCTCGATGCCCATGATATTACCGCTATAGGGAGTCATGGTCAGACCATTTTTCATCAACCGGATAGTGACTATCCATTTAGTATGCAGATAGGAAATGGCAATGTGATAGCCGAAGAAACAGGCATCACTACCATCGTCGACTTTCGTCAGCGTGACATCGCGGCTGGTGGGCAAGGAGCACCTTTAGTGCCCGCCTTCCATTACGAACTGTTTGCCAGTGCCCAGGAAGACCGCGCCATTATCAATATTGGTGGAATCAGCAATATTTCTTTGCTTCCATCTGATAACAACAGGGTTGTGACAGGCTTTGATACTGGACCGGGTAATGTACTTCTTGATGGATGGATACTTCGAAATCAACATCAAACCTATGATAATCATGGTCAATGGGCCGCATCCGGAAAATGTAATGATGATTTACTCGCATTGATGCTCAATGAACCTTATTTTCAACAACCCATACCTAAAAGTACTGGCCGTGAGCTTTTTAATATGGCATGGCTGGACAACAAGCTATCTGCTTTAAACAAGCCAATTACTGCTGTTGACGTTCAATCTACATTGGTTGAATTGACCAGTCACGGTATTGCAGAAAGCATTACAAAATTTGGGGACACATGTAAAACCGTATTTGTCTGTGGTGGCGGTGCTCACAATGATTTTCTGATTTCCCGGCTCAAATCATTGCTAACAGGTAAGCATGTCACGACAACTGAGGAGTTGGGATTACACCCTGACTGGGTAGAAGCCTGTGCTTTTGCCTGGCTGGCCTATCAAACATTGCATCAGCAGGCCGGTAACCTCCCATCCGTTACCGGGGCAACTCACCCAGTGGTTTTAGGCGCAATTTATGTATCTAATGAATGTTCGTAATCTTCTGCGGACAATAAACCTTCAATATCGCTACTGTTGTCTGGCTGGATTTTAAATAACCATCCCTCACCAAACGAGTCCTGATTAATTAGTTCAGGTTCATCTTGCAACGCAGTATTAACTGCAGAAATTTCACCACTGACAGGCATAAAAATATCTGACGCCGCTTTGACTGATTCAAGCAACATACACTCTTCTTTTGCATTAAAACGGTGCCCCACTTCGGGTAATTCTGCAAAAACAAGATCGCCCAACAAATTCTGGGCATGGTCAGTGATTCCAACGGTTAATTCACCACCATCGTCCAATCTCTCCCATTCATGGGTTTCAGCATATTTCAAAGAACTAGGATTACTCATTGTTAACTACGTCCATACAAATAATTTAATTTTTTTAATCTGGTTGCACAGCCTTTATCAAGCATTTCCCAGTCAAATTGCCATATCCAATTACCTTCAGTGGTACCGGGGACATTCATCCTGTGTTTGCCATCCAGAGCCAATATATCCTGCATAGGTAAAATAGCCATCTGTGCAACCGACTGCATTGCTGTTCGAATAAGAAGCCAAGGCATTATTTCATGTGATTCACCCAGATAATCATGCAGGTGCGCTCTGGTATTCTCATCAAGCGATTCATACCATCCAACTGTCGTATCATTATCGTGTGTGCCTGTATAAACCACACTATCCTGACAGTGTTGATGTGGCAAATAAGGATTACTGGCATCACCACCAAATGCAAATTGTAATATTTTCATGCCGGGCATGGCATATTTTTCACGGAGCGCTGTTACCTCAGCGGTAATAATACCAAGGTCTTCAGCCACCAATGGCAACTCATTAAATCTCACTAACAAACTGTTAAACAGCGCATCGCCCGGTGCCTTTACCCATTGTCCGTCAATAGCTGTCTCACAACTGGCCGGAATTTCCCAACACGCTTCAAAGCCCCTAAAATGATCGATGCGAATAAAATCAAACAAGTCTAACTGTGTTTGTAGCCGCTGTTTCCACCACAAAAAATCATCTTCGCTATGCTTCTGCCAACGATACAGTGGATTTCCCCAACGTTGACCTGTTTCGGAAAAATAATCTGGTGGTACGCCAGCTACGGCTTCAGGCTGACCATCTGCAGTTAGACTGAATAACTCCGGAGCCGCCCAGACATCGGCGCTGTCATGCGCCACAAAAATTGGCATATCTCCAAACAGCAATATTCCTCGCTCATTGGCATAACTTTTTAATGCATACCATTGCTGAAAAAATAGAAACTGTTCAAACCTATGAATATTTAACGCTTCTTCGCGCTCATCTGTTATTTTTTTTATGGCATTTTCATGTCGATCGCGTAAGTCTTCAGGCCATTGAAACCATGCTGAAGTATGATGTAAGTGTCTAATTTCACAAAACAACACATAATCATTCAGCCAATATCGTTGGTTTTGACAGAATTCATTAAATGCATTTTTTTCCTGCTCACCTGCCTGACTAATAAATTGTCTATAAGCATGAGCCATTAGATTGGTGAATGTTAAATCTTCCAATTCTTCTGCATTTGCCCATGGTTGCTGTTTGAGCATGTCAATACAAATCAGGTTGCTATTAGCAGCATGTGCTGATAAACATTGATACGGTGAACCATCACTGTGGGTCGGTCCTAGAGGCAACATTTGCCATACTGTCATCCCTGCTTGCTGCAAAAAATCAACGAACCTGTATGCATCCGACCCTAAATTAGCTGAAGGTAAACTTGTTATATGTAATAGTATGCCAGCTCGTCTGCGCTGAAATACCTCTGCCTGCTTCATCCTTTAATTTCCACGACGCATAGTTCCACCTTGCTCTATCCCACCTCCACCGTGTGATACAGCCTCAGACAATGTTTGAGGTATTTCTTCTCCCAACATTTGATAAAGATTAGAGAGATGTAGTCGGTATAAACGTTCAAAATCGCTGACACTCTCTTCAGAGTTATAGTCGCCAAACCACCAGAACCAGTCCGACCCTTCACAAATAGCCAGCTGTCTTAATAAGGCTTTCTCCGTATCCGAATCAAAGGTCTTGTTTGCCGTGATCTTGTCAAAGGTTTGCTTAGCCTGACTTAACAAATCCCAACCACGATTTTTGTCTGGATCGCCTATCCACGTTGAAAAGGTTCCATACACCCAACTGCCGGCAACGAGTTTTGGCAATTTTGCAGGCTGCACACCTTTTTGAAGACAGTCAGAAAATGTTGTTAACTCTATATCCGAGTGTTCCGATAAACGGCGATAGAGATCCTGTAAAAAATAATAGCCATTGTAGGAATAATATTCCCAAGCATTTTCACCATCTAGAATGATGGAAACCACCCGATCTTTATCGTCTTCCGTTTTCGCTTTAATGGTCTGTAAGTGATGAATAAAGTCATCCACAGCATTTTCTGCAGTCCAGTTGGTATAGGTAAAACCAATCAAATCTGACAGTCCATCATCACGAAAAAAACAGGCAGGAGATTCACCAGATAACTTATACGGTTTATGAATACTGGCATCAGGAATATCAGACAGCTTAAAGCTGTTACGTAATACATTTTCACCAGTTGCAGCCCATTTAAAACCGTGCTGTGAAATCAGTTGCAGGGTTGCCTCAGATACTGCACCTTCTGAAGGCCAACATCCTTTTGGTCTAAACCCAAAATACGATTCAAACACACGTAAACCTTCTTCCATATGCCAATGAGCACGTTCTTCACCTCCCGGATACGTTGTGATCTCAGGCAATTCAGCATCAGGCATTGCCTCATAGGTCGATTTTATATCCAGTAATAACGGAACAATAGGATGCGCATACGGAGTCACTGACAACTCAACCCGACCTGACTCTGCCAATCTTCGGTAACGCGGAATCAGGCCATCCAATAACTCCCCGATAACAATCATCAATTGACGGCGGTCATGGAAGCTAAAGTGCTTGCCTTTTTCCATCAGTGCCTGAATTCTTACATCAGTACGCCTAACCGATTCGCCCATCCACGCAAGGTGATACCACACCACCAGATCGATCATAAACTGATCATTAATGTAATTGATTCGTTCTGATTCATCCAAGACCCATTGCGCCATATCAGCTAATTTTGCAAAGTGTGGAAATGGGGTGATCAATTTTTCTTCATTTGCTCGCAAACATGCACTTAACAAGGTTTTACGCTCTTCTGCATGAGCTGGCTGGGCGGGAGAATCCAATGCTATTAGTAAAGGATCCTTTAATCTACCCGTTCCTTTAAATCGCAATTTTAATTGTTCGTCATAATCAGCAATTTGTTCGATTAATGTTGGTGCAAAATTAATCACCGCTTTGGCACCAGGTACATTTTCCAAATGCCATGCCATATCAACATAATCTTTTATTGCATGCAGGTAGGTCCAGGGTAATTGATACATACCTCCCATTGGTTCACTGTACTGCGGCTGGTGCATATGCCAACATAAAACAACTTTTAATTTATCTGACATATCGATAATTCTGTCCTAACATTTCAGGAGTAACCAGTACGATTCCACTGGCGGAAACGTAATATTTTTCGGCATCAGCAACCGGATCCTCGCCTATGACAGTGCCATCAGGAACATCACAGCCCTTATCAATAACTACTTTTTTCAGGCGACAATGACGGCCTATACTGACATCCGGTAACACAACACAATCTTCAATTACTGAATAACTGTGTACTTCTACATTAGAAAACAATACAGAATGCCTGACTGTTGAACCTGAAACAATGCAACCTCCAGAAACCATTGAATCAACAGCTGTGCCACGACGATCATCATCATCAAAAACAAATTTTGCAGGCGGTTGTTGGGCTTGATGGGTCCAGATCGGCCAGCTGTCGTCATATAAGTTCAATTCAGGAGTAATGCCTATTAATTCAAGATTTGCTGACCAGAAAGCATCAATGGTACCTACATCACGCCAGTAGCCGGGGTCATTGCCCTGTACATCCTTGTATGGAAAAGCGAGGACTTTATAGTTTTTTATCAAGGATGGAATAATGTCATGACCAAAATCGTGTGTAGAGTCTTTAGTGTCAGCATCTTTGATTAATTGTTCATACAAAAATGCAGCATTGAAAATGTATATCCCCATTGATGCCAGTGCAACATCCTTGTTATTTGGAGTTGGATTAGGATTTTCAGGTTTCTCATCGAACGCCACAATACGGTGGTCTTTATCTACAGACATCACACCAAAGGCTGTGGCTTCTTTTAATGGCACTTCAATACACCCAATCGTCATATCAGCATTCTGAGCGACATGTTCAGCCAACATATCACCATAATCCATTTTATAGATGTGATCACCGGCCAAAATTAAAACATATTCTGGGCTATGATTTCTCAGAATATCGATGTTCTGAAATACAGCATCAGCAGTACCAGAGTACCAGCCTTGTTCATTACGCTGAGAAGCTGGCAACAACTCAACAAACTCACCCAACTCGCCTCGCATAAAGCCCCAGCCTTGTTGAACATGACGCATTAATGAATGTGCTTTGTATTGAGTTAAAATCCCGACTCGTCGAATTCCTGAATTCACACAGTTCGATAATGGAAAATCTATGATTCTAAATTTCCCTCCAAAAGGTACAGCCGGTTTAGCTCGCCATTCCGTTAACTGTTTTAGTCGTGAGCCACGCCCACCTGCCAAAATGAGTGCTAAGGTATCACGGGTAAGACGACTCACAAAACGCGTGCTATTATTGTCTGCCATAGGTATCCTCCATCGTGTCAGCAATAAAATTATTACTATCTAACTACTAGCCTGCCACAAGCTAACTTAATACATCAATAAAAATTTATTCGGAATTTTAACGCTATGGTTTTACTCAACAAATTATCTGAAAATTTAATAAAAATCATAGAAGCCCGCCACCATGATCCCTTTGATGTCCTTGGTGCACATCCAGATGGTGACAAAATAACCGTCACTGTATTTTTACCTGACACTCAAAAAGCTTGGCTCAATGATGACCTGTCTTTGGCACGTATTGAAGGTACAGATCTGTTTCAATGGACTGGAGTCGCCCAGCTACTCCACCTGCCCTACAAAATCCATCGTATTACTGGGGAAAATACCACTGTCAGCCAATTCGACCCCTACTGTTTTCTTCCCCAAATATCTGAATTTGACCTACACTTATTTTCTGAAGGAAGACACTGGCATGCCTATCGAATTTTAGGTGCCCACCAACACCAGATTGATGGTGTAGACGGCACATTGTTCGCCACTTGGGCTCCCAGTGCACAAAGAGTCAGTGTGGTCGGAGACTTCAATCAGTGGGACGGTCGATGCCACCCAATGCGAGTTCGTGGTGGTAGCGGAGTCTGGGAATTATTCATTCCCGATATAACTGCAGGTGATTTATATAAATTTGAAATTAAAAACCATGCTGATGGTTCGTTGCATTCCAAAATGGACCCATATGCACGTCAGGCAGAATTACGTCCAGGGACAGCCTCTGTTGTAGCGGCAGATAGTAAACATCTCTGGCAGGACGACGACTGGATGTCTAAACGTGAAACCGCTGACTGGCTGCATCAACCACATTCCGTTTACGAAGTTCATCTGGGTTCTTGGAAACGTAATCAGGCAGGCGAATTTCTATCTTATCGCGATATGGCCGATCAACTTGTGCCTTATGTTAAGGAGCTCGGTTTTACTCACATTGAACTGCTTCCTGTCACTGAACATCCACTCGACATTTCTTGGGGATATCAGACAACTGGCTACTTTTCTCCTACCAGCCGGTTTGGAGCACCCGATGACTTTCGTTACTTTATTGATAGATGTCACCAGAACAATATTGGAGTCATCCTAGACTGGGTGCCAGGACACTTTCCAAAAGATGCACATGGTTTAGCCAGATTTGATGGCAGTGCTCTGTATGAACATGCCGATCCTCGTCAAGGCGAACACCAGGACTGGGGAACATTAATTTTTAATTATGGCCGCAGTGAAGTCACTAACTTCTTATTATCAAGTGCTTTTTACTGGTTAGAAGAATTTCATATTGATGGATTAAGGGTTGATGCTGTGGCATCCATGCTCTACCTCGACTATTCACGAGAAGAAGGTCAATGGATACCCAATGAATTTGGTGGTCGTGAAAATCTTGAAGTAATTGAATTTTTGAAACACATGAACTCTGTGTTACATCAAGAACACCCCGGTTGTCTGATCACTGCTGAGGAATCGACTTCATATCCTATGGTTTCTCGTCCAGCACACATGGGTGGTTTAGGGTTTTCAATGAAGTGGAATATGGGCTGGATGCACGATATTTTGCAGTACATGCAGCAAGATACTATTCACCGCCAATATCACCATGATTCACTCACTTTCGGTTTGCTGTATGCATTTACAGAAAACTTCGTACTACCCTTCTCACACGATGAAGTGGTACACGGTAAAAAATCGATGATTAATAAAATGCCTGGTGACGAATGGCAACGTTTTGCAAATCTTCGATTACTGTATACCTTTATGTTTACTTACCCTGGTAAAAAATTATTGTTTATGGGTTCAGAATTTGCCCAAGGATCAGAATGGAACAGTGAAACAGCACTTGATTGGTATGTGTTAGATTATCCGCCTCATCAAGGTATGAAAACTCTGGTCAGTGATTTAAACAAGCTCTATACAAATACACCAGCCTTATACCGACATGAATTTGATCCACATGGCTTTGAGTGGCTTGATTGCAATGATCGTCAACATTCAATCTTAAGCTACATTCGTAAAGAGGAAGATGATTATGTCATCTCCATCTTTAATTTCACTCCAGTTCCCCGTGAAAAATATCGTATTGGAGTCCCTGAGCTTACGGACTATCACATCATCCTGAATTCGGACTCTAAATTTTATGGTGGTAGCAATTTCACAAACAAACCAATTTTAAAAGCAGAGCCGACACCATGGTCTGACAAGCCTTATTCTATTGAACTGAACTTACCGCCTTTATCTGGAATGGTGGTCAAAAAATCATAACAAAAAAAGGGCAGTAAACGAGGGCGAAATGACTCTTTCGCCCTGAATAAAAAACTGGTACATCGGGGTATATTTACTGCCTAAGCGCTCTGATTCGCTCTATCAAACTAGTCGTAGAACTATCATGTTCTGAAATCTCAACACCATCTTGTAGATCAGGCAAAATCGCTTTTGCAAGCTGTTTCCCTAACTCTACACCCCATTGATCAAAGGAATTAATATCCCAGATAATGCCTTGAACAAATACTTTATGTTCATACAAAGCCACTAACTGACCCAGCATTTCTGGTGTCAATTTAGGGAACAACAGTGTGTTGCTTGGGCGATTCCCTGGGAATACCTTATGAGGTAGTAGCGCTTCAAGCTCCTTACCCTCATAGCCTTCTTGCACAAGTTCCGCACGCACTTCTTCGGCAGTTTTACCCTTCATTAATGCCTCTGATTGAGCAAGGCCATTAGCTAGCAAAATGGACTGGTGATCACACTCTGGATAATGACTGTTAACCGGCAGCACAAAATCAACTGGTATTAACTGCGTTCCCTGATGAATTAACTGGAAATAAGCATGTTGACCATTGGTACCTGGCGTTCCCCAGATAACAGGCCCTGTTTTATAACTTAATCGTTGTCCCTGACGATTGGTCACTTTACCGTTACTTTCCATATCCAGTTGCTGCATATGATTTGGGAATCGTGCTAATGAATGGTCATAAGGCACAATAGCATGGGTTTGAGAGCCAAACAGGTTGATATACAAGATTCCTAACATGCCCATAATGACCGGCATGTTTTCTGCCAGTGGCTGGGTACGGAAATGGTTATCCATTTCATGTCCGCCATCAAGTAAACGTTCGAAGTTGTCCATTCCTACATACAATGCTATTGGCAACCCAACCGCACTCCATAATGAATAGCGACCACCAACCCAGTCCCAAAATTCGAACATGTTGGCCGTATCAATACCAAATTCAGCTACTGCTGCTGCATTGGTTGAAACTGCCACAAAATGCTTGGCAATATCCTGTTGTGTACCAAATTGCAGGAACCACGTTTTTGCTGACTGAGCGTTAGTGATGGTTTCCTGAGTAGTAAATGTTTTTGATGCAATAACAAACAATGTGGTTTCTGGATCAAGTTTCTCCAGAGTGGTACTCAAATCAGTACCATCCACATTAGATACAAAATGAGCACTCATGCCTTCAATTGCATAAGGTTCTAGAGCATCACAAATCATTGCCGGACCAAGGTCAGAACCGCCAATTCCGACATTAACAATGTCAGTGATCTTCTTACCTGTATAGCCTAACCATTCTCCAGTATGAACCTGCTGAGAGAATTTTTTCATTTGTGTCAGCACTGCATTGACTGCAGGCATAACATCTTCGCCATCAACCATCACTGGCGTATTACTACGATTTCTTAAGGCGGTATGCAATACTGCCCGGCCTTCTGTATTATTGATTGCCTCACCAGTGAACATCCGTTCGGCCCACTCAGAAATCTTGGCTGCTTCTGCCAATGCAATCAATTGTTCCATCGTTTCTTTAGTAATACGGTTTTTCGAATAGTCCAGCAGTAAATCACCGCATTGCTGGGAAAAACTATCAAATCGTCCTGAATCCAAAGCAAACTGCTCACGCATGGAAACAAATTTGAGGTCTTCATAGTGACGAACTAATGATTGCCATTCTTGGATATTTAAAGGTGTCATCTTATTCTTCTATTTCTTCTATTTCTTTTATTTATTGTTTTCTAAGTAATGTGCTAACTCACCCCAGGCGACGCTTTCTTGCTCACCAGTAGCCATCGTTTTTACGCTAACCATTTGTTGACTAACTTCATCATCACCAAGAATCAGGGTCCAGCGCGCACCACTTCGATCTGCTCGTTTAAACTGGTTCTTAAAACTCCCGCCGCCACAGTGAGCAATCAACTTTAAATCAGGAAGTTGTTCGCGTAAGCGTTCTGCCAGTAATAATGACTGTTGAGTCGCCTGCTCACCCACTGCAACAAGGTAGACATCCATTGGTTCTACCGCTGGCAATGCATCCATCGTTTCTAATAAGGCTATCAAACGTTCCAGCCCAATTGCAAAACCAATAGCAGTCGCTGACTTGCCACCTAACTGTTCAATCAGAGCGTCATAACGACCACCGGCACACACAGTACCTTGTGAACCTAAATGATTCGTGACCCATTCAAATACGGTTTTACCATAGTAATCAAGGCCTCTCACCAGTCTAGGGTTGACTATATAGTCCAGACCCGCAGCATCCAGCGTTTGGCACATGGCATCAAATTGCTGACGGGATTCATCGTCAAGATGATCAATTAATTTGGGAGCAGCTTCATTCAAAGCCTGCATAGCAGGATTTTTACTGTCTAATATGCGCAAAGGATTACTGTGTAAACGACGTTGGCTATCTTCATCGAGCTCGTCTTTATGGGCTTCGAAATAGGTCACTAATACTTCACGATAAGCCAATCGTGCTTCGGTAGATCCTAAAGAATTGATTTGTAATTCCAGACCATTCAGACCCAATTTTTTCCAGATACGTGCTGTCATCAAAATCATTTCAGCATCAATGTCAGGACCACTAAAGCCAAAAGCTTCAACCCCAATTTGATGAAACTGGCGATAGCGCCCTTTTTGAGGACGTTCATGACGGAACATAGGCCCCATATACCAAAGACGCTGTGTTTGGTTCAGCAAACCGTTTTGCATTGCAGCACGTGCACAACCTGCGGTGCCTTCAGGACGTAGGGTCAAATTGTCGCCATTGCGATCTGAAAAGGTGTACATTTCTTTTTCTACAATATCAGTCACTTCACCAATAGAACGGCAAAATAACTCTGTTTTTTCGACGATTGGAAAACGAATTTCCTGATAACCGTAGCTAGTCAGCACTTGTTTAAGTGCTGTCTCAACTGCTTGCCAATATGGGGTTACGTCTGGGAGGATGTCATTCATCCCCCGAATAGATCGGATAATCTCTGCCACGCTTAACTGATGTCCTTTATGGGAATAACTTTTTCTGGGTGTTCTATTAACTTTTGTCTGACAATGCGCTGACGAATTTCACGTTCTAACTCATCCACTAATGCCTCATTTTCAACTTTATGGTTTGGTTTGCCATCGACGTAGAGTAAATTTGGAGTCCCGCCTGTTAAGCCAATAGCCGCCTCTTTAGCTTCACCAGGGCCATTAACAACACATCCAATAACAGCAACATCCATGGGCTCAAGAATATCTTCCAAACGGCTTTCCAATGCATTAACGGTTGAGATCACATCAAACTGTTGACGAGAACAGGATGGGCAAGCAATCAGATTAATGCCTTTATTACGGATCCGAAGACTTTTAAGGATATCAAAACCAACACGAATTTCTTCCACTGGATCGGCCGCCAATGAAACGCGAATGGTATCGCCAATACCTTCAGCAAGTAGCATCCCCAGTCCAATGGCTGATTTCACAGAACCAGAGCGCAAACCACCTGCTTCAGTGATCCCTAAATGCAGAGGCTGCTCGATCTGATCAGCTAACTTTCGATAGGCATGCACCGTCATAAACACGTCTGATGCCTTCAGGCTCACCTTGAAATCCGGATAATTTAATCGGTCTAATATATCAATGTGTCGCAAGGCTGATTCAACCAATGCATCAGGTGTTGGTTCACCGTATTTTTTTTGTAATTCTTTTTCCAATGACCCTGCATTCACACCTATTCGAATAGGTATGCCATGATCACGCGCACTATCAACAACAGCACGAACACGGTCTTCTCGCCCAATATTTCCAGGGTTAATTCGCAAGCAATCCACACCTAACTCTGCAACTCGTAGAGCAATTTTGTAGTCAAAATGTATATCTGCAACCAATGGGATCTGAACTTGTTTTTTAATCTGACCAAATGCTTCTGCCGCATCCATGCTAGGCACTGAGACGCGAACAATATCAGCACCTACATTCTCTAGAGCTTGGATTTGAGCAACTGTCGCTGCCACATCACACGTTTCTGTGTTGGTCATGCTTTGTACTGCTATGGGCGCTCCCCCACCAACAGCTACATTGCCAACCATTATCTGACGAGACTTTCTCCTCTCAATGAATGATGTTGATGCCATTAAGCTTTCTGTCTCAAGATAAATTCTGTTACATCAGCCTGAGTTAATAATGGGCTGTCAAACAGTGAATTCATAGCCACTGGGTCATGTTTCTCACTGTCATTTTTCTCCTGCATTTCAGATACAGGATCTTGTTCATCTTGATCTTGCTGTTCAGATGATTCTTCTTCATTTGCCGGCACTTCTTCGCCAACATCAAATATTTTTTGCTCACTATCAGATAAAGGCTCCACAACACTGGCATTAAATATATCCATAGCATCATTGAGCCTGTCCCATTGTGAAACAGTACTGTTATCATCGGTATCTGTAGAAGCCTGCCACTGTTGATAAGTAATCCCTATGATAAAGACCATAGAAATTGTCACAGCCCCTAATATCCAGGCAGTTTTATGGTTCTTCAGGCTCTGCTTTGCAACGGGGGGGAGTGATTCTTCTGTTGCTTTGTATTCAATATTGAATGCTGTTAACAACTCATCTTCTGGCAACCCAAGAAATTTCACATAATTTGAAAAGTAACCTCGCGCATAAGCCCGACCATGTAGTTTTCCCCATTCTTCTGCCTCAAGGTGCGTAATGGTGTGTCTAGTCAATCTAAGCTGTGCAGCTACTTCAGCGATGGTAAATTTTTTTTCTTCGCGAGCCAGTCGGAGCTGCTCCCCCACACTGATAGTGTTTGAAGGCTCTATTATTGTAGCTTCATCATCGTTAACATCGGTCATGTTCAATACTGCCCTTTTTTAACTTGTGATACTTCTTCTGAATCGGGAAATCGCTCTTTTAATAATAAAATATAACTAGAAACAGCATTCTGATCATCAAGTTGGTTCTCAGTTTTAATGGCCAACAACAAAGCTTGGGCACTCCATGAGGCAACCGATTGATAACGTTCAATATATGCGCGACTCTGTAGGTAATCCTGTTGTTGGTAGCTTAGATCTGCCATCCACAACAATGATTTACTCAAGGTCGGATTAATTCGTAATGCCTGACGAAACAGCTCTTCAGCACGAGCATTATCCGGAATGCGACTGGCGCACATAGCTGCATTTTCCAGCGCCTGTGCTGGACTACTATACAATGGATTTTTTATCGCCTCCAGAAAATGCTGTTCCGCCTCATCGTAGCGGCCTTGCTGACATAAAAACACACCATAGTTATTCTGTGCTTCCGAGTATTTCGGTTCGCGTATGACTGCTTCCTTAAAATGACTTTCTGCCTTCTTCATTTCATCTAGGCGTTGGTATAACAGGGCAATTGTATTATGTGCGCTTGCCAGGTTTGGATTTTGTCTTAACGCTTTTTGTAATTTTTGCAAGGCGATCTCATAATCTCCACGTTGCAAATAATTTAATCCCAGACGCATATTAATTTCAGCTGCTTTGGGATCTGGTGCAACGTGATCTGGTCTTGTGTTACCAGTGGTTTGGCAGCCTATCAATAGCGATACAGCTGTCACGACTATCCATGTTGAAATTATTCTTTTCATTGCGCTACTAGCGCCTCCATTTGCACTATCCGTTGTGTACGTCGTGTGCGATCTTGCACCTCACCGGCTAACTGACCGCAAGCGGCGACAATATCATCACCACGTGTTTTGCGCACTGTTGCAACAAAATTAGCGTCTAAAAGTTGTTTCTGAAAGCGTGAGATTACTGTTTTTGAAGAGCAACGGTATGATGTCCCAGGAAAAGGATTAAATGGGATTAAATTGATTTTTGTCGGCAATCCTTTCAAAATTCGCATAAGATCTTTAGCGTCCTGAACTGAGTCATTGATACCGTCTAATAATACATATTCAATTGTGATATGACGACGTTGATGACCTTCGACGTAGCGCTTACAGGCTGCAAGCAACTCAGCTATAGGATATTTATCATTCAAAGGAATGATTTCACTACGCAACTTGTCATTAGCAGCATGCAGTGAAATTGCCAGACTGACATGGCAATCCTCACGTAACTTATCAATCATCGGCACCATACCTGAAGTACTCAGGGTCACGCGACGCCATGAAATACCATAGGCCAGATCATCGCGCATCAGATTCATCGCCATCACCACATTATTATAATTAGCCAGTGGCTCTCCCATGCCCATCATTACAACATTAGTGACAACTCTATTGCCTTTAGGCTCTTTACCTAGGTATTCATTAGCCAGCCATAACTGACCAATAATTTCGCTGGCATCAAGATTTCGATTAAAACCTTGTTGTGCCGTTGAACAGAAGGTACATGCAAGGGCGCAACCAACTTGAGATGACACACACAAAGTGCCTCTACCTTCTTCAGGAATATAGACTGTTTCGATCGAGTTTCCGCAAGAAAGACGAATAATCCACTTGCGAGTGCCGTCTTTTGACACATGCTCCTGCAATACTTCGGGTGGCGCTATTTCTGCTGACTCTGTCAGTTTTTGTCGTAAGGCTTTGCTCAGATTGGTCATCTCAGCAAAATCTACGATTCTATACTGATGGATCCATTGCAATAACTGACGCGCACGGAATGGTTTTTCACCTATTTCGGCAAAAAATGCTTCCAGACCTTTCAGATCTAAACCAAGAAGGTTTGTGCGCGCCATATTAAATGTTATCTATCTTTAGTTTAACGAGTGCGTGCACACAATTGATCTTCAGTGAAGAAATAAGCAATTTCACGTGCTGCACTTTCTACTGAATCTGAACCATGAACTGCATTTTCATCAATGCTTTGCGCAAAATCCGCACGGATAGTACCTGCATCAGCTTCAGCTGGATTTGTTGCACCCATTAAGTCACGATTTTTTAATACTGCGCCCTCACCTTCGAGAACTTGCACCATCACTGGACCAGAAGTCATAAAACTAACCAAGTCATTAAAGAACGGACGTTCTTTATGCTCGGCGTAAAAGCCTTCTGCTTGTTCTTTCGTTAAGTGAATCATTCGTGCAGCAATAATTTTCAAGCCGGCTTTCTCAAAGCGCGAATAAATATCACCGATAACATTTTTTGCTACTGCATCTGGTTTAATGATAGAAATGGTACGTTCAATCGTCATTATTAATCCTCATTTAGGAAGTTACGTTAAAATAGCAACATTTTACCATCTTATGGCTGTCGTGATAGAACTATTAAGATAGAATTATTACTGAACTTTGTTCTGTTTTGGACCTCATTGGTAAAATCAATGCCATTTCGAACGCACACATACCTAATAGGCAATGAAATCAACTATGAATTCACCATTTAAACGCATCGGACTCTTTATTCGTAAAGATGATCCTGTCATGGAAAATGCCATCATTCGTGTGACAAAATTTTTACAATCACTGTCATTGACGATTGTCATCAACGAACCACTACATTTTTTAGCTGAATTAGATGTTATTTCACTCAGCGATTTTCCGAAAAAATGCGATCTAACTATCGCAATTGGTGGTGATGGCACCTTATTATGCGCTTCGCGTGAATTAGCCGGTTCTGATTTGCCTATAGTTGGTGTTAACGTTGGCCGTTTGGGTTTTCTTGCTGATGTAACACTCGATCAACTAGAACCACAATTATCAAGAATATTTGCTGGTGAATATCGTGAAGACACACGCTTTGTAATGCAAGCAAGTCTTAATAATTCTGACCAACCAATCGGAAAAGCGGTGAATGATGTGGTTGTGCATGCACACCAGAGTCTGCACATGATCGAATTTGAAACTTATATCAATGGCCGTTTTCTCAATAGCCAGCGTGCAGATGGTCTGGTCATTGCTACACCAACAGGTTCAACTGCGTATGCCATGTCGGCTGGCGGTCCTATTCTCGATGTTGATTTAGATGCTCTGGTACTGGCATCCGTTTGCCCACATACCCTGAGTAATCGTCCTTTGGTCATTGCTGCTACAAGTGTCATTGAAATTGTGCTCAGTGAACACAATAGTACATCCGCAATGGTCACCCGTGATGGGCGACCAGGTCATCTTGTACAGCCGGGAGATATCATCCGTATTGAACGTCATCCAAGTACCATTAAACTATTGCATTTGGAAGACCATGACCACTACTCTATTTTACGAGCCAAGCTTGAATGGGGTAGAAAGCTCACATGCTAGCAAATATAAGTGTTCGTCATCTTGCTGTTGTCGATGACATCACCGTCAGTTTTAAAAATGGAATGACTTCGTTAACGGGCGAGACTGGCGCGGGTAAGTCTATGTTAGTCGATGCCATGAGTCTGGTGTTGGGTGACCGCGCTGATTCCAGCATGGTTCGTCATGGACAGGAGCGCGCAGAAATAGCTGCCAGTTTTGACACTCACAACAATCCAGCTCTTCAGCAATGGTTGATCAGTCAGGATCTGGATGACGATGATCAATGTCACCTACGCAGAACCATTACTAAAGATGGCCGATCAAGAGCTTATATCAATGGCCGGCCTGTTCCCCTGTCACAACTGCGAGAAGTCAGTGAACGAACTATTGATATTCATGGTCAACATGCCCATCAATCTCTGGTTCGCAGTGAAACTCAACGTCAATTATTAGATACTATTGCGAACACTCAGCCACTACTTAATGAATTAGCAATCAACTTTCAACAGTGGCAAACGCTTCAACATCAGCTAAACCAACTTGAACTGCAGGCACAAGATCAAACCGCTAAATATGAACTGTTGCAGTACCAAGTCAATGAACTAGCGGCATTTAACCTATCTAAGGAACATATCGATACATTAATACAGGAACAGCATCAGCTTGCACATGCCTCCCAACTAATGACCACTGCTGAGGCAGCCCTGTATCAATTATTTGAACAAGAACAGGGGTCAGCTTATTCTGCCATAAGCGGTGCGCTCACTGAGTTAGAAAAACAGCAGCACATTGAACCTCGCTTTGATAATCTTGTTGAAATGCTCAATTCAACCGTAATTCAGCTTGATGAAATTGCTGGTGATCTTCGTCACTATCTGGATAGTACTGATATTGATCCGCAACGTTTGGATCAAGTGGAATCAGAACTTTCTTTATTACACGCTCAGGCCAGAAAACACCATATTGAAATAGAGGATTTACCTGCTCACTTTGAACAGTTACAGAACGATTTGGACGCTATTAGTAATATTGAAACTCGTACGGAAGAATTAAGTCACCAGCTGACTCAACAAGAAAAAAATTGCCGGTCACTGTGCCATAAAATAACTAAACAGCGCCAACAAACTGCAAAACCCTTATCAGAAAAAATCACTCAATCTATTCAACAACTCGCCATTCCATCAGGCAAAGTAGAGTTTGTTGTTTCACCAATGGCTAATAATCACTTTAATGAAACGGGTGCTGACCACATTCAACTTTTGGTGAGTACGAATCCCGGACAAGCATCTGGTGATCTAGGGAAAGTCGCCTCTGGCGGCGAACTGGCACGTATCAGTCTTGCAATTCAAGTAGTCACGGCTGGAAGTCGCTGTGTGCCTACGTTAGTATTTGATGAAGTTGACGTTGGTATTGGCGGAGGAATCGCAGAAATTATCGGCAGCCATTTACGCAAACTAGCCTCCACCCAACAGGTCATCTGTATCACTCATCTGCCTCAGGTAGCAGCTCAGGCTCACCAACAGCTTCAAGTTAGTAAAAAACATCTTTCTGATAGTACCCATATTGATATCACTGAACTCAACAACGAGCAACGAATTGAAGAAATTGCTCGTATGTTAGGTGGGGTTACCTTAACTGAAAAAACACGTTCTCATGCTGAAGAGATGCTCTGTCAGGCACAAAGTTAAAACCAGTAAGACATTACTTTTCCTGCTGACAGTGACGGCAAACGCCATAAATGTATAAACTATGATCCGTCATTTCAAAGCCTTTTTGTTCCGCAATCGTTCTCTGACGCTGCTCAATCACTTCATCAATAAACTCTTCAATTCGGTTGCAACGTACACACAGTAAATGATCATGATGCGACCCATCTTCCAGTTCAAAAACTGCATGACCACCATCCATACTCAGTCGTGATACCAATCCGGCACCCTCAAACTGAGTTAAAACACGATAGACCGTCGCCAAACCAATTTCTTCACCCATCTCCAACAGTGCCTTATAAACATCTTCAGCACTCATGTGACGCTGTTTTGCCGTTTCCAAAATCTCCAGAACTTTCAATCTAGGTAAGGTAACTTTTAATCCTGCTTTTCTTAAATCCTGACTTTCCATTGTTATTAATGCCTCGTCGAAACTGAGTGTTTAGCGTATCATCACACTTTGGTAAGTTAATTATAGATACTAAATATAAATGAAAACCTTTCTTATTTACACCTTTTCCGTTCTAATCTTGCTGATTAGTGGTTGTAGTAAAGATAAAATTCCTGGCGTCTACCGTATTGATATCCAGCAGGGCAATGACGTTACACAGGAAATGATCAATAAACTTAAGCCTGATATGACAAAAAAACAGGTGGCTTATGTCATGGGCACACCGTTAGTGATAGATACATTTCATCCTGATCGCTGGGATTACATCTACAGTTTTCACCCTGGCAATGGCCAGCGTGAACAACGTCGCATCACCCTGTATTTTGAAGAAGATAAATTAAGCCATATTGAAGGAAATACTCGCACCGTTTCTCGTGAAGATTTACCACAGGGGAATAATCAGGATAGCAACGTTGTAGTGCCACTGACCGAGAAAGAAACAGGCTTGTTTCAGAGTCTAATAAACGCAATTGGTCTGGGTGATGATGATCAAGAGGTCATGCCTGTCAATAAAGGTGAAGCCCCAACAGAATCAGAATCAACACCTGAAAACACTATGAACGAAACTGAACAACCAGAAGCACACTAAGTTGCATTCAGTAATACTTCTTCATACTGCCATATAAATAATAAGCATTTCCAGAATACTGTTTCTAAAACCTTTAGAATCACCTGTTAATTTTTCAGTACCCACCAAAACAACTAAACCTTTTTTATCTCAAAAACTGTAAAAATGGGTTGGTTTCATATTCTTTAGCTAGTGTTGTTACAGGACCGTGCCCACTATGTACACGTAACCTCTCTGGTAATGTTGTGAGTTTGTGCAGACTGTCCTTCATTAGTCTCGAATCACCCATCGGCAAATCTGTTCTGCCTACACTGCCGGCAAATAAGGTATCACCGACAAAAATATCATGTTCATCATAGTAGCAGCCTTGGCCAGGAGTATGACCCGGAGTTGATATAAAGTGCAGTTGTGTTTCACCCAAATCAATGACATCGCCATCATCAAGCCAATTATCTATTCGCCCACAAGGTCGATTCATATGTGGCGCACCGAACCAGTCACCTTGTTTTGGAAGAGTTTCAAATAAAGCTTGTTCTAGCCGAGGCAGGTATGTAGGAACATCAAAAAACTGCTGTAATTGTTTCAAGCCACCCGCATGATCCAGATGTGCATGAGTCAACAAAATCATCCGAATATCGGGCGCGGGCTGCAATGCTTGTAAACGTTCAACCAACTCATCACTTTCACCTGTATCAATGATTGCACACTGACCAGTTTCCTCGTCTTTAACTAAGTAGGTATTGACCCGAAATGCCCCGACCGGGAAGCACTTAATTTCCATCGTTAAGAGAAGAATAGAAAATTAACTATTAAATTCATCCCATTTTTTCTGACCTTCTCGTGCAGCTTCAAGATTAGCCTCATACCATTTCTTCTTGGCTTTTTGGGTTCGAGTTAACTCAAGATTCGCCTGATACCATTTTTTCCTGGCATCCGCGTATTGATCCACACCCATATTGGCTTCATACCATTTGGCATGACTGGCACGCGCAGCTTCAAGATTAGCCTCATACCATTTCTTCTTGGTTTCACTGACTTTTTCATCGCTGATTTCATACCAGTGTTTTTCTGTCGGCTGATTATCTAAATTCGCTTCATACCATTTAGCTCTGTTGGCGCGCGCTGTTTCAAGATT
>Ga0224506_10000861_pt1 | contig 23280 bp, 19 predicted proteins | sample SF_Jan12_sed_USG_2_FD_169108 | JGI IMG/M metagenome (GOLD analysis project Ga0224506, IMG submission 169108) | Sediment microbial communities from San Francisco Bay, California, United States - SF_Jan12_sed_USGS_8_1 | ecosystem: Environmental > Aquatic > Marine > Sediment | place: USA... | reverse complement strand
TAGATCGTCGCCTTGGTAGGCCATTACCCCACCAACAAGCTAATCTAACGCGGGCTCATCTAATAGCGCCAGGTCCGAAGATCCCAAGCTTTCCCCCGTAGGGATTATGCGGTATTAATCCAGATTTCTCTGGGCTATCCCCCACTATAAGGCAGATTCCCACGCGTTACGCACCCGTCCGCCACTCGTCAGCATCTAGCAAGCTAGACCTGTTACCGTTCGACTTGCATGTGTTAAGCATACCGCCAGCGTTCAATCTGAGCCATGATCAAACTCTTCAGTTTAATTCTCAAATTTTATTTCTTTTAGGTAACTTGCTTCTTTGAAAAAACAAGAAACGCTATTGCTAGTTTAAAATCAGAGTACAAGTACTCTTCAATTGCCTAGCTTGTTTCTTGATCTCGCCAACGCAAGCACCCACACAAACTATCTGATCCAAATTGTAAAAGAACAGTGAGCAACCATTTGGCTGAACACAGAAGCGGAATTTTAGCAGCATTTGAGCCTGCTATGCAAGCCCTAAGCGATAATTAATTTCAAATAAATTTGAACTAATCTTTGTTCGCTCTGCTGTTTCCCTCAACGAGGTGCGCATTGTACATGAATAATCTCACAATGGAACACCTAAATTAAGAAAAATTAAAACGAAGTAAATTTCTTAAAAAATCGAAATTTAACGCACTTCGTTCTGCCGTTTCCCTCAACGAGCTGCGCATTCTACATGAATGCATTTGCATTGGAATAGCTATATTAATAAATGTTAATGTTTTTTTACGACTACTTCCTAAGTCGCTGTTTATCAATATAAAATCTTTTTAATCTACATGGAATATTTATCATCTTTCTACCTATTCACATGCCCATCCTTGGTTTTAGTGCTTAATCACTAGCATTCATCTCAATCAATCTTTATACATACCGCTCACCATCCGCCTATTTATCGCATATAAATAACACAAACTACCTTACTGTATAATTACGCACTTATCCTTTCTCTACCGCTACGCGACCAAACCCAACAAAACACTAACTAAAATCATCACATAATATTATTTTCTTATACCGTTTCCAGCTCCTCTCACAAAATGATCCAACAACAATCATTACCCCTTTTATAACCTCCATGCAACCTAAAACCCTTATCATTATTTAAGAATCATTCTTACCCAGATCACCTGTATATTTTTACCCTATATATAGTGTAAATTTTTAAACCGTAAACACTTCTACTAAATAATGTCAGCACCCACAGCGCGGTGTTACGCCTTTTCCGACAAGCTCAGTCACACACCACATACTTTCCAGCCTTTAACGCAAACCAGAATCCACAGCGTTTTTTCATCTAAACCACAAAAAGACTTGCAACGACTGCGGTTTTGGAGGTATTGTTAGAGTCTGCTTAACGGTGATAGTCATAAGGCTGTCTTAATAAATTAATCTAAAATTTGATTTCGAGGAAAACTACTATGTCAGATACACGCAAACTGACCATCATTGCAACTAAAGGCACCTTAGACTGGGCTTACCCTCCATACATTCTGGCAAGCACTGCTGCTGCACTCGGCATGGAAGTTTCAATCTTCTTCACTTTCTATGGCTTAAACCTGCTTCTGAAAGACACAAGCGCACTAAAAATCACTCCAATGGCTGCTCCAGATATGCCAATGAAAATGCCTTTTGGTCCTAAATGGCTACAAAGCATCGATTTTGGCCCAAAAATTCCTAATGTTATGTGGAACATTCCTTTCATGGATCCAATCTGCACAACACTGATGAAGAAAACCATCAAAAACTGTGGCGTTGCAACAATTGATGAGCTGCGAGAACTTTGCCAGGAAGCAGAAGTTAAATTCCTTGCGTGCCAGATGACCGTTGACCTGTTCGGCCATGACCACTCTGCATTCATCGATGGCGTCGACTACGTTGGTGCTGCTACTTACTTTGAAGAATCATCTGACGCTACGCAGTCATTGTTCATCTAAGTAAGAATTACAGTTACATAAAAAAGGCCGCACTAGTTGCGGCCTTTTTTATGAGCAATACTGACAGTCGGCTCTTTATCCTTCATAAGACTTCGCTTTCTGCCAATACTCTTCAAGCTCATCCAGTGAACACTCACCAAAAGCGCGCCCTTCATCAGCAATAAGTTTTTCCACCTGCTGAAAACGACCAATAAACTTCCGATTACCCTGACGCAGAGCCTGTTCTGCACAGATACCAAGATGACGAGATAGATTCACGCATGAAAACAAAACATCACCCATCTCATCCGCTATGCGCTCGTGATTGCCTTCAAAGCCAACTTCCTGCTTTAATTCAGCAATCTCTTCATTCAGTTTCTCGAACACAGGCGCTATCTCATCCCAGTCAAAACCAGTGTTTGCAGCGCGTTTCTGAATTTTTTCTGACCATTTCAGCGCCGGCAGTGATGATGCAATCCCATCCAGTGCACTAACTACTACATCAGGCCTATCCTTATTACTGCGTTCATTGGCTTTTTGTTGTTCCCAGGCAGCCAGTAGCTCTTCATCGGTTCCAGCTTTGTCGTCAGCAAAAACATGGGGATGCCGCCTAACCAACTTGTCGTTAACCGCTTTAACTACATCATCAAAACAAAATTCATTCTGCTCATTGGCCATTTGTGCGTAAAACACAACATGAAAAAGCAGATCGCCTAACTCATCTTTTAGATCGTGCATATCGCCACGTTCAATTGCATCAACTACCTCATAAGCCTCTTCTACGGTATACGGCGCAATAGTTGAAAAATTCTGTTTTTGATCCCAGGGACAGCCAGATTCGGGATCTCGTAAGGCACGCATAATTTCCTGCAACCTTTTTATTTCATGCATATCATCCATCTCCCCAATGCAAAAAAGACGAGCATTGCTCGTCTTTTTAAACTAACCATAAATCATAGTACTAAAACTAAAAGGCAAAGCGCACGCCAATATGACCTTTATCATCAAGCTCATGACCATTTCCATTGGTATTACCGAAACCATTCCTTAATTCAACTTCAAGCGTACGGTAACCGATATAAGCTCTTGCACTTGGTGTTACTTCTAATTCAAGTGCCAGTCGTATTTCTAGCAATCCTTTAAAATCCGAGGCACTGGTAACATCCGGCGCTCCAAATCCTTCCAGCATGATGGCAAATGGCATTTTACCTGGAAACACATAACGAACCTGTCCACCAATAGCTAAGGCAGCGCCATTTTGATTCTCTATGGGAAAGCTCAAGGTGCCTGCATAAACTTTTCCACCTACACCAAAATGCAGTCCTCGAACATCACCATCACTACCTCCTGACACCAGAATCGTTCCAGTTGCCATCAAGTCATCCCTTTCATTCCAGAAAATACCCAAGCCTGTGTCGGCGCCACCATAACCAAAAGTGGCATCCTGAGACAAATAATTCACCTCGGCCATCTTGCTACCCAAACGAAAATCGATCGCTGCCGCCGATACCGAAAGAGGCGCGGTGGCTAAAATAAATATTAATGCCTTACGTAGCATACGGAAAATTACCTCTTGTAAATACTCTTTTAGATGTTTGAAATATTGAGTCGAATTCTAGCATGCCTGATATATAAACGACGACAAAACATAAGCAATCCAGATCAGCCCATCTCACGATTACGCGCCCAACCGTTCAGATATTCTCTTGCCAGCATCTTTCACCAATGCTACCCACGCCTCTTGACGACGCTCGATTGGTGCTGATATAGATAATCCTGCAACGACGTTTTTGCTACCATCGTAGATCAACACCCCGATGCAGCCAACACCTTCTTCAGCTTCTTCATTATCATAAGCAAAGCCTTTTTTCTTCGACTGATGAACAAGATTGAGTAGATCCTGCTCGGTACTTGCTGTATGCGAAGTATAGGGTTTGAGACCTGTACGTTCCGCATAGGCATGTATGAAGTGATCACCCAGTTCAGCCAGCATCAATTTTCCGACAGCTGTTACGTGCAATGGCGCACGACTACCAATGACCTGCTCAACACGCATCATCCGATTGGAAGTAACACGTTCGATATAGATAACTTCATCACCCTCACGTACGGTGAGATTGACCGTTTCACCAATAGCGTCACGCAGCTCCTCCATGATGTCCAGCGCCTGCTCCCTTAAACCAACACCGCGCTTTACTTTACTCGCCAGACGCACGAGTTTCCTCCCTAACGTATAGTGTCCGGCAGTATCCTTTTCGACAAAGCCGGCTTCCATCAGGGCGCCCAGTATCCGAAAAGCAGTGGAAGGATGCAGCTCGGTATCTGCAGAAAGAATCTTCAGACTAACCGGATCTTCATATTGACTAATAGCGTCAAGCAGGCTGGCACTACGGTCGATAACTTGTATAGATGACATAATGATATTTCATATTGTGAAAACGATTGTGTATTGCAAAATTATATAGCTTGGGCTAAGGTTAACACAAGCATTAAATATGAGCAGCAGTAAAGATCAAGCGGTGTCGAAAAACACCGCTTTTTAATCACCAGCGTCATTTCACATTGCGAAATGACGCTTACATTGTGAAATACATCACAGTATTAAGAGGGTAGTCCTATGAGCAACGACAATTCTACGATTCCGGCTTTTTGTCAGGGTATACAGCACTTCGGTGAAAAATGGCCTGATTTCGACAAACACACTGCACAAGCAGTCATTAGCGAAGGCCAGAATGCGATTAACAGCAGTGACGATGACGACAGTGTTTACCAGACATTACTGGCGGCAGACGCACTACGTTACCTGACGTTACAGGTTACCGGCTCAAAAGGCAGTGGTCATCCGGGTGGATTCGCATCCAGTGCGGAAGCACACGCATCCTTGATGATGCTTGGCCACACGAATATCGTGACTGAAGTCGGCCACCATGCGCCCGGCTTCTACTCTTCAATGTTCCTCGATAGCTCACTCGAAGAAATGGGCATTCATAATATGGATGACATGATGCAGCGTTTCCGTGAAAAACACGGGCTACTGGGTCATCTCTCCGGCGCCATTCCCGGCCTGCTGGCTCCTGCCGGACCACTGGGCCAGGGACAGCACTTTGCCATGGCGGGCGCTTACCTGCACCGCGACAAGCTTTTCCCCGTTACTATCGGTGATGGTGGCATGGGCGAACCCTATGTATTGAATTCGATGATGCACTTCCATACCGCATACCCGGAGATCACCAACTTCTTGCCGGTACTGATCTGGAACGGTTATTCACAGGAACATCATTCCATGGTGTCATTACATAAAAACTACGAAATGATCGCCTACTGGAAAGGTCACGGTTTTGATGAAGTTGTTCTCATCGACGCCAAAGACTTTGATGACAGCAAGCAGGAAGACGCTTATGTTGACAGCAGCCAGTTCTCGCTAAAACAGCGTTTAGCGTTCACCAAAGCTGTGTTGACCGGCGTTGATAGAGCAGCAAAATCAGCCATGAGTGGCAAGCTGACTGCCTTTATCATCAAGCAGCTTAAAGGTACCGGCGTACACACCGTTGGCGCCAAATCACATAACCTGTACCCGGCAGACACGCTCGATCAGCCGCACATTATTGATGGCCTGCAACGTCGTGCACTGCCACCAGAAGCCTGGCAGCTGGTGCGTGATAACCTGACCCGTGCGGGTGGCGGCCCGGCTGCAAAAACAGTGGTGACCGAAGGTGAACTGGAATTCACGCCATTACCAAAACTGGCAATGAACGAGTTCGGCAAAGATGAAAAAGCCGTGCCCGCTACCGCCATGGGTGAACTGGTTGCGCAGGTAGGCCTGTCCGATGAAAAATACGTGGTCACCAATGCCGATGGTAACGAAGCTTCAGCGATGAAAAACATCAATGACGCTCTGAAGATTCGCCATCCAACCACAGATCCGCTCTACAACCAGGAACCCAACGGCCAGTGTTACGAGCCGCTGAACGAAGACGCCTGCGCTGGTTTTTCCGCTGGTCTGTCACTGTTTGGTTCACGCTCGATCTGGTTATCGTATGAGTCTTTCGCCATCAACGGCTGGCCTATCATGCAAACCGTAGCACAGGCGATGGCCGAACTGCGTCGCAAGACACCATCGACTGTGTGCATGTTCACCGCTGGCGCGCTGGAACAGGGCCGTAATGGCTGGACCCATCAGCGCCCGGAAATCGAAAATTATTTTGCGGCGATGATGCGCAATGGTAACTCCTACCCGCTATTCCCCTGTGATGCGAACTCGATCCAGACAGCGTATGAATACGCCACGGCCAGCTACAACAAGAGCATGGTAATCATTGCTTCGAAAAGTCCGCTGCCGGTTTATATGTCGATAGAGGAATCACGCAAGGCGATAGAAGAAGGTGCGGCGACTATCTATGAGTCTGAAACAGGCAGCAAAGGCACCGTAGTATTTGCTGTTACCGGCGACATGATATTCCTGCCGGTCTTTGAAGCCAAAGACAAACTGGAAAGCGAGGGTTATAAGGTGCGCATCGTTGCCGTCATTAATCCGCGCCGCCTGTACCGTGCTAGCGACATCGCATGGGACACGGTATCAGAACCCGACAACAAGTTTATGGATGATGATCATTTCAATGCCTTGTTTGATGGTGATACCTTGCTCGCAGTCAGTGGTGGCCCAAGTGCTGCACTGGAACCCGTACTGCTGCGTACCCGTGCACCGAAACGTGACACCTTCTGCTGGAAGCGCGGTGAGACCACGGCCTCCCCAGCTGAGATCATGGACTTCAATGGCATCACTGCCGATGCCATGCTGGCATCGGTCAAAGGCTTTATCGACAGCGAAAAAGCGGCCTAAGGCATTCGGCTGGCCATTCGTGGCCAGCCGAATCAACTGGAGATCATATCAATGACTAAAACCAGGATTATCGTACTTGATGACGACCCAACGGGCTCACAGACAGTTCACAGCTGCCTGTTGCTGACCCGCTGGGACGTAGAAACATTGAAGCAGGGACTGCAGGATGATGCACCATTGTTTTTTGTGCTCACCAATACCCGTGGCATGAGTGCCGCGCAGGCGGAGACATTAACCCGCAAGGTATGCATCAACCTGCGCACGGCACTGGACGAACTGGCCACGGTGGGTATCAATATCAATCCACTGCTGGTCAGCCGTTCTGATTCCACTTTACGTGGTCACTATCCTGTGGAAACCGATGTTATCGCCGAGGAGCTGGGACCATTCGATGCACACTTTATGGTGCCGGCCTTTTTCGAAGGCGGCCGTAAAACCATCAACAGTACGCATTACCTGGTGGTCGATGGCAAAGATGTACCAGTACATGAAACAGAGTTCGCCAATGACTCGGTGTTTGGCTACTCACACAGCTATCTGCCGGATTATGTTGAAGAAAAAACCGCTGGTCGTATCAAGGCATCGCAGGTCGAACGTTTCGATCTAAATGATGTACGCGGCGATTCACTGACCCGCCTGCTGGCGCTGAAAGACAATGTCTGCTGCGCTGTCGATGGCGAAACCCAGGACGACCTGAACCACTTCTGTCAGCAATTGATGCAGGCCGCGCAGCAGGGCAAACGCTTTTTGTTCCGTAGCGCTGCCAGCCTGTTGACTGCTTTGGCGAATTTGCCGCCACAGCCTGTAGCCGCAGAAAAAATGCGTGAGTATGTGCGAGATAATATGGCCGGTGCCGTGATTATCGGCTCACATGTTAAAAAAACCACGCAACAGCTCAATGTATTGCTTCAGCAGGAAGGCACTGAGGGGATTGAGATCAATGTCACAAAAATTATTGAGCAGCGTGCACAATTACTAAACGAGATCATTGCTGCTGCCGAACAATGTCACGCAAAAAATATTACGCCGGTGATATATACTAGCCGCGCCGAATTACAGTTCGATGATCAGGCCTCACGCCTTGCCTTCGGTGAACAGGTGTCAGCATTCCTGATGGACATAGTGAGAAACCTGCCGATGACCATCGGCTTTTTGATCAGCAAAGGCGGCATCACCTCGAACGATGTTTTGAGTGATGGCCTGGCTTTACATACCTCACGGGTTGTCGGACAAATTCTCGCTGGCTGCTCGGTAGTACGCTGTCCGGATGACCACCCGAACTACCCCGGCATGCCGGTCGTGATCTTCCCCGGCAACGTCGGCGATGATAATGCGCTGGCGACGGTGTTGCAGCGTCTGAGGCCCGAACTCGATCAACAATTAAATCAGGCTGTATAAGTTCAGCTAATTCGATAACATCCGTCCCTGTAATATACGCGTGTAATTTAGATGTGGCATAAAAATGTACAGACCCGAAAAAACTGAATCGAACATAACTAGCGGCGCATTGATTGATGCGTTACGACAGATCGTTCCTGCCAGCTCACTTCTGTACGAAAAGGAAGATCTCAAGCCTTACGAATGTGACGGCCTGTCTGCCTACCGCGCCATACCGCTGGTAGTGGCATTGCCGGAGACCATCGAACAGGTGCAGCAAATCCTCACTTTGTGCCACCAGCACCTGGTGCCGGTGGTCGCACGCGGTGCCGGCACCGGCCTTTCCGGTGGCGCACTGCCGCACGAACAGGGTGTACTGCTCAGCCTCGCCAAATTCAAAAACATCATCGACATCAACCCTAAAAGGCGTGTCGCCAGGGTACAGCCCGGGGTGCGCAACCTCGCCATCTCCCAGGCGGTCGATCAATATGGCCTGTATTATGCGCCCGACCCTTCGTCCCAGATCGCCTGCACCATCGGCGGCAACGTGGCCGAGAACTCCGGCGGCGTGCATTGCCTGAAATACGGCCTGACCGTACATAACATCCAGCAGCTCAAAATCATTACGATCGAGGGAGAGTTGTTGACCATCGGCGGCAGCGGACTGGATAGCGCGGGTTATGACCTGCTGGCATTGATGACCGGCTCCGAGGGCATGCTCGGTGTCATCGTCGAAGTCACGGTAAAACTACTGCCTAAACCGGAACGCGCACAGGTGCTGCTGGCGGCATTCGATGATGTCGTCAAAGCCGGTGAAGCCGTGGGCAACATCATTGCCGCCGGCATCATTCCCGGCGGACTGGAAATGATGGACAAGCTGGCAGTGCAGGCGGCCGAAGATTTTGTACACGCCGGTTACCCGCTGGAAGCCGAAGCAATATTACTGTGCGAACTCGACGGCACCAATGAAGAAGTCTCGGAACATGTATTAAAGGTACGCGAAGTTTTAAATAATAGTGGCGCCATAGAAGTGCGCACCGCCAAAGATGAAGCCGAGCGCCAGCTGTTCTGGCAGGGCCGCAAGTCGGCCTTCCCTGCTGTCGGTCGGTTAGCGCCGGACTATTACTGCATGGACGGCACCATTCCGCGCAAACAGCTACCAAAGGTACTAAAAGCCATGGCCGACCTGTCTGCCGAATATGAGCTACCGGTCGCCAACGTCTTCCATGCCGGTGATGGCAACCTGCACCCTTTGATTCTTTATGATGCAAACATCCCCGGCGAACTGGAACGCACCGAGGAATTCGGCAGCAAGATCCTCGAACTCTGCGTCGAAGTCGGCGGCACCATCACCGGCGAACACGGCGTCGGCATGGAAAAGATCAACCAGATGTGCGTGCAGTTCAACAGCCTCGAACTCACCCAGTTCCATGCGGTGAAAGCCGCCTTTGACCCGCTGAAACTATTAAACCCGGGCAAGGCGGTACCGACGTTGCACCGCTGTGCCGAGTTCGGCGCCATGCATGTCCATAAAGGCGAACTTCCGTTTCCCGAACTGGAAAGATTTTAGGTCGACAACAATGAACTCAGATATAAGCCAGCAACTAGCGCAACAGGTACAGTATGCCTTCGAGCAGAAGACAGCACTGTCTATCGTCGGCGGTAACAGCAAGGCCTTCTATGGCCGTATCGATGAGCGCACGGCTTCGGCTGAAACCCTCGACGTATCCGGCCATCACGGCGTGCTCAGTTATGAGCCAACAGAATTGGTGATCACTGCCCGCGCCGGTACCCGGTTGCATGATATCGAAAAGCTGCTCGAAGAAAACGGCCAGATGCTGCCATTCGAACCACCGGCTTTTGCCGAGAGCGCAACCATTGGCGGCACTATTGCCTGCAACCTGTCCGGTCCGCGCCGTGCCTCTGCCGGGGCTGCCCGTGATTTAGTGCTGGGCTGCAAGATCATCAACGGCAAGGGTGAAATCATGACCTTTGGCGGCGAGGTGATGAAGAATGTCGCCGGTTACGATGTATCCCGGTTGATGGCAGGTGCCATGGGTACCCTGGGCGTGTTGCTGGAAGTGTCATTAAAAGTACTGCCGAAACCCGAAATGGAAGCTACTCAACAGTTTGCATGTTCACCTTCTGAAGCGCTCGACAAAATACACAACTGGTCACAGACACCGCTACCGATTTCTGCGAGCAGCTACCATGGCGCTGTTTTGCGTGTTCGCTTTTCAGGCGCGACGAAAGCGGTGAATGCAGCTATCGGAACTGTCGGTGGTGAAACCATGGCAGATGCACAGCAGTACTGGCATCAGCTGAAAGAACATCAGCTGGATTTTTTTACCGATGATAAACCATTGTGGCGCATCTCCGTAGCCTCAGATATTGAATCGCTAGAACTGCCCGCTGAATACGATGGTGACGACTGCCTGTATGAATGGGGCGGCGCCCTGCGCTGGCTAAAAAGCGATGTGCCTGCCGAAGTCATTCAGCGTGCCGCGGCCGAACTGGACGGGCATGCGGTTTTATTCCGCCAGAATGGGCACGGCAGTATTTTTCAGCCACTGACACCCGGCATGATGCGTATCCACCAGAACCTGAAACAGGCGTTTGACCCGGAAAACATTTTAAATCCCGGCAAGCTTTACCCAGGAATGTAATCCGTCATGCAAACAAACATCAGCGAAAAATTTCTAAATAACCCGGACATCAAGGATGCGGAGAGCATCTTGCGCTCCTGCGTGCACTGCGGTTTCTGTACCGCCACCTGCCCGACCTACCAGTTGCTCGGTGACGAACTGGACGGACCGCGCGGCCGCATCTACCTGATCAAACAGGTACTGGAAGGCAATGAAATCAGCAGCAAAACTCAAAGCCACCTCGACCGCTGCCTGACCTGCCGCTCCTGCGAGACCACCTGCCCCTCCGGTGTGCGTTACGGCAGGCTGGTCGAGATCGGCCGTGAAATCGTCGACCAGCAGGTGCCGCGCAGCATGCTGCAGACACTGCCTCGTATCCTGTTACGCAAGATCGTTCCCTATCCAAAACGTTTTGCGCCACTCTATAAACTGGGCCTGCTGTTTCGTCCAATATTGCCGGATAGTTTCAAACGTAAACTGCCCGTACCGCAGACATCTAACCAGACAACAGCAGTAAGCAAAGATCGCAAAATGCTGGTACTGCAGGGCTGCGTCCAGTCTGTGGTCACTCCGCAGACCAATGAAGCCGCATCGCGCATTTTACAGAAACTGGATATCGAGCTGATCAGCGCGCCGGAAGCCGGCTGTTGTGGCGCCGTCAGTCATCACCTGTCTGCCGCTGAAGAAGGCCTTAATTTCATGCGCCGCAATATTGATGCCTGGTGGCCATTTGTTGAACAGGGTGTTGAAGCCATCATCGTCACCGCCAGCGGCTGCGGCGCCGTGGTCAAAGACTATGCCGAATTGCTCAAGCACGACCCGCAGTATGCTGAAAAGGCGAAAAAAGTCAGTGAACTCGCCAAAGATGTCAGCGAGATACTGCGCGATGAAAACCTGTCAGCCTTGAAGCTGAAGCAGCCTAATCTGAAAGTTGCATTCCATAGCCCCTGCACCCTGCAGCACGGCCAAAAACTCAATGGTGTGGTAGAAAAAATACTAGCTAACGCCGGTTTCACACTCACCGAAGTACAGGACCCCCATCTGTGCTGTGGATCGGCCGGCACCTATTCGATCTTGCAGGCAAAACTATCACAGCAACTGCTGGACAATAAATTATCTGCCCTGCAAAACGGCCAGCCCGAACTAATCGCCACCGCCAATATCGGCTGCCAGATGCACATGGCGAGCAAGGCCGATGTACCGGTCAAGCACTGGCTTGAAGTGCTCGATGACCATCTCGCCTGACCATACCCCTTCTAATAACATTGTTTCTTTAAGGTAGTTGCTGTATGTGATTTCTGGCAAAATATCGCCCCACATTATTCAAGTTAACAGGACTAAAGATGAGCATCACTTCATTCAATCCACCAGTACGTACACTCATGGGCCCTGGTCCTTCCGACGTGCACCCACGTGTAACATCTGCGATGGCGCGCCCCTGCATCGGCCATCTCGACCCTGCTTTTGTCGGCATGATGGATGAAGTTAAACAGATGCTGCAGTACGCTTTCCAGACCCAAAACCAGCTGACCATTCCGGTATCTGCGCCCGGTTCTGCGGGCATGGAAGCGACTTTCCAGAACCTGCTGGAAATCGGTGATAAAGCCGTCGTTTGCCAGAACGGTGTTTTTGGTGGCCGCATGAAAGAAGTGGTCGAACGTTGTGGCGCTACCGCCATCATGGTCGAAGACGACTGGGGCAAACCGGTTGATCCACAAAAAGTGGAAGATACACTCAAAGCGCACCCAGAAGCAAAACTGCTGGCCTTTGTTCACGCTGAAACCTCCACCGGCGCACGCTCAGATGCACAGACACTCAGCAAACTGGCCCACGATCATGATTGTTTATCACTGGTCGATGCCGTAACTTCCTTAGGCGGCAGTGAGCTGAAGGTTGATGAATGGGAAATTGACGCTATTTATTCCGGCACACAAAAATGCCTGTCCTGTACACCCGGCATTTCACCGGTCAGCTTTAGCCAGCGCGCCGTCGACGTTATCACCACTCGCAAATCAAGAGTACAAAGCTGGTTCCTCGACACCAATCTGGTCATGGGTTACTGGGGTCCAAACGCAAAACGTGCCTACCACCACACCGCACCGGTCAACGCGCTTTATGCATTGCACGAATCACTGGTGATGTTACAGGATGAAGGTCTGGAAAATTCATGGGCGCGTCACACCAAAAACCACCTGGCACTGCGCGCTGGCTTCGAAGCCATGGGCCTCAACTTTGTGGTTGATGAAGCCTACCGCCTGCCCCAGCTGAACTCGGTCACCATCCCTGATGGCGTTGACGAAGCCGCCGTGCGCAGCACCCTGCTCAACGAATTCAACCTCGAAATTGGTGCCGGCCTCGGCGCACTGGCCGGCAAGGTCTGGCGTGTTGGTTTGATGGGCCACAGCTCACGCGCGGAAAACATCCTGCTTTGTTTAGGTGCGCTGGATGTGGTGCTTAGTGATATGGGTGCTGATATTAATACTGGTGCGGCTTTGCCTGCTGCGCAGGCTGTGATGAAATAGTCGTAAGCTTTTCGCACGCAATAAAAAAAGGCTCCCATTTGGGAGCCTTTTTTAACCAGTAAAATTATTTTATCACTGTACCGTAAATTCAGCTAACCAGAATAGTGACTTGATTACGGAACCAAACCAGAAGACCCCAGCTTTGTATATAAAAGTAGTATAAAGATACTTTCATACAGAGAATAAACAATGCCATCCTCATTAAAATCAGGCCTCCTGATTACCGGTACTGCCCATTGCCATAACCATCGCTATCAAGCTGCTGTTTACCACTAAGATGCAGTTATCCACCACATCAAGACAACCATCGCCATCATCGTCACTGTCTAATGAATTTCCGATACCGTCATTATCAGTATTTATTTCGGTACTCACAATCCATATGGTGAGCTCTCTTCAAATACGAGCCAGTAATCGACGGAACCGCCAATATTTATTACGGTGAGGCCTAAGATAGTACGAACTGTAATGCTATCACCGTTATTTATAAAACCAGCGTCTGATGTGAAAGCGCCACCGTTGATACTGTATTCGCTAGTCATACCGGTTAGGATATTGAAAATGGAAACGGGTGAGGAAGCACCAAGCCCGGTTATAACAAGCGTGTTAGAGGTAATTAGTGTGTTCGGTGTAACATTATACTGATCGTTAAAGTGGAATGCGTCAGGTATCGTATCGGTGAGTGTGGTCACGCTCCAGGTATCGCCACCACTGCCAACGCTAACCACAACATTCGTAGTGGTAAAGTTGTCAACCGATGAGGTAGTGCGCAGTTGCAGGGTATCGCCATTAGATACCGTGCCCGCGGCTGAAGTGAAGGTGCCGCCATTCAGGCTATACTCACCACCGGTAATAGAGATATCAACACTGGTGCCGAGACCTGTGATGGTCTCGATGTTAGAGGTGGTTTGCGTATTCAAAGCTACATCGCTCTGATCGGTAAACACCAGAGGGTCAGGCATTGTTAAGTTCAGGTTTACACCAGCAATATTGCTCACATTTTTACCACCTGCGATGGTGAAGTAGCCACCGACGTGGAGATCACTACCGCTTAAGGCCAGGGCATAGGTGCCGCTGCCGCTAGATGGGATACTTACACCTGATCCGAGAGAACTCCAGGTACCATCCCAGCGGGCGATACGGCTGGCTGTAACATCATTAGTTACAGTATTGCTTGCGTGGGAAAAGCTTCCCCCAACATAGAGATTGATACCATCCCAGGCGAGAGCATGGACTGTAGCGTTCAACCCTAAGTTGAGTGGTTCCCAGACACCGTCAGTCCATTTTGCGATACGGTTGGCTAGCATGTAGTTTTCGCCAACCCGGGTGAATGTTCCCCCGACGTAGAGACTGTTGCCATCCCAGGTGAGTGCATAAACGTTCTCATAATTATCAGTTATGCCGCCACCTTGTAGTGGGTGCCAGGTACCATCCCAAAGGGCGATGCGGTTGACTAGAACATCATAAAGTTCAATATTGTTTGCGTGGGTGAAGCTTCCCCCAACGTAGAGATTGTTTCCATCCCAGGCGAGTGCTGAGACACCGCTACCATTATTACCTATGCCCAGGTTGAGTGATTCCCAGGTGCTGCCGGTCCATTTTGCGATGCGCCTGGCCTCATACACATAGTCTTCGCCGATGATATTACCTTCTGCATCGTAGAGGTTGTTAATGGCGTAGGTGAAGTACCCTCCGACGTAGAGGTTGCTGCCTGCTGAGGCGAGTGCACGGACGCTGCCGCCACCACCAGTCACGCCAGCTTCAAGCGGGTGCCAGTTAGTACCGTCCCAGCGGGCGATATGGTCGACTGTTAAATCGTCATAGCACTGGCAGTTTTCATCCCATTGACCTGCTTCGATTGCCTTGGTGAATTCCCCACCTACGTAAAGTTCGCCGTTATGCCAAGCGAGTGCAATGACTTGATTATTAAGGCCCATGTGGAGTGGTTCCCAGACGCTGGCGCTAGTGTCCCATTTCGCGATACGGTTGGCTGGAACATCACCATATACAGTATTGCCTACGCTGATGAAGACTCCCCCGACGTAGAGGTTGTTGCCATCCCAGGCGAGTGCATTGACAACGGCACTCGCTCCTAAACGTAGTGCAAACCAGTCGCTATCAGTAATCGTCGGATCAATCCTTACCGGATACGCAGCACCGGCATCATCAACAATAATGTGCAGGATGTTGTTGTCTTTTACCGCGAAGTGAGCTGGCAAGGTCTGCCCCGAAGCATCAGCCACCAATAGATTGTGATAAGCCAGTTCACGACCGCTTTTCAGAGTGAGTTTGGCGCCTTTATCATCGAGTGCCACGCTGGCACCTATAACATCAAGCTCAACCACCAGCTTGCCTTTGCCTTTGGGTGAAGAGGAGATCACAAAGTCCTGTCGGATACCGCCAGCACTGGTAGAGAACTCCTCAATTAAGTTATTGCGGATCAGGCGGGCGATTTTTTCATCGCTAGTAATTTTGCCCGGTTTTATTTTTGTCAGTTTGCCTTTGTCCCTGCCCAGGCCATTGACCAGCAAAGCAAAATCTTCACCGGCTTCATCACCAGAATGAATGCTGGCACCTTTGGCAGTGAGTGTGGCGATCACAGCCTGCATCGGTGAGGGAATGCGTACACTTCCATCTTTGTTTTTGGTGATGATATGCCTATCCGCACTCTGGCTGGTAGCCTGATCAATAATCTCAGACTGGCTGAGTGATTTTGTTGTTTGAGCTATCTGGGTTTGTTCTACTGCTGCCTGAGCTACAGGCGTTAGTAGCATGCCGCCAAGTAAAAGCGCCAGACCAAAGCCTGCCAATTTGTTTTGCCGTGTTGCTGAGATGTACTGTGTTTCCATAATTTCCCTTCCTGTGTTGTGGTTGAAGGATCATAACCGAAAATGTGGGTGGGGGGAGAAGTTATTGATGTTATTAGTACTTACTTATAAAGATGAAATAAATCAGACTATATAGTGTCATCTAAAAAGGCTTCCATCTGGAAGCCTTTTTTATTTAATCATTACGCGTTGATGCTTTCTAATATCCAGCATCACTTCTTTCTTCACACCCGCTTCTTTGGCATATTCCGGCCACTTTTCAACCGCACTCAGCACCTCGTCAATAACGCTCTCGGGTTTTCTTAAACCAATCGACTCACCAACAGCGACCAGGTCTTTCCTGCTAAAACCATCACGTTTTCCATTAACACTCATTTGATGCTGATTCGTCCAATGGCCTGCGGGGTTGTGCGAATAAATAACATCGTAGGCCGGCGATAGTTTCCACTTGCCATCGGCATTCATCAGGAAAGAAATGTTTTTTGTATGATCATCCTGGTTGCGCGCAATAATATTAAACAATAAACGTCGATATTGTTCCGCCGCTTCGACTTTACTCAGGCGTAATTGACGCATCACCGAAAACGCCTGTTCATAACCGTAAGCGCCCGCCATATTAAAATCGTAATGCGCAATGCCACACAAAGATTGCATATGAAGCTTGCTGCCATTGATACGATCAAAACGTTTAGCCATAAAATGGGCGCGACCGTTTTCTTCTAATAGACGGCACTCCGACATGGTTATCCCCGCCGCCTTCGCCATCAAATAATATGCATACTCAACGCGGCCATAACCACGGGACTCACCCAGTTCCAGATCGGTGACGCCATCAAATTTTAATATCCAGTAATCATAACCTTCAGGTGCATCGGCCTGACCCGATATAATATTGCCATCGCCATTCATGGCGATCACCGCCTTGGCTCGTGCGCCACCGGCGGAAGTGCCGACTCGCAGAATATCTAAAATTGCCTCAGCATTGTCTTTTTCATACTCACCCAAACTCGCATCCAGCTGCTTGCGTTCACTCATAATTGTCTGTGCCAGCGCAACCAGTTCCGAAACTTCAACGGTGACAGAAGCATCGTAGCCACCAACCACCTCTGGCGAAAATTCCAGCGCACCCATGCCACGCTTACCGGTATAACAAAGCCGTTCAACGGGGCTAAAATCTGCCCCATTTCTACCCTGGCGCGCCAGCCAGGCATCGATAATGCTATTGCCAAATTTATCGGGCAAGGCATCAGCCAACATACCCGGCAACCCTAAAAAGGTTTCTTTATTTAATGCGGGGAAGAAAAATCGGCCATCACCCTGACGTGCCACATTCAAGCTCATGTGAATCGGCGAAACATCAAAACCTTTTTTCAGAAATTGCGGATCATATTCAAAAACAGCATAACCTCGGTCATCCAGCCACGACACCGCACCCACGGTATCGCCCCACAATTTGACCACAGCGGTATCAATTTTTTTTACCATTGCTGATCGTCGTCCTGCTTAATACGATATTCACCCGAAGCCCGCTCTCGCACCTTGCCCCGTGTTTTCGCTAACTGCATTGGGCTTATCGAAACCTCCGGCACAAAGCTATCCAGATATTCCAACGCACCCAACTCCCTCAAAACAACAATTAATGTTGAAAGCTTGCCGCGACCAGACTCCAACGCCTTAATAGAATTGATCGATAACATCGTCGCCTCGGCTAATGCTTTTTGAGTGACATTTTTTCGAAGACGCAGCGCCTTAATGCGACCGCCCAGCTCTTCTTCTATTCCTTTATCTGAAAGAGTATAAAAATCCATAACAGCCCCAAATAAGCCCATAAAATACAATAAAGACCATTAATAGCCTTATTAAAGATCATTGTCATTACTTTCAACAATAATGTCAAGCATCTACAACACACCTGGAAAAGGCTACTAATAAAGCATATCTATAGTTAAAGCCTTATTTAAGGCTATTATAAAATGATCAAGCACAGCCATTGATGCCATAGATAACAAGCAACACATCGAAATATCATGTCACCACTAATTACAGTATCATTCGATACAATAGATTCAGCTACCGAACAGGTTAAAAACACATGCAAGCGCCCCGTCAAATCGTCACCCCGTTCCGCCCTATTCCACTGGACGTGCCCGAAGGCATGAAGCCAAACGAGTTTTTCAACAGCACCGAAAACCTCAACGACCTGGAGCACAACAACGGCCTGCTGAGCAATCCGGAAAACCTGCTGCTGTACCGTAAGGCGCTGGGGCACAGCAACGAATTTGACTGCTCGATCATCTACAACACTTCGCAGACCATCCTCAACCCACTGGGCCGCCCGGTGCGTCGTACCCAGTTGCCGGAGAATGTGAAAAATGTCTGGAACCGCATGAACCAGATCATCATCGGCTACATGCTGGAAAAATATCCCGACCCCGCCGAACATCTGGTGCTGGCCGGTGAAGCCAGCCTCGATGCCACCTGGCCGCTGACCTCACCCGGCGTACCCAGCATTCGCATGCTGCACAACCACTTCATTGTCTTCCCGCAGGAAGACCTGAAAAACGCCGAACACGCCGATGCCAACAACCCCAACCTCACCGATGGCGGCCAGCACAGTTTATTCCAGGCCTACATGCATCAGGTTTATCGTGACTTCTTCGATAACGCGCTGGATTTAAAGATCCTCAAATCGGTCGAATCCACCGCATCGCAACTAAAACTCACCGGCTACCCGCAGGGCCTGCCCTGCTGGGAAATACAGGGCGGTGCCGATGCCCTGCAAAAACCGCAGTTCTGGAAAGAGTACGATTTAATCCTGAAAGGCTTCATCGACTTCTATCGCGCCTTTTTCACCCAGGTGTCATCACGCAATGCGCCCATGGCGAAAGACGCCTACTTCCCCGAACACGTCGAATCAGAACTACTGTTCAACAACTGCTTCCTCAAAGCCGTGAAAAAAGTCCGCGACCGCTGCGTCACCGATGCCGCCTACGCCAACTCAATACGCTGGCAACCGGCATTCAAACAACTTATTTATCGCAACGACGAAGGCAAGCTGATTGTCACCATCAGCCAGAACTCGGTGGGCAATGCGATTACTGAGTTGCTGGGTGTGGTTGTGAATCGAAAACCCGATGCGGAAGCTTATGAGAAAGCAGAACCGGCTTTGATTGAGAAATTGCTGGAAGTTAGGGGGCGGTTGATTGAGGCGGATCTGGGTGAGGGGATTGGGACGGAGTATTGGGGTAAGGACTAAATTCGCCGGTAGCGAATTTGAAAGTGTGTTGTATACACGGCCCGTAGGGCAAAACACAGGACGTGTTTTGTAGTAGTTTTTCTTCATCACAAACCAGCTGCCCTGTTAATTATTGACATTGTAACTATATGCGTTACAATGTTACACAGTAAACATAAAGGACTAATGGTTTGATTAAGAGCTTTCGTGATTCCTGGCTACAGGATTACTTTGTTGAGGATAAGCAATCAAAAAAGATTCCTGCCAATATTGATGACCGCCTGTTCAGGAAGCTACAGCTCATTGACGATGCTGAAAGCGATGCCGATTTACGCATTCCACCGAGCAATCATTTTGAAAAGCTCTCTGGCAATTTAAAGGGCAAACATTCTATTCGCATAAACCGACAATGGCGTTTGATTTTTGAGTGGGACGGCAACGATGGAAAAGCAACGAATATTTATCTCGACAAGCATGAATATAGGTAATAGCCATGATTACAACTAAACGCAAACCTGTTTCTGTTGGTGAAATGCTGACCGAAGAGTTCATGAAGCCAATGGGGATTGATCAGGGACAGTTAGCCGCAGCGCTGGGCTGTGCCCGTAAAACAGTCAATGAGTTATGTAATAATAAAACCGGCATTACCGCTGATACCGCCTTAATGCTGGCAACGGTATTTGGTAATTCGGCAGAGTTTTGGCTTAATCTTCAGAAGCGCAATGATTTATGGAATGCACTTCACTCTAAAAAACGCATGCAGCGTATTAACAAAGCAACACCTATTATTGTTGATAATAATTCAGGGGCTTTGGCGTAGGGTAAAAAGCAGGTGGCTCGGATGGAATTAAAGAGGGCTGATCCAAATATTCATACGGTGCAATGCCCGATGGTTATTGGCACCGTACGTGGGGAGTATTTTGTTGCACCTTACCGCGTTGTTTGAAGCGGATCTGGGTGAGGGGATTGGGACGGAGTATTGGGGGGCTGAGTAAATCATGGTCAACATGACCTTGATTTATCCATATAGAGTACATACAATGCATACACAACTCTCCTCTTATTGGCATTATTAAGTTAATGTTTATTTGAGGCGAAAAAACCGCCACACGGCGGTTTTTTCATTTATAGGGAGATAAAATGCGAATGGACACAATCGTTTATATTGACGGTTACAATTTATTTTATGGTCGTCTGAGGCATACCGCCTTCAAATGGCTAGATCCTTTCAAATTATTTAACACCATGGCACGAATACAAAATCCCTCAGCAGACATTCTCAAAATTAAATATTTTACTGCACCAGTAAAAGCTAATTTCGCAAGCCACGGCCAGGACTCAGCAAAATCTCAGAATGCCTATCACCGAGCACTGGAACATGTTTACAAAGATAATCTTGAAATCATTTACGGCTATCACACCGTCGAGCTAGGCTATCCACCACGCTACCAAAAGCCCATAAATAAAGACGACCGCGTAGAAGTCTGGAAATTTGAAGAGAAACAAACCGATGTAAATATAGCCCTGCACATGTACAGAGACGCTATCAATGAAAACTGCAGCCAGCAGATTCTGGTTTCTAATGACTCCGACCTTGAACTACCTCTAAAACTCATTAGGGAAGATAAGCCAGCGTTAACCTTAGGTTTAATCATCCCAAGGCCAAAACCAACAAAGGCTCAGCATTCCAGGCCACCCAATAAAACTCTAAGTCAGTACGCACACTGGACCAGGAGTCATATTCTCGACCAGGAATTACAAGATGCTCAGTTTGATGACCGGATAGCTACGCGTAAAAAGGCGATATTGAAGCCGGAGTATTGGTAAGATAAAAATTCACTACAACACATACGGTGCAATGCCCGATGGTTATTGGCACCCTACATGGGGCGTGTTTTTATTGCGGCTTACCGCGTTGATCAATCTTTATCTTCGGGATTGTGCGGCGAAGAATAGGAAGTTGAGTGTTGATTGGGTGGCTTAACCCTCCACACCGTCATTCCGGCATGTTTTTAGCCGGAATCCATGTTTGGGGGTTTGGTCGTAGAAACAGGAAGATAATCAAGGAGTCTGACCCCTTGATCTCTTTTATTACGCCCTACCGTGCTTAAAGCAGTATATTAGAAAGTATTGTGATCTGACCCCGGTTTTACGCGGGTTTTTTACGAAAGAAAATTTATAGATTGGAATAAGGCAATGCGTATCGCCTATTTATCGCGGGGTTATACGCTACAATTGACAGGGAGTGCATTCTGGCAAGCGCTCTTCCATGATAAGACGAGTGAAGAATACGGCATTACATACCATGACCCCCACCACGCAGGAAGCTTCTCATACACAGTCCACGACTCAGGTAACGTCCGATGGCGCGGACATCATTGTCGGAAGCGGCGTGCGTTCAATCGTTGTTGAGGCGGCTGAGGTGCAGGCGGCGATGCAGCCCTGGGTCGACATGGAGTGCTATCAGCTAGGGGAGGGTAAGCGGGTCTCGCAAATGGATATTCTAGATGTCGGCAGCCAGCGGGTTGTGCGCGAATGTCAGGAGGTGGCGGTACAGAAACTGGGTATCACACCGTCGAATTTTTGTACCGTCTCGTATTGCACACTGGATCCGACCTTCCGGTTTACCGAGCTTTTTACAGGCGACGACGATACCCTCTTTTTCATGCCCGGCAACACCGAATACGATATTTACGTGCCCGCCGGCACCCACACCGGTTATATCAGCTTCAATCAGGATGAATTTCTGACCGGGGCACGGGCGCTCAATCCCGCAGACTGGGAGCACACCCCTTCACAGGTGTTGGCGCTCCATACCCGGCAGCAAGTCAACTTCCGTACTGTGGTCGAGGAATGCCTCAAGGTTACCGAGACATTTTCCATATTGGGAGAGGTCGTAGACAGGTCTATGGTGCAAGGCATGCTGTTGCAACATATTCTGCATCTTGCCGTCTCGTCAGGCGCTAATCTCTCCAGCCCGCCACCGATGGAACGAGCACGTGCTTACCGTATATGTACCATGGCCCGCACCCTTGTCGAGGAGCGTCTCGCGGTCGACATCTTGCCCACCATCGTCGACATCTGCACGACACTCGGCGTATCCGAACGTACCCTTCAATATGCCTTCCGCGCCTATGTCAACATGTCGCCGCTGGTCTATCTTCGTATGTGTCGTCTGAATCGTGTGCGCGAAACGCTGCTGGCCTCTGATCCCGGCAATACCACCGTCACGGCCATCGCCATGCGATACGGCTTTCTGCATCTCGGGCGCTTTGCTATTGACTACAAACAGGTTTTTGAGGAACATCCCTCCGCAACCCTTGCATCCTGAAGTGCCCGCCTAAGCCTGAACGATAAATCCGAAATCATCACCCGTTTTGCGGAAATCGGATAGTCACGCATTTAATGCCTGTATAAGCTTGTCGTTAAATATAGGTCCATAAAATCAACACTGAGAACAGCATGGTGCGACATGTCAAACAATCAAAACTTACCAGGGGTGTACTGATGAAAGCCACAAATCTAATACTGCTCTTACCTTTGCTGCTTTCACTGATTTCCTGTGGGGGAGGCGGTGGCGGTTCTGCAGCAGCCGACCTCACACCTGATGCGTTCAGTTTTACCGACCAGACCGATGTCGCGTTCAGTACGCCGATAGAATCAGCGCCCATCACTGTAGCCGGCATCAACAGTGCCTCCGCCATCAGCATCACCGGGGGTGAATACAGAATTGATGGTGGCGCTTACACCAGCGTCGACGGCACGGTCAGCAATGGCCAGAGCGTAACAGTACGCCACACCAGTTCGGCTGGTTTTGTAACCGCGACCGACACCACCCTCACCATTGGTGGTATCAGTGACACCTTCAGCAC
>Ga0224506_10000860_pt1 | contig 23290 bp, 15 predicted proteins | sample SF_Jan12_sed_USG_2_FD_169108 | JGI IMG/M metagenome (GOLD analysis project Ga0224506, IMG submission 169108) | Sediment microbial communities from San Francisco Bay, California, United States - SF_Jan12_sed_USGS_8_1 | ecosystem: Environmental > Aquatic > Marine > Sediment | place: USA... | reverse complement strand
TTTTTGAAAAAGGAATAAACAGGCTCGTCCACATTAAGAGTAGCATAATACCTGACCATATATGCCATAAAAAAAGCCAAAAAAGGAGCCTCCATCAATGTAATAGCCAGGTACTGTTTATTCGAAAGTTTTGATTTGACATCGCGATGAAAGAACACTCCTGCCTGCCTCAATTTTCCCGGAATTTTCTGTGTCACTTCGAGGGGTTCCCTGCTATGTTTGATTTTCGGAAGCTTAATATTATCTTTAAAGTACTGATACCATTGCCCCGGAGACACTTTCCGCACCTGTGTAAGCCGGCCATATTCATTTACAATCCGGGTTTCGATAATATCAAAAACCTGTTCGGGATTTATATTTCCACATTCCGGGCAGCCCCCTTGTGTTTTATTGGCCGCATTAATGATCTCCTTAAAGTAAACAACGGCCTCGACAGGATTTCCATAATAAATTTCCAATCCGCCGGCATCAAGAATCAACAGCGAATCAAACATTTTAAAGATATCGGAAGAGGGCTGATGAATAACAACAAATATCATTTTCCCCTTGAAGGAAAGCTCTTTGAGCAAGTCCATTATATTTTCAGAATCGCGGGAAGAAAGCCCGCTTGTGGGCTCATCCACAAATAAAACGGCCGGTTCACGGAGCAATTCCAGGGCGATATTGAGCCGCTTGCGCTGGCCCCCGCTAATGGTCTTGTCAAAAGCTGAACCCACCTTAAGGTGTGCCGTCTCCGATAATCCCAGACTCTGTAAAATCCGGCCAACGAGTACGGCATTTTCTTCTTTGGTGTTATCTTTAAAGGTGAGTTTTGCAGCAAAATTCAGGTTTTCAAAGACAGTAAGCTCAGCGATCAGTAAATCATCCTGTGGTACAAAACCAACCACGCCTTCCATCTTTTCAGGCTCATCATGCACATTGACACCATTTATTATCACCCTTCCACTTGACGGCCGTTCACTCCCGTTAAGCACATTGAGCAAGGTTGATTTCCCGGAACCACTCGCCCCCATTAACCCGATAAGTTTTCCCCCTTCTTCTGAAAAATGAATGTTTTGCAGACCGGCCTTCCCGCTTCTAAAATGATAAAATATATGTTCGGCTGAAAACGTTACCCTGGACATCTCCTCACTCATCAAAAAACGATTGATGACATCACTATAATAAATGGTTTTTATTTTATTCCCCCTGATGGTACTCCCTGTTGGAAACATGTCAATTGTACGACTTCTAAAGGGAATTCCATTGAGGTACAAGGTTGAAATTCCGAGATATTTAATGAAGTACGTTTCAATGTCAGGTATTCGCAATATCGCAATAATGCCCGTCAGGTTCTTGGCCGTCATCACCGGGCCGGCCACTGCCGACTGTCCGGATCCCTCATCTATAATCAGCATATCCTCGGTAGACAAGTCTTCATAATCTTCGCCGGTAACAAAGCCCCGCAAAGAATCCAACTGGTTTTTAGAAAGCTTCAGCGCTTCTGCAATATAAAACATCAGGTTTTCCTGACGTTCAGATATTTCCCCACCGGAGTAAATCAGCTCAATAATCTTTATGACCAGAATGAGCTTTTGAGTGATGGTAAGTGATTTGTTTACTTCTTTTGATATTTTTATGATATTGCTCCACTCGTCAACAAAAACAAGGGTTTCATCATCAACATCCAACCCCGACTTTTTTTCCACCTTATATTCGGCCACATATTTATCAAATAACCTCAGGTAGTGACCTACAGATTCCTGATTGAGGTGAACGAGGAGAAATTCGCTGATATTTTCCCTTTCAGCATCAGTTATTCGCTCACGAGCCACAATAGCAAAAAGTTTTATTACAGCACGTAATAGTTCCTCACTCATACTGGTATATTACTGTTTGGTTAAAAGCAAAGCTTAAATTAGGGAATAATTCTGTTTCCAAGCAACATTAAATCCAATTTGTACGTGACGTTAATTCTTAAAATTTTCACGAATGCCCTTCATAAAAGTATATCCTCTTTACAAAAAGCCTGACTTCGTTTTTAATTGACAGAAAACAAAGCTTATATTTGCGGCTATTTTTATTAAACCAGACCAAAACAAAATTCGTAATTATGAAAAAAATATATCTGGCAATAATTGCCTGCATGTGGGTTTCTCTGTCTTTGGCACAAAAGCCTGTCATTGAATCCAGCCAAATGAGTTTCACCGTGGATACCGTAGTTACGGGTCTTGGCGTATTATGGAGCTTTGAGTTTATCAGTGATGATGAAGTCCTGCTGGCTGAAAGAGAAGGGCGGATGAAAATTTACAACCTGGGCACCAAGGAACTTCGGGATGTTGAAGGGCTCCCTGAAATTGTCGCTAAAGGTCAGGGAGGACTTTTTGATATTGAACTACACCCCGATTATAAAAACAACAAATTTATCTATTTCTCATACTCATCACCCAAACAAGATGGTGAAGAAGGCGAAGGCCAAAACACGGCTTTTATGCGTGCCCGCATCAAAAAAGATAAACTTGTAAATAAAGAATTGATTTTTAAGGCCCTGCCTAACTATGAAACCAACCACCACTTTGGAGGACGTATAGAATTCGACCGGGAGGGTTATTTATACCTTTCTGTCGGCGATCGCGGGGGTCGTGACTTTGTACAGGAAATGAACAACAACCGGGGGAAAATTTTCCGATTACATGATGACGGTGCTGTTCCGAAGGATAATCCTTACGTAAATACACCCGGTGTAAAGCCTGAAATATATTCCAATGGTCACAGGAATCAACAGGGTATGGCCATGAATCCTGAGACAGGAGAGATCTGGGAGCATGAACATGGACCAATGGGAGGAGATGAAATCAACATCATAAAGCCCGGCGTAAACTACGGCTGGCCCACGATCTCCTATGGCGTTAATTATAACGGCACCTCCTTTACAGACCTCACCGAGCAGGAAGATATGAGTCAGCCGCTTTATTACTGGCTACCCTCTATTGCCCCTTGTGGCATGGAGTTTGTAACAAGCGATAAGTACCCTAACTGGAAGGGCGATCTGCTGGTGGGATCCCTGAAATTCAGAAATCTGGTGCATTGTGAAATTTATGAGAGCCGGGTTTTACATGAAGAAGTCGTGCTGGAAGGGATTGGCCGTGTTCGCTCTATTCGTCAGGGCCCGGATGGTTTCATCTATGTGGGTACTGAAGGCCCCGGCATGCTGGTTAGGTTAGTGCCTGCTGAAAAGGTAGAAGAAGAAAAATAGTATAGACCTGTGGTAAGTCAGGGTGGCTGAATATTCATAAACAGCTCACCCTGACCACAAGTGTTTTGTTAAATTATATTTTGCGTTTATATTTATTAAAAAGTTAAAGTATGCGAGTAATTATTGTAGCTGTCGTTTTTTTTATTGCCTTGTCTGGTTTTTACTATCAGGACAATTATTTGTCAGAAAGCGTCAAACGGGGCCAGGGTATTTTTGAAATGTACTGCATTGCCTGTCACCAGGGCGATGGAAAAGGCATACCCAATGTATATCCTCCTCTTGCCGGTTCTGATTATCTGCTGGAAAACACAGAAAAAGCCCTTGAAGCGGTCAAATACGGATTACAAGGCGAGATCGAAGTAAATGGCGTTAAATACAACAACTACATGTCTATGCTTGGACTGGAAGATCAGGAAGTTGCCGATGTCGTAAATTATACACTCCGTGAATGGGGTAACTCCTCAGACAAGGTTATACGCATTGAAGACGTAGAAGAAGTGACCAAAGCCAAAGAAGGAGCTACCGCTAAAGACTAGACTCATCTATTTTTCTTTTTGTTCGAGTAGTTTCTTTACATATTTCCCGATAATATCGAATTCCAGATTTACTTTATCACCCACTTTTAATGCTTTAAAGTTGGTGTGTTCGTAGGTATAGGGAATGATAGCCACTGAAAACGCATTTGTTTCACTATTGAAGCAGGTAAGGCTGATGCCATTCACCGTCACCGAGCCTTTTTCCACAGTAGGGTTTTCAGATGGTTTATGGCCGATTTTATACAACCAGCTTCCTCCTTCATCACTGACACTCAGAACCTCTCCCACCGTATCGACATGCCCCTGTACGATGTGTCCGTCAAACCTCCCATTGTTTAACATGCATCGTTCGAGATTTACCAATGTCCCGGGTTTCCAGACACCCAGTGTTGAGCGCTTTATTGTTTCATCAATGGCTGTCACCCAATGACATTGCTGTTCCTGCCGGGTCACGGTCAGGCACACCCCATCGTGGGCTACGCTCTGATCAACCTTCACTTCACTACTTATACTACTCTCTATTTTAAAATGAACATTACTACCCTCCTTTTCGATGGACTTCACAACACCCTGAGATTCTATTATTCCTGTAAACATTGTTGATCTGATTTATTTATAAAATAATTAAAATAATTTTCCCTGTACCCCCCTTTTTAATTCAGGATATTCAAACAGCTCGAGTGCCTGTGGCACATTGCCCATGGCCTCCGGGCCTTTCAAACGATGAACGGTATAATCTGTCAGCATATTGACCGGATATGGCCGGATCATGTCAATCACATTCTCCTGATCACTGATCCAATCTTTTTCACTTTCTTCCGGGACAATTAACGGCATTCTTGGGCCTCCTCTTTTGAGGACTTTGGGATTGTTATGAACCACTGTCATACGTTCATTAGCTGCGGTGGTAACGATGGAAAAGGTATATAAAACCATTCCGTTTTCCCCGTTTTCCCACCTGTCCCAAATCCCGCCCAATGCCATTGGCTGATCATCTTTTCTTTTGAAATAATAAGGAAAAGTCCTGCCTTGGTGGTGGTGATACTCAAAGAAACCATCAACAATGACCAGGCATCTCCTTTCTTTTGCAGATTGGCGGAAGGCCGGTTTATTCCAAAGTGATTCCCCCCGGGCATTGATTGTTCCTGATCTGATTTTTTCAGCCTCTTCCCATGATTTTGACCAATTGGGAATCAGTCCCCATGTGTACATTTGCATCAGGTCTGGCCGCTCACCCGTCACTACAGGCACTGGAGGGTGCATAAATCCATTCGTATGGTAAACAGGGGGAAATCGTTTTTTAATGTCCTCAACATCTTCTTTACTTCCATACCTTTTCGCATAATCCGTTTGCCGTTTTGTGAGGTATGAAATATCGTAACACATATCAGTAATTGACCTTTACGCCGAGGTTTTTACCTAGTTTTTTAAATTCCATGTCCCACTCTTCATTTTTAGATTCGGGATGGCCATAAATACTTTTCGCCATATAAAAATAAAGGTTTTGACTCCTGCTGAGGTTGGGCGTCAGTCCGAATTTTTCCAGATAACTAAAAAATACATTAAGCTGGTGCAATCTGGAAACATCATAAATATTTTTAAAAATACTCATCATGGTCCTTTCCACCCGTTCTCCGGCATGTTTTTGTAAGGCCAGGCTATCATCAATTCTAAGATCCCACTTTTCAAATTCATCAAAAATCCTGGCCAATTCACTCAGCTCTATTTTTTCCTTGTTAAAGCTGTTTCGCAGGTCAGTATTGAGCACATATTCAAGGGTGGTAGTATAGGCATTCGGTATGGGTATTTCCGATGTCAACATCATATTCAGCAGGGGATAATCACGCTTATAAATGTTCCGGTAGGAATCTTCCACCTGTTCAAGGTTTTCCGCCAATATTTGTGAAATCACCTTCCTTTTTTGGTCTTTAAACAAGTGCCACAAAGTGAATTTTTCCTGTCCAAAATACTTTTGCATCAGCCCGATCACATCAGCCACCCTGCTTTCGTCAAAAGCCATACTTACTTCTGCACACATCTCGTCAAAATAATCACCTTCCATATCCAATGATATGTACCCAATGATATTATGCTGGCCCAGATAAAGTGCCACAAATGAAAACTCCATTTCAACGTAAGTAACATCTGACCTGACTTGCGTCACGCCCATCACAAGTTGTTGAACCCCTCCTTCTTTTTTATCAAAAAACTTATTGATCGCTGTGTAATTAAAAATCTGAATGGATTCCACATCAGGTTCAAACAGTGTGCTCACGGCATAATGCATACCTACTCTTTGCAAGTCAAGGCGGGTGGGCTCTACAAACTTGTAATACACATGCTCAGCATTACGTAGCTCAGGGATATTGCTTTTTACGCTTTTTAGCTTTTGCAAAAAATCCACCTCCAAATCAGTGCCGGTAAGCTGATAATACAGTTGTATGACCCGACATGCATATTGTAATATTTGTATTGTCTCTATTCTGGAAACTTCTTCAAAAAACCAACCGCAACTCGTGTACATCAATAAGGCATGTCGCTGAAGTTCAAGCCAGCGCACTCCTTTGTTTATTTCCAATTGTTTATCCGGGTGCGTATTGAGGTAATCATGCACTTTTTTGCTCGTAGAGCGCTCCAGTATTACATCGATGTATTTATTTCGTGCCTCCCAGGGATTTTTCAAAACTTCCCTTGCCTGGGTTTCAAAAGACTTGTTAACTTCATCCCTGAGCCAGTCAAGTGCCTCCCTCAACGGCTCCCGCCATTGTTGGTTCCATCCGGGCAATCCGCCGGAATTACACCCACAGTCAGACCTCCATCGTTCTATCCCGTGCATACAGCTCCAGGAGCTGTTTTCAACAATTTCACATTCTCCAATTTCGCCACACTTTTCAATGTATTCCCCGTAATTAGTCAGAATGGCATCACTATTATTTTCTATATAATTTATACCAAAAGCCAGGGCCATATCACCATACCTGTGGTGATGCCCATAACTTTCACCATCTGTCGCAATATGAACGAGTTGGTCACCATCATCATCATCATCAAATCCACTCAGCAACTGGTTTGCAAATTCCTTCCCATCGTTGAGCAGGTGATTGAAAGCAACTGAACGTGATTTTTCCCCATCATAAAAATAGATGATTATTTCCCGGCCGGAGGGTAATTTACAGCGGTAGGGCATTCGGGTATTCACCGGTTTTTGTGACGTATAGGTCATCTCCATGTCTCCCGGCCGCTTAAACGCCCCGGCCTGATGTGGCGCCAGTACTGTAAACTTTATTCCATTGACCACAAGCACCTCAAGCGTTTCGATATCAACGGCTGTTTCAGCAAGCCACATCCCTTCAGGATGCCTTTTAAACCGGTGTTCAAAATCCCGAATTCCCCAAATCACCTGCGTTTCCTTGTCTTTCCTGTTGGCCAGTGGCATGATGATGTGATTATATACCTGTGCCATTGCTGAACCATGCCCAGAAAACCGTTCCATGCTCAATTTGTCGGCTTCAAGAATGCTCTGATAGGTCACAGGATCTTTGGTTTCTAACCAGGAAAGCAGTGTAGGCCCATAGTTAAAGCTTATCTTTGAATAGTTGTTCGTGATATCAATAATCGTACCTTCTTCATTTAAGATGCGCGAGGCCGTATTAGGCCCGTAACACTCTGAAGTAATCCGCTCATTCCAGTCATGAAAGGGATGAGCAGACTCCTGCAGCTCCACCTCTTCTAACCAGGCGTTTTCCCTTGGCGGTTGATAAAAATGACCATGAATACATATATACTTACCCATCCTTTTTTATTATTTTATATGATCAGGGTTGGTTATTCCGATCAGTTAATATACCTGAACTGAAGGTATTTTATCACCTCACCGGCCTCCCTGAATTTTTTTTCATACTTTGTTACAATATCATAACAATCTGCACTGTAATCCGAAGAATACAAATCGAAGCTATACTCCAGGGCACAAATATCCTCCCTTGCTTGCAATACCTCAAGCGAATACTCAAAAAGGCCCGTATTATCTGTCTTCAATCGCACAAGTCCACCGGGCGATATTATTTGTTTATAAACATCCAGAAAGCGGGAATGCGTAATCCGCCTTTTGGCATCACGTTTTTTTGGTCGGGGATCCGGAAACATCAACCATATTTCGCTCACCTCTCCCGGGCCGAAAAAATCCATCAGATGCTCGATTTGCGTTCGTAAAAAAGCTGCATTTTTCAAATCCTCCTCCAAAGCTATGCCACTGCCCTTCCACAGCCGGTCACCTTTGATATCAACGCCGATAAAATTACGATCATTAAACAGCCTGGATAAACCCAATGTATATTCACCCCAGCCACAGGCCAGCTCCAGTGTGATGGGTTGGGTATTTCTGAAAAAATCACTTGCCCATTTTCCCTGAAGGGTTTTATACCCTGTTTTACCAGGCTCAATCACATTGTCCCTGAGCAGATTTTCAGCAAACTTATTTTTTTTTCCCCTCATAAACTACGTGTATTATAGCCCCTCAATTTCAGCAACAGTAAAGGTACTTCCGCCAACAAAAATCAAATCCTCATTATTCGCCAATTGACGCACCGTCTTTAAAGCCTCATTTACATCCGGAATGACCCGGCCCTGAAGCTTAAATTGGCCGGCTTTCTCCATCAACATATCCGCAGCCATGCCCCTTGGAATATTTGGCTGGCAAAATATATAATTTGCCTTTGCTGGCAGCAAGGTGAAAATATCGTCAAGTTCCTTATCTTTTACCACTCCCCAAATTATCCATAGTTGCCGGTGGCTGATCGTTAATAAATGACTGATCGTCATCCTTACCCCTTCAACATTGTGTGCTGTATCACAAATACTTAAAGGTTCTGTATTCAAAACCTGCCACCTCCCTTTTATTCCTGTCAGGCGGATTGTGTTTTCCAAACCATGTTTGATCGACTCTGCCGTAATTTGATCAAATTTACTTTTTAAAACATCCAGTACACCCAAAACCCCGGGTATATTCTTTCTTATATAATGGCCTTTGAGCTCCGGGTAAACTTTTTCTAAAAAAGGAACACCTTTCCGTCTGATCAAATAGCCATTTTTCAACAGGTCCAAATCATAAATATCCTGGCTGTAATATATCTCTGTTCCTGCACGGGCGGCCGCCTGTTCAAAAACTACCCGAAGATCTGTTTGTTTCTCACTGATAACCACAGGTGAATCTTTTTTTATGATCCCTGCCTTTTCACCGGCAATTTTTTCAAGTGTGTCTCCCAGGTATTGCTGATGATCCATACTGATATTGGTGATCAGTGACACCAGGGGATGAAGAACATTAGTAGAGTCCAACCTTCCACCCATACCCACTTCTACAATAGCAATATCTACTTTTTGGCGGGCAAAATAATCAAAAGCCATGGCCACTGTTATTTCAAAAAACGAAGGCTGTACCGCCTCAATCAGTGCGTGATTCTGATTCACAAAATTAAGAATGTAATCCTGATCGGCTTCCTGTCCGTTTACTTTTATCCTTTCCGTGAAATTCTTCAGATGTGGCGATGTGTATAAGCCCGTTTTATAGCCTGAAGCCTGCATAATCGCAGCAATCATATGCGAAGAAGTCCCTTTGCCATTGGTGCCTGCTACATGTACAGCAGGAAACGAGTGGTGTGGGTTTCCCAACGCTTCCAGCAAAGCATATGTACGCGATAAATCTTTATGAAAAGCCGCCTGTCCGATACGCTGAAACATAGGTAATGCACTGAACAAATACTCAATGACTTCCGGGTATAACTTAAATTTTTTCATTCCTAAAAATTTGAACCCACAAATATCGGAATTCCCGGGTTTATCACGGAATGCAAATTCAATTTTAAAATATTTTTTTTCCGGAGCAACATGAATTCCCCCCGGAAATACCTGATCAGGGAGGGGTTACAACCACTTTAGCTGTAATCGCTTTACCCAATCCCGACAATTTGATAATGTACAAACCGGCCAGTAAATCAACTGTACTCAGTTCGACAAGCTCAACATCCGGTTCCATCACTATACGCCTCACCATTTGCCCACGGGCATCGATCAATTCCAATGATTGATAGGCCTCCGTCCCCGGACTTACAAAAATACGTCCTTTTGTTGCGGGATTGGGGTAAATACTAAAAAGTTGAGGCCCCGTGACTCCGGGTATATCACAACCTGAGGCAGCCGTATCCACGGCAATCCTTATTTTATCAAGCAAATTATATGTCCGTTGGCCCGGGCATTCTGTAGCACAACCGTCCCGATGGCCGGCAATATGGCCAAGGTCGGGATTTGCCGCATGAGTCTCTGTTCCGTATATAGACAATGTCTCTTTACTTAGTTTCCACGCAATAAGCAACACTAAAGATTCCAGTGCTTTTTGGGGTGGATCCACATTGGTATAAGTACCCAATAGGCACACTCCCATGGTACCGGAGTTTTTACCACAAAAATGGGCGCCACGCACATTATCCTGTTCTCCAATATCCGGATCACGTCCTTTAAACAGTGTGCCGTCAGGCGCTATGAGATAGTTATACCCAATGTCAGACCAACCCCGCACATCGGTATGATACAAATAGATGGCACGGACAACTTCATAATAATCGGCAGCACTGTTGGCACCGGCAGAATGGTGTACGATGATATGTTTAACAGTGGTAAAAGATCGCGTATATACCGGGGCAGGAAGGCCGGTACGCCAGGCCGTTTGATCTATAGACACTGGTTCTGAACAATCGCCCGTGACGTCCTCCTTTTGCTCATACCGCCATGCAGGGGTCTGTTTCAGCTGACTGTTGATCAAAAAAACCTCTACCCTGCCTTGGTATCCGCTGATGATCAACTCACATTGCCCTGTTGCTCCGGCCAAATGAACAAGGCCCACAGGTTTCATCCCGTCAACATGTTCAAAGTGAGGATCCTCTTCCAGGGCAAATTGGTCACCGGTAGCCTCCAGGCTAAATCCGTTGAGATCAGCATGGCCTTCAACGCTAAAAGCCACAGCATTAAACAAAAAGTTATCACTCAATAAATATGTTCCATCTGCGTCCACCTGCAGCGTGGCTTTTTTTATACGGTCTGTGCGTTGCCATTCATAGTGAATAGTAACACTTTGTCCGTACAGATAATGACCAAAAAAAACACTGAGGTATATTAAATACTTACCCATTAGATAAATTATGTGATAAAGATAGCAACTTTACACAGATAATAATAGTCACTATTTTAGTTATACCTAAAATCCACAAGCGTACTTAAGGGATTAAAGAAAAAGATGTTTGCCCGCCCCCCTGGGCGGGCAAACATCTAAAATAATTTTTTTTGTTGCACTTGAACAGGTGAGTAACCTTTAACCTGAATAAAAAAAACCTCCTGAAAAATCAGGAGGCCACTTAACCCATCATTATTATAAAAAAAATCTATTCTCCATCTTCCATTTTTGCCTCCCTTTCTTCGGCAGCTTTCATCCACTCAGGCAACAGGGTCTTCTGAAATTTTTCTTTTTCCAGTTTTAGCTTTTCCACATCCATCCCGATAAAAGCCTGGGCTTTTTCCTTTGTTGCGATGTCGGGGTATGGTACTTCTCCTTCAAAGCCAAGAGCGATTAAAAGTCTGGCGAGTTTAATCCTACCCTCTTGTGCAACATCAATACCTGTACCGATGACACGTCCTATTTCTACAGGGGAGTGAAAAGAACCCCCATGTGAGGCAGCTGCATAGTCCCAACGCCACTGCGCATGCCGAATATCCTGTAATATTTCAGCCATTTGCTCTTCCGTTGCCCCCAGATCCCAGGCTGTTTTTGCCTCTACGTGGGCACGAACAAGGAGTTCTTCCAGTTTATCTCTGTTTACGATGATTCTGTTTTGCCGGTCATAAACATCCCTGATGAGGTTTTCGGATTCTTCACGGTGACACACCTGGCAACTGTTGGCCACATTATTTAGAGGTGATTGAATGTGATGGTCTGTGAATTTTTGGCCACCCTCTGATTTATATGGCATATGGCAGTCGGCACAGGATACTCCCCTTTTGGCATGGATACCCGTCAGGTAGACTTCATAGCCCGGATGTTGTGCCTTGAGCATGGGCGCCTTGCTGAGGCCATGTGTCCAGTCCTTAAATTCTTTTTCATCGTAGTAAGCCTCCATTTCCTCAACAGAAAATCCATTTTCCCAAGGAAAAGTGAGGTAGGGAATGCCTTCTTTTTCTGGTATTTTCGTATCGAAATAATACTCCACATGACACTGGGCACAAACCAGTGAGCGCATCTCCTGGTGCGTAGCCTGATTTATGTCTTTACCCATAGCCTCGAAAGCCTCGATCAAAGCCGGCCGGGTTATTTTTAAGTTCATGTTCTTTTCATCATGACAATCCGCACAGCCAATTGCGTTGACAACCTCACTACCCTTGGAAGCCCACTTGCCTTTGTAGAAATTATCCACACCAATCTCACCCATCAGCCGCGGCACATCCGGGCTCTTACAAGTCCAGCAAGTACTTGGCATGGGGCCATCATCAGGGCCTGTAGGCCCACCTGTACGCAGTGAATTCTGCAAATCTGTGACCGCATAGGTATGTCCCCTTCCCTGATTGTAGTCTTTGGAAAAACCATAACCTGCCCAAAGTACGACCAACCGGGGATCTACTTCCAGCATATCGATCATCGCATTTCCGTTGTAGGCACTTTTAAAAAGTGTATCGGCATTTTGCAGGTATGACTGATACTCCCTTGGGAAATTCTCACCCCAGACCTTATTTCTGGGCTCGTTGAGCCCAATCTTCACCTTTGGCGTGTAGGCAAAGGCAGACTCTGACTTGCGCTCCAATATGGAAGAAGCCAGCAAACCCAATGAAAATACAACTATTATGGTCAGGGCAAAAAGAACCCAGTTTCTAACTCTCAATTTACTTCGTGTATTCATCTTATTGTTCTTTATTTTGGTAATTCTCTTTTAATTGTTCGTCCAGCCATGCCGGGATCCTGACATCTTCTTCCAGCTCTTCATCATTCACAAAGTTTACTGTAGAAAGGCTGCGTTGCTTTCCATGAGGCACTTCCCGGTGGCACTCCCAACAGGCCCGATCAGTGCGGTGAGCAAAGTGACCATCAACCTGACTGGCAAGTTTGGCGTCAGTGACCTGATTTTCATGACACCTGATGCAGTTATTATGTACCACCTTTTTGCCGGCCTCCTTAATCCTTATCACCTGTGGCTCCCCACGGGTAGTGTAAACAGAAGCATGATATATCCCGTCTTTGGCTTTGAAAAAATATTTTTCCGCCACATTGTCCTGAGGCACATGGCAATCAGCACAACTCGCCCACTCCCTGTGTGAACTGTTGCGCCAACTTACATATTCCGGAATCATCACGTGGCAGTTTACACACACCTTGGGATCATCTGACACATAAGATGTAGCCTTCGAGATATGTAGTATATAAAACCCCAGGCCAGAGATAATGCCCAGTAACACAATGACCGGTACCTTCCAATTTTCCTGCGGCTTTAGTTTCTTGTATATGCCCATAGCTTCTTTCCATTAATATCTATGGCATAAAAGTATGGGTAAATTAATTACACAACTATGGTCTAAATCAAATCAAAACAAGATATAAATCATGAAATTAGTAGGAAAGATTACATCATTAGTAAGCCACAAGTCAAAAAATAATGTTATGTGAGTTATTGTCATTAAAAACCATCACCGCAAAACACGATCCTTATCATACTTTATTCCGTTGTTGATATTCTTCACCAACCACATTCCTCAGTCATCTTAATTAAAATTGATTATCAAAATAAAATCAGACTGCTTCAGGCATAATCAGGCTCCTTAAAGCGGCACAACATTGCAGTCAAATTTTATTTTTGCACACCAAAGGAGACTTGTGCCAGATACAAATAAATTCTATATTTGGTACCTTAGTATAATTTTCATTCAACCTCAAACCTATATCTACCTTGCTTATGAAGAACTTCAACATCAACCGTCGCCACTTTATAAAGGGGACAGCCGCTGCATCACTGGCTTTCGCCACCCTGGGAGCCCAGGGTCTTGACATTGCATATAAAGCAAAAAAATACCGTGTAGGACTGATCGGGACAGGTTGGTACGGGAAAAGTGATCTTTTTCGTCTGATCCAGGTAGCACCTGTCGATGTGGTGGCCCTCTGTGATGTAGACAAGAACCTGCTCAACGGCGCCTCCGAAATGGTGAAGCAACGTCTCAACACCAAAAAGGGCCCGCGTCTTTACGGAGACTACCGTAAAATGCTCGCTGAAAACGAACTGGATTTGGTACTCATTGGTTCCCCCGACCACTGGCATGCCCTGCAAGCCATAGAGGCTATGAAGGCCGGGGCACATGTCTATGTGCAAAAGCCCATCAGTGTTGACGTGATAGAAGGGGAAGCCATGCTGGCTGCTGCCCGCAAATACAACCGGGTAGTACAGGTAGGCACACAGCGCAGAAGCACCCCCCACCTGCTTGAGGCGCAAAAAAACATTATTGACTCCGGTATGCTCGGCAAAATATCGCATGTGGAAATGTGCTGCTACTACCATATGCGCAACAACGGCAACCCGCCACTTCAACAAATACCCGACCACTTTGACTATGAAATGTGGACCGGCCCTGCCCCTTTACGCCCTTATGACGGACTACCGCATATCCGCTGGTGGCGTACTTTTATGGAATATGGAAACGGCATCATGGGCGATATGTGTATCCATATGTTCGACACCGTCCGTTGGCTCCTGGACCTGGGCTGGCCCCAGGAGATCAGTTCCACCGGAGGCATATACGTACAAAAAGAAGGGAAATCAAATATTTCAGATACCCAGTCGGCCATTTTTAAATACGAAGACCTGAACTGCGTTTGGCAGCACCGCTCATGGGGCACCCCAGCCAATCCCGAATACCCCTGGGCATTCAGCCTGTATGGCGAAAAAGGCACACTGCACGGCAGTACCATGCAATGTGACTTTATCCCGGTCGGTGAAGGAGAGAAAATCCACCTGGACGTGCTTTACGAACGTGAAAAATTCCCCGAAGACCTCACAGAAGAGCGCATAGAACTGAATGCAGCTCCTGCAACACGTTTGCATATGCTCAACCTGCTCGATGCCATTGAGAACAACAAACGCCCCGTAGCAGATATTGAACAAGGCCACATTTCAACCGCCAGTTGCATCATGGCCAATATGTCTATGCAAACAGGTCGCCCCATCGTATATGATCCTGCAAAGCGCATTGTAGTAGGTGACGAGGAAGCCACCGGACTGTTGAAACGGCCCTACCGTGGAGATTGGGAGCATCCCGACCCTGAAAAAGTATAAAGGATGTTTTTTAACAAAATGATTCCTTTTCCCAGGACCGGATTAATCACAACCGGTCTCCTGGGAATACTTTTATCCTGGGGTTGTGGCCCTGCTCCAAACCAAAAAGAAGGCCCTTCCCCTCCCCTGTCCCCCGAAGCGGAAGCGGCCACTTTTCAGGTGGACCAGGGCCTGACAGTACAACTTGTTGCTGCCGAGCCCATGGTGCAGGATCCCGTAGTCTTTACTTTCGATGAGGACGGCCGCCTGTGGGTGGTAGAGATGAGGGGTTTTATGCCCGATATTGACGGTAACGGAGAGGAACTTCCTACCGGCAGGGTTTCTGTCCTTGAGGATACTGACGGCGATGGACAAATGGACAAAAGCCACATCTTCCTCGACAGCCTGATCCTGCCTCGGGCCATCGCCTTGGTGCCCGGCGGAGCCCTGATAGCTGAAAACGAAGCCCTATGGATGGCACATGATAAAGACGGCGACCTCAAGGCAGATTCCAAAGTACTTATTGATCCGGACTACGCCGGTAGTCCCATGCCCGAACATGCTGGCAACGGCCTTTTACGTGGCATCGACAACTGGTATTACAACGCCAAATCAAGATTACGGTATAAGTTGATTGATGGCGAATGGGTGCGTGACAGTACGGAGTTTCGGGGCCAGTGGGGCATCAGTCACGACAATAAAGGCCGGTTATACTACAACTACAACTGGTCGCAACTCCATGCCGACCTGGTGCCGCCCAATTACCTCAATGGCAATAAAAACCATACGTCCACAAGCGGTATAGACCATGGCCTCACGATTAATAAACGGGTGTATCCCATAAGGCCCACGCCGGCCATCAATCGCGGTTACATCCCGGGCAACCTGGATGCAGACGGCAAATTACTTGAATTCACCGCGGCCTGCTCCCCTTTTGTATACCGGGGCCATGCCTTACCCGCTGAATATTTCGGCAATGCATTTGTCTGCGAACCCTCCGGAAACCTTATCAAACGCAATGTAGTGCAGGATGACGGTATCATGCTTAGCGCTTACGACCCTACACCGGGAACAGAGTTTCTGGCTTCTACCGATGAACGCTTCAGACCCGTTCACCTCGCAGCAGGTCCGGATGGTACATTGTACATTGCCGATATGTACCGGGGACTGATAGAGCACGGGGCCTATGTGACTCCCTATCTTCGCGAACAAACCCTGCAACGCAAGCTGGATCAGCCCATCAACATGGGACGCATATGGCGTATCGTCCCCATTGACCACAAACCATATGCCCGCGAAAAGCTATCAGAAGCACAGCCCGTGGCGCTGGTTGCCGCACTCAGCCACCCCAATGGCTGGCACCGTGATATGGCCCAGCGGCTGATCGTGGAACGGGATTTAAAAACCCTAGCAGATCCTCTTGCTGAACTGGCGCTGCATGGGGGAAATATCTTCGGACGGCTACATGCTTTATGGGCAATGGAAGGCCTGAATATTACAAATACTAACCTCCTGTTTCAATTATTGGACGATCCCGTTCCACTGATCGCCACCACAGCTTTACGCCTATTGGAACCTTTTGCGAAAAATGATCCAAAAATCAGGACGCAGTTAGCGGCAAAATCATCGCAATTAATTCAAAAGGCCCCCAAAGAACTTCACCTCCAGCTGGCCCTTTCTGCCCGGGTGCTCAATGAGCCGGAAAAGGCCGCTCTTTTGAGAGAACTTGCCATAAAATACACCCCTTCAGCCCTGTTCAGAGACGCCATACTCAGCAGCCTGGAAGGAAGCGAATTCGCCGTTTTTAATTCACTCACCACATCAACAACTTTTTCGGAGTACCAACCGGAAAGGGAAATATTCCTGGAAATGTTTACTTCAGCTATCGTTAAAAATGGAAAAATGACTGAAACAGAATATCTCCTGACGTTTATCGATAAACCCGGGAATGAATTTAACTGGCAGGAAAAAGCTATACTGAATGGCATACTCACCCAGGGCCGCATGAAGGGTAAGTTAGGTGAAATTTCATCTGCCCCGAAGGTATTAAAAAGATCCTATACGGAAAGTCTACAGTCGCGCATCAACAACCTGGCTTTCTATTTTGAATGGCCCGGACATACCATTGATACGGCCTCGGTAAAAAAGAAAAATATACTCAATCCCAATGAACAAAAGATGTTTGTATCGGGACGGCAACAGTACCTTACCAATTGCGCCGGTTGTCATGGCACAGATGGAGCAGGCCTCAGCAGGTCAGGCCCTCCGTTGGCCAAATCAGAATGGGTCATCGGGGATGCCGTACGCTTATCCTTAATCGTGCTTCATGGTATTGAAGGACCGCTTATCGTGGATGGAAAACGGTACGATGCCCCTGAAATATTACCGGTAATGCCCGGACATTTCACGCTAGACGATGGGGAAATCGCCACGATCCTCACCTACATCCGTAACGAATGGGGTAATGATGCCGGGGCCGTGAGTGGTGGAATTGTGGGTAGAACAAGACACCATTCCCAGGGAAATGTGATGCCCTGGACAGCAGATAAACTCAACAGGCATATAGACTCGCTGAATGCACTGGAGGAGGAAAGGCCCTGAGTATAAATTCACAAAAACCCTGAAGGGGTGATGGATTTGAGATGACAAAAAAAAAGCAATATGAAACAGGTCGAAAGCAAATCAGAAAATAGTTTTTAAAAGCGAGCTCCAATGGAAAGAAGAAAATTTATCATTAGTTCAACCCTGGGCATGGGTATACTTGGATTGGATCCTGCAAATGCACTTGGCATCAACAAGAAACACATGGGGGTAATCGTTCATTCCTATGCCAAAAGGTGGCAATCAAAAATTGAAAGCAATGAATACCCCGGTTTTGCAGATGCCACAGACCTGATTGCTCACTGTCACCAAATTGGTGCCGGGGGAGTTCAGGTGATGGTGCGCGGATGGACAAAGGAATTTTCAAAAAAAGTACGCGACCAAAGGGAGAAACTGGGGCTTTTTCTGGAAGGTTCTGTCTCCCTGCCAAAGACCCCCGCAGATGTCAGTGACTTTGAAAAAGAGGTCATCAATGCCCGGGAGGCCGGGGCCCGTATTTTAAGAACCGTCTGCCTGAACGGCCGGCGCTATGAAACCTTCAAATCAGCTGAAGATTTTCAGGAATTTAAAAAACAATCCATTGCCGCCCTTCAACGCGCTGAACCGATTGTCAGAAAGCATAAGATGAAACTGGCCGTAGAGAACCACAAAGACTGGCGGGCGGACGAGCTCGTAGCTATTATCAAAAACCTCGACTCCGCCTGGGTAGGTGTAACCCTTGACTTTGGAAATAGTATTTCCCTGCTGGAAAATCCCATGGAGGTCGTCAATGCCCTCACCCCATATGTTTTTAGTACACATGTGAAAGACATGGCGTTGGAAGAATATGACAAAGGATTTCTTTTATCTGAAGTCCCTCTGGGGCAGGGTATACTTGACTTAAAGGCCATTATTGCCCAGTGTAAAAGGCACAATCCTGACATCAACTTCAACCTGGAGATGATTACCCGGGATCCACTGGAAGTACCCTGTCTGACTGAAGAATACTGGGCCACCTTTGAGGGCATTGGGGGTATGGAGCTGGCCCGTACCCTAAGCATGGTCAGGGAACACAAAACGGACAGTAGCCTGCCACAGGTTTCTCACCTGAACGATGAGCAGCGGTTGATGGTAGAAGAGAATAATGTACTGGAATGTTTGGAATATAGCCGGGAAGTGTTGGATTTATAGAAAACATAATAATTTTTAAAATCGAAAAAAATAAAGATATGAGTATGGAAAAACTACCTGGAATAAAGTTGTTTGATATGAGCGGACGTGCCGCTGTGATTACTGGCGGTTCAAAGGGCCTTGGACTGGCTATGGCCGCCGGACTGGCTTCTGCCGGGGCCAATGTCATGCTGGTGAGTCGCAATGCCGATGAAGGGGCTGTTGCTGCAAAAAAAATCGAAGAAGAATATGGCACGAAAGCCATTGCTTATGGGGCGGATGTCACCAGCGAAGCGCAAATGGAGGCCATGGCCAAAGCGGCTCAGGAGGCTTTCGGACGTATTGATGTGCTTATTAACAGCGCTGGAATAAATATTCGCGGGCCCATCGATGAGCTCTCCTATGATGACTTCAAACAAGTGATGGACATCAACGTCAACGGCACCTGGCTGGCTTCAAGGGCCGTTGTTCCTTATATGAAGAAGGCAAAAAGTGGTAAGATCATTAACCTGGCCAGCACCTTAGGACTGGTGGGGCTTGCAAACCGCACGCCTTACACCTCCAGCAAAGGGGCGGTGGTTCAGATGACCCGGGCGCTGGGACTGGAACTGGCATCTTTTAACATCAATGTAAACGCCATATGTCCGGGGCCATTTCTCACGGAGATGAACATCCCCATAGCAGACACCGAGGAAGCGAAGAAATTTATCGTAGGAGCCACGGCACTTGGGCGTTGGGGTCGTTTGGAGGAAATCCAGGGTGCCGGACTGTTTCTGTCCAGTGATGCCGCCAGTTATATGGTGGGATCGATGGTTACCGTTGATGCGGGATGGACAGCCATATAAAATAACTGAGCGGCGTGGGCCGCTCAATTATTTTTTTAAATGAAAGCAGTGATTAAATAAATGACCGTTATAGCCGTACAAGCCAGAATAAATGTACCTATACTATGTGTCTGGTTTCCCTGCTTAATATTCATGCCGGTCATCTGGGTCATCACCCAGAAGAAACTGTCGTTGGCATGTGATATGGCGGTTGCGCCAGCACCGATAGACAGTACGGTAAATACCCGCAACATTTCTGAATCAAGGCCTAAAGAGGGCAACAGGGGTGCCATGATGGATGCCGTGGTAATCAAGGCCACGGTAGATGAGCCCTGGGCTGTTTTCAGTACCATGGCCATCAGAAAGGGGAGCAACAATCCCCAGCTTGCCCCACTCAGGTTGTCACTCACCAAATCGGCAATCCCTGAATTTTGAAGCATTTTTCCAAATACACCCCCGGCTCCTGTTATCAGAATAATTGGCGCCGCAATGACCAGGGCATCACCTATCCAACCGGAGGAGGACAATAACTTCATATCAAATTTGGCCGGCAGCGTAAAGGAAACAAATACACCAAGTAGAAGTGCAATGATCGGGTTGCCCACAAAGGACAGAATCGTTGTAAACATATTTTCACCAAACGGGTGTGTGGGATATGCAGCAATAGAGTTAAGAACAATCAGTAACAATGGTAAAATAATGGGAAGAAATGATTTTTTTGCAGAAGGTGGTTTTGCATACGTTTGCTCTTTTTCACCATCGGCAAAATGGGGTATTAGCTCTACTTTTGAAACGACATAACGCACAAAAAAGAAACAGGGTATCAGGGACACAACACTGATAATAATCCCCCACATGATCACCATGCCCAGATTCGCATTCAATATACCGGCAGCGGCTATTGGCCCGGGTGTGGGCGGCACCAGCGAATGACTGGCCGTTGCCCCGAGGGTTAATGCGATAGTCACTGCCGCATAGGGTACCTTTCCCTTAAAAGACAAGGACTTACTGATGGGATTGAGCATGATAAACGTACTATCGCCAAAAACCGGTATAGAAAGGATATACCCCGATATCATCATGGCCAGCATCACGGCCTTCTCTCCGATGTATGACAACACTTTTTGCGCGATGACAAAGGCCCCCCCGGTTTTCTCCAGAAAGGTACCAATGATCACCCCGAGCAATATCAACAAACCAATCTTACCCAATACCCCGCCAAATCCATCAGAAACAGAAGTAAGAATAAGTTCAGGCGACATGCCGGAAACCAAACCATAACCGATGGCCCCTACAAAAAGGGCTAAAAAAGGATGAATATCAAATTTCATGATGGCCGTGATGATCACAGCCAGGGTAAGTATAATAATCAGAATTGTAAGCATAGTCAGGTCTTCTTTAGGTTGGTTTAGGTTTTATCAAGTCCGGCCGCTTTACAGGCAGCCCTAAAAAATGAACATTGAAAGGTATTGAATTCGGTTTTTAAATGCAAATATGCCTGAACAGGGTTTGATTTGTTTTATCCCCTGTTTCACCAACTGCCGGATTTGTTTTCTTCCGGTAAAAGATTTCGACAGGGCAAAAACCTTTTACGAAAAATTAATCATGAAAAGTTAACGGGCGATATAAATTTTCCCAAGCCCGTTTTTAAATCCCTGATCCGCTGAGGTATCGCGGTGCTTAATGTCCATACCTCCTATTCGCACAAAGGCCTTGTACAAATACACCCCATTCGCCAGCCGGTTGCCATACTGGTCGGTGCCATCCCAGTAAAAATCGGTAATGTTATTGCCAATATGCAAGGGACCCAGTTCCTCCATGGTGACTTCACGCACCACGCGACCGGTGATGGTCATAATGCGGATAAGTATTTCATCAGGCAATTCTGTGCCAGTAAGTGTGAAAATGAACTGCATACGGTCGGTAAAAGGATTTGGATAAGGATAGAAATGCGTGATGGTGGATTCGTTGACGATCTCAAAATTCACCAGATAAGGTTCCTCCCCGCTTTTGTTCCCCGTGGCATCCATAGACTCAACCCGGAGGGTATAACGCCCATCCTCAAATACGTTACTGTTGTACTCAAAGACCATCTCATTGGTCGCTTCATCCACAGACCAGCTGACCAAAGGCGAAGAAAAAGGCACCCGGATGTCAACACAACCTGCACATTCTTTCCTGATATACACCTGAAGATAAGTCGTATCACTCAATGTCAGGTAGGGGTTTTCATCTTTCAGGGTAATCCGTATTACCGGACGGGCATTTACGATTTCACCATCAAGGATATACCGACCATCGAATGTCACCTCCATCACGGGGTTTAGCTCATCGGGATACACCTGTAAAAAAGCGGGGATGAACATCCGGTTGTTTCCATAATGCATTTCCGGGGCCACCCGCGGATTCACAAATACCACCAGGTCGTTGAAGCCCGTAATTCCTTTTGTAGGAAAGTTTAAATCAAAAACAGTCGTGTCACCGGCCGCCGGAGCGGGTACCCATTTCACGGAGTCTACGGTCAGGCGGGTATCTTTGTTTATGATGGTATATGACACTTTGAGCAGACTATCGGCAAAGGCATTATCAGAAACATTGACAAAATAAAAACGACCTAAAAAAGGTTCTGCCTCCTGTTTGCGTATGGTCTCATCCCTTAACATGTCAGTCACCAGCACACCTTCAGGAGCGCCATCATGTACTACTGTCCAGCGTCTGAGTTGCGTTGGGGTGAGGTCTACGGTATCCGTTGTATTAAAACGCAACCGGAGGTGGGGGTAATTCACCGCAGAGGTGCCACCGAGTTCCAGCGAAGAGGCGACCACCCCGGCATGAAGCACGACTTCCGCCCCGGTATTATTTACACCGATAACATCAAATGAATACTGATCATAAGTAGGCGATTCATTGAACCTGACACGCCTGGAAAAAGAACTCCACTTCACAGCCGGCCCGATAAGTGGTGAAACCAATGTGCCGGAAGAGGTGGCTCCCGTAATGGTCCTGATCAGGGAAATTTCCTGCTCATTGGCCGGTAAAGTTGCCGCTTTAATCACTACGGCCGTACCTACCGCAGCTCCCTTTCTGCCCACGACAATCAACGGATCACCATCCGCCATTCCGGTAAGTGTTGTGGCATCAAAACCAATTTCAGCCAGTTTACTCTTCATATTCGCCGTCCAAAGCGAATATTTTACATCACCAATGGTAAAAAGGATGACCGTATCCCCGGTATTCACCGCATTGATATACTCTACCACATCTCCTCCACCTACATCAAACCGGGCCGTAGAATAACTGTTGATGATTTGCGGCTGACGTCCACAGGTACGGGGATCCTGATATATAAAAGGAACAGCCGCATAAGGTATGGCTGTCGATTTATCAAAAGCCATAAAATTAAGCGTATGGTCAAGACACGGCTTCAGGTTATTGATAATGTATTCAGCGCCATCAACCGTAACAGACACATTCGTGTTGGTTGCCGGGTTGAGGTCTCCATAGGTGAGCACACTGACGTCAACCTTGTTTTTCAGGAATTCCCATTGACGAATCACCTGGTTACTTGTCATGCCCTGTGTGGAAATACTGGCAAATTGGGGAAAATGA
>Ga0224506_10000859_pt1 | contig 23314 bp, 24 predicted proteins | sample SF_Jan12_sed_USG_2_FD_169108 | JGI IMG/M metagenome (GOLD analysis project Ga0224506, IMG submission 169108) | Sediment microbial communities from San Francisco Bay, California, United States - SF_Jan12_sed_USGS_8_1 | ecosystem: Environmental > Aquatic > Marine > Sediment | place: USA... | reverse complement strand
ATTCATTCAAGGAGTTGCCTACTAATGAACTACTCCGGGGCAGAGCTCCGAAGTATCAAATGGAGATTTTTGTTTTTTCCGACCCAGAGGGTGGGGGAATTAAACCACTTTTTGATTAAATGTAATCCTTCGCAACGGAGGGAATGATAAATTTTTTACTTTTGAAAAATGAAGTTGCCTATCTTCCTGGTCTTTTTTACATTTTCTGTCACTGCGTATGTAAATGACCGGTACCTGCTCATCCGGGTTGGTTTCAAATCGAAAAAAGATGCTAATGGATATGGTGTACCTATCCGGTTATTAAGGATGAATTATAAAAGGCCAATTATATCAAAACCCTGAATAATAAACGAATGAAACAATTTATCTGCTTTCTCATCTTGTTTTTACCTGCCATTATACAGGCTCAAACGAAGGACGAAGCCATGATACGGGCTCTTTTTGACGAGGCGTTATTAAAGGGTCAGTCATACGCTATGCTCGATTATCTTTCCAATACTATAGGGGGACGATTGTCCGGATCGCCTGAGGCGGCAGCGGCCGTAGAATGGAGTAAACAAACCATGGAAGCCCTGAAATTCGACCATGTCTTTTTGCAGGAAGTGATGGTGCCCCATTGGGTACGTGGGAATAAAGAAGTGGGCCGTATTGTTAATTCAAAAAAATACGGTAGTCTGGAGGTAAATATTTGTGCACTGGGCAATGCAGTAGGTACTGGGCCGGAAGGGGTTCTGGCAGAAATTGTGGAGGTTCATGATTTTGAACAATTGGAAAAACTGGGCAAGGAAGGAATTGCAGGAAAAATTGTGTTTTTCAATCGTCCGATGGATCCCACCAAAATCAATACCTTTTCAGCATATGGGGGGGCTGTAAACCAACGGGGCAGCGGGGCTTCGGAGGCCGCTAAATATGGAGCTGTGGGTGTCGTCATTCGATCAATGGGCCTCAATGAGGAAGATTACCCCCACACAGGCAGTCTTAATTATGCCTTAAACCTGCCTAAAATTCCCGCAGTATCTATTAGCACCAAACATGCTGACCTTCTCAGTAAATTGCGCAAAACCGATCCCACTTTGCACTTTTACTTCGAGACACATTGTATGATGCTGGAAGAAGAATTATCGTACAATGTAATTGGAGAGCTAAAAGGTTCCGTCAGGGAAAAGCAATATATTGTAGTTGGCGGGCATTTAGACTCCTGGGACATAGGAGATGGCTCCCATGATGACGGGGCAGGGTGTGTACAATCGATTGAGGCCCTCAGGTTGCTTCAGGCAGTAGGTTATAAACCCCGGCATACATTGCGTGCCGTAATGTTTATGAACGAAGAAAATGGCCTGCGCGGCGGACGAAAATATGCTGAAATAGCAGAAGAGAAAAAAGAAAAGCACATTGCGGCCATAGAGTCAGACCGCGGTGGCTTTGTGCCCAGGGGTTTTTCCCTTTTTATGGATGATAAAACACGTGAAAAAATACAACGCTGGGCCGGATTGTTTGATCCTTATGGTATGGGTGATTTTAATCAAAAAGGTGGGGGTGCTGACATCAGCCCTTTGAGCTCCCAGGGGGTGCCTCTGTTGGGATTATTACCAGATTCTCAACGTTATTTTAATTATCATCATACCGCCATGGACACCTTTGATACCGTTGAAAAAAGGGAACTGGAAATGGGCGCTGCGGCATTGGCTGCGATGCTTTACCTCATTGACACCTACGGATTATAATATTTTTTTTAAACGAATTAGTATTTTCGGCATAATTATTGAGTAACTGTCGTATGTAATAAATTTACAAAAACATGATATCCACGGCAACAATTATTGATCAGAAAGTGTTATCTTGTTATTGTGTTTAAAGTTGGTTTTACATTTAATTAGTTGGTTATGGATTTTATCAGTTCTCCTGTTATTAGTAAACGAAAAAAAATATCTGTTTTGATTGCCGGAAACAATCCGGTAGACCTCAGCAATATTTATGAGCATTTGTATAATGTACGACAAATAGATTTCAATGCAGAAGTTGCCTTTGACCTGCATGATCTTTTTAAAAAAGCTGACCTGGTTCATCCCGATTGCATTGTAATTGATGACAACATCAGTGAAGAGTTTGGCGCATTATTGGTCAGAATAAAGAGAAACCACCGCACAAAAAACATTCCTTTAGTGCTGATAACTAATGATGATAAATTTAAAATAGAAAAAGGGGAAGCAAAGGAGCTTATTGAAAAATCATCCTTAAGTAAGGAGACCTTATCTCAGGCAATATTGGGTTCTTTAAACCTGCATGACTTTAAAGATCAATTACTGAAGCGTATGGAAAACCGAAAAAAGGTATTGGCAGGTATGCGGCATTAGGTCAAATAGCATTTTCTAACCTAAACATAAACTTTTTAATCTCTCCGTCTCGGACAACCACCAAACGAATCTTCTTCTTTGGCTTGGAATTGAAAAAGCCATTTATTGTACGTAATTCAAGGTGTCTGGCCAAGACGCCGTTTACACTATAAATAATATCACCTGTTTGCAGGCCTGATTTTGCAGCATATGATGATGGTCTTACTTCCGACACTTCAAAAACGTTCAGTTGACTACCCTTGGCTTTTAACGTTATCCCACTCAGGTTATAAAAAAACGGCTTCCTAAAGGATGCATTTTTCTTTATATACATTTTCTCATTTTGGTAATCGAATACCACATTAAAACGACTGAGGATTTCCCCACCAATAGAACCATGTCTAAAAACGTTTGAGCTGGTCAGACTGTCCAGATAACTATCGGGATAAGGGTAGGAAACAACCACATCACTGAGCAGATGACGATCAATTTGCAAACTTTTAATCCTGCCAATCTGTCCTTCGATGTCACCTCCTAACCCCCGGCCAATATTGGCATCAATGGTAGCTTCCGGGATTTTAATATTTTCATCCGATTCAGGGTCGAGTAAAAGTCCATGGCTGGCGCCCGTATCCACCAGCAATTTAGACTGAAACACCGATCCGTCATCAAACACAACAGGCAAAGAAATGTATGGCTTTGTATCTTCTATTGTGATGGGTATTTGCTGATAATTCCTTTTGGGCTTAAATGTTTCCCGGTTTATCAGCGTAAGTTGTTTTTTCTGATAATTGATGGAAACGACAAACCGGTTGAACAGTTCATATCCGAGCATGCCATGGACATCAGTACCCATGAAATTCCTGAGCTCAATATAGTCTTCTTCGAGTACAAGCATAGTTTGCCCCTGACCCTCCACACCCGGCAGCGAAAGGCTTACTTCCATTGTAACATATGCTTCTACCAGTTTTACACCTCCTACGCCGCGAATCGTATACCGTTTTGCATAGGGGATTCCCAGTATATCACTATAAACTTTTTCAGTGAGTATAGCGTTTCTCACTCCGGTATCAAGTATGAATTTTAATGGCAGCCGATTGTTGAGTACCAGGGGAATCACCACCAGGTTGCTATGTAGGGAAAAAGGGATTTCAGCCTTTTCCTTATCATCGGAAATACTAAACCCAAATTCCTGAGCATGCAGCATAAAAGGCAGCATAAAAGCGATATAAAACGAGGCTATTGTTCTCAATTTTTCACATTTACAAATTTTACCATGCTAACCTGACTGAATTCATCATGTTATTTCCTGAAAACTACATTAACAAGGCGAAAAACCAAAATAATTTAAAGTCTTAAGCAGGCATATTTTGAGATTGAATCTTTTTGACCCTATTTTGTATTTTATTTCCCTCAAAACAGACAAGCAATAGATATGGCCAATATAGTAGCAATTGTTGGAAGACCCAACGTGGGAAAAAGCACTTTGTTCAACAGATTAGTGGAGAAAAAACAGGCCATTATGGATGACCAGAGTGGGGTGACCCGGGACAAGAATTACGGTTATGCCGAATGGATCGGAAAACACTTTACGATCATTGATACCGGTGGTTATGTACTTGGTTCAACCGATAAGTTTGAAAAAGAAATTAGAAAACAGGTAGAAATGGCTCTGGAGGAATGTGATGTCATCCTGTTTATGCTCGACTGCAAAAGTGGACTTACCGGGCCAGATGAAGACTTTGCCCGTGTTTTACGCAATTCTAAAAAACCAATCCTTATCGTAGCTAACAAAGCCGACAATACAGAATTGACACTGGCTGCGAATGAATTTTATTCACTCGGGTTATCACATAATATTTATCCGGTATCCTCTTCCAATGGCTCGGGGACAGGCGAGCTGCTCGATGATCTGGTGGCCCTTTTCCCGGATGCAGGTGAAATAGAAACCAATCAGGGAATACCCCGCATAGCCATTCTGGGAAGACCTAACGTAGGCAAATCCTCCTTCATCAACGCCTTAATTGGTGAAGACCGTAGTATTGTAACTGATGAAGCAGGTACTACACGGGACGCTGTAAATTCACATTATAACCTTTTTGGAAAGGAACTCATACTCACCGATACGGCAGGTGTACGAAAAAAATCAAAGGTGAGAGACAATATTGAGTTCTATTCAGTACTCAGAGCGATACACGCCTTGCAAGACAGCGATGTTTGCATTATCATGGTCGATGCTGAACGTGGCCTGGAATCACAGGATATTAATCTTATTGCCCTTTCCCAACGATATAATAAGGGTATAATAATTATGATAAATAAGTGGGACCTGATTGAAAAAGAAAGCAATACAGCCAAAGAGATAGAGGGGAGTATTCGGGCAAAATTAGGCTTGATGGATTATGCACCTATTATATTCACCTCTGTATTGAATAAACAGCGTATATTTCAAGTAGTAGAACTTGCCATTGAAGTTTATGAAAATCTCCAGAAAAAGATTCCCACTTCCAAACTCAATGAAGTTATGCTTAAAGAAATTGAGAAATACCCACCCCCGGCAGTAAAAGGAAAATATATCCGAATAAAATACGTAACACAGTTACCGGCTAGCGCCCCTGTTTTTGCCTTTTTCTGTAATTCCCCTCAGTATGTAAAGGCACCCTATCAACGCTACCTTGAAAATAAAATAAGATTACATTTTGGATTCAAAGGGGTTCCTATTCGTACCTTTTTCAGAAAAAAATAAAAAAAGGGGGCTAATGCCCCCTTAACCGACTAAAAACCAACACCCACTAATTCAACAGCACTTACTCACCCTTCATCACCAATATGACTTAGTGGTTGCATCTTTATACAGGATGTCAATTTCCCGAACTGTCCATCGACAATTCAACCTGTACTTTATTTTTCTCCATCAGTGCCCGTTCTTCCTGCTTGTCAATGCTGTTGATCATAAACCAACTGACCAGAATAATAATGACTACCGATGCTATTATTAACCGTAACATTTTTTTGTTCTTTAATACCTCTATTAATACCAAGCTCGTGCCAAAAGAAAAAAAGTGCTAATACGCCCTAAAAAAGCTGTTAATGGAAATTATTTGATCCGAATGATAACCAATAAAGAGAACTGTTTCTCAAAATGAGAAACAGTTAAACAAAAAAAAGGGGGCAATGCCCCCCTTTCTAACCGACTAAAAACCAACACCCACTAATTCAACAGCACTTACTCACCCTTCATCACCAATATGACTTAGTGGTTGCATCTTTATACAGGATGTCAATTTCCCGAACTGTCCATCGACAATTCAACCTGCTCTATATTTTTCTCCATCGTTGTCCGATCTTCCTGCCTGTCAATGCTGTTGATCATAAACCAACTAACCAGAACAATTATGACTACCGATGCTATTATTAACCGTAACATTTTTTTTACTTTATTACTTCTATAATTGCCAAGCTCGTGCCAAAAGAAAAAAAGTGCTAATACGCCCTAAAAACGATGTTTACATGAAGTTTACATCCCCGCTAAAGAGCAATAAAGAGAATATTTTCTCATTTTGAGAAAGGATTGTGCTAAAAAAAAAGGGGGCCATGCCCCCTTTTCTACCGACTAAAACCAACACCCACTAATACATAAGTACATATTCACCTTTTAATACCAATATGACTTAGCAGTTGCATCTTTATACAGGATGTCAATTTCCCGAACTATCCATCGACATTTCAACCTGTTCTATATTGTTTTCCATCTTAGCTGCCCTCTCTTTCTGCTTCCTGGTACTGATAATCATAAACCAAGTGACCAGGATAAGAATGACAACCGAAGCAATTATTAATCGTATCATCTTATTGTTATTTTATATCATTAGATATGCCAAGCTCGTGCCAAAAGAACAAATGTTCCTTATTTGGCTCCAAACAGTGTTTTTAATAATGTCAAATTGGGAATATAGTCTTATTTTGAATACTCTTTCTCTTTTTGAGATTTTCTTAAAGTAATTCAAAGGAGGGGTTCCAGAAAAAACGATCGAAATTGACGATCTGGTCATCAACTACAGCAATCCCCTCCTTTTCCAGGAGTTCCTGCATTTTTGTAGGTGTACTGAAATGAAAACGCCCTGTGAGTAAACCCTGGCGATTTACGACGCGATGAGCGGGTACATTTGGCATGCCATGGGCCGCATTCATGGCCCAACCAACCATCCTGGCACTCATTTTGGTACCTAAGTATTGCGCTATTGCTCCATAGCTGGTAACACGTCCGTAAGGAATAAGACGGACTACATCATATACATCATTGAAAAAATCAGCCATGCAGAGTAAATAACGTTAAAAATACAATAAAAATAGATACGTTGGTTTAATCAATGCTTCCGTTGTCTTAACTTTGCACCATATGGACTTTTTTCGAATAAACCCTATCATGAAATCTTTTGTTTGGATAGTTTTTTGTCTTGGTAGCTTTCCGCTGTTTTCTCAGTCTGATTCACTAAAAATTTTTCTTCCTGAGGAGGAGTTGTGGAATGTGAAAGATGAAGGCCAGGAATTTTCTTTTACCCTGCGGACTTCTGATTCAAGCGCTGTATTTGATATGATGGCCCCTTCAGGCTATGGTATGCAACTCGATTCGTTCGGAAATTTTACCTGGCGAACAGATAAAAACCTGGTCATGGATGATGACGGTCAGAAACAATTTTACATTCAGTTTTTCGCGAAGAATAATCTTCAATCCGATACCGTTTTCGTTGAACTGGTTGTGAAAAACGTAATACAAGAGTCGCCACCACTCGAAGTGGAACAAATCCAAATAAACAAAGTAACGGAAATCAGGTTACCGAGAAAACCGGGATGGAACCTGATCCGTGAAGGGGATAGTGTTCAATTTAAAATCAGTGCAGAAACAACGATGGATAATCTGGAAGGGATAAAATTTTATTTTGAAGAAGGGGAAGAATCGGAAATCGAATTTGACTCACTGGGCAACTTCTCCTGGACAGTTCCATACACCCTTGTTGACCGTTTTCAGCAAACCATTGATAAACATGTATTTTTTATGGCTGAAGACCAGTCCGGGAATATTGTATCTCAAAAAGTAATTCTTACCATCTTTCATAAAAACCAAAAGCCAATAATTGGTTCCCTTTCTCCGTTTTATGTTTTATCAGGGGCTAACAACACCTACCAGATTACTTCTGATTTTGTATCCGATCCCGATGATGATCCCATCGTTTTCATCACAACGCCAACAGAGTTACCACAAGGTATGGAGTTTACTTCCGGAGGTAAAATAACATGGAATCCCTCCCGCAAACAATTCACTGACCTGAGAACAAATGGAATAAAAGTTCCTTTTTACGTGGAAGATCAACCCGCAAAACAACAAACCCGCGGTTTTCTGCAAGTCAATGCATCAAACCAGGACATGCCTCCTGAAGTGATTATTATACCTGGCGACTCCGTAATTACAGTCGCTGAAAATAGTAGAATACACCTGGTCTTTCATTTATCCGATCCCAATGGCGACGAGGATCTGAATAAATTCAATTTTTATTCTGACCATCCCGGAGTTAGTGAAAAACAACTCGTAAAAAATACCGAGACACAATACGAATTTTTATGGACTCCCGGCTTCCAGTTCGTTAACGATCCGGAACCGTTTCTCGAAGTTCAACTGCGTTTTGTCGCCATTGACAACACCAGTCGCACCACAACCAAGACCTTGAAAATAAAAGTGGTGGACACCGAAGACCTCAGTATTAAAGATCGTGATAATTACATTTCCTATCGCGAAATATTAACCAATGCCCTAAACCTTACTGACCAACTGTCCGAAAACCAAAAGGAACTGGACAAAGAATTAAAACAAGCAAAGAAGGGAAAGAGAAACAGAACATTAATAAATGCATCACTTGGCCTTGTTACCGGCCTTTCTCCGGTGATTGCAGGAACAAATGACGATGCCCAAAAGACCATAAGTGTGATTGGTGGCACATCTACTGCCACATTGGGTACCCTGGAAGCCAAGAACATCCTAGGGAAGTCAGTGGATGGTATTAATGATAAAATAAAACTCAACGCAGAGCTGTATAACCAATTCATCTCAGAAGGGACGGGCTTTGCACGACGTTATAACACAAAGGCCCAACGCCGAAACACGAACTTTTCCTATGATTTGGAGAAGTTCAAGAATATTCTGAACACTTCCAAACTGGCCACACTTCAACTGGATGCCGGCTGGGAAAATAAGAAAAAGGTAAACAGCCGAAGACTGAAGTCAGCATTCGCAGATTTCGATGCATCAGAAGTTGAATAGCACCATTTTATAGGAATTACAGGGCATTACGGGTTTTTAGCTGCTGGTTGTAAAAGGAATATTTTTCCCATTTCATTGGTGATTAAACCACTATGTCCCGGGAGCATCAAAAAGCCTTCAGCTTGTCCGCTGCGTGTAAATTTAACGGCCTTGTCTGGTCTGGAAAAGACATGAAGGTCATCTTCCAGTTGAAAATAATAAATCATACCATAAGTGAGTAACCCAAACTGTCTGGTATCCAGGTCAATATCAGCGGCTGTCACCATTCGTCGGCTATAAAAACTGTCAATGGGAGCCAAAGAGTAATTGCCCGGATCATCAGGCACTTTGTACGCTTTTACCCAATTACTCCCCCGGTTTTTGCTGAAAAGATAAAGGTGATTGTTGTACCAAAACATCGCCTCACAATCAAAGTCCATTTTTCTTTTTGCAGGAGGGAAGGCGCATTGATTGTCATAATTAAACTTAATTTCCTGTACGCCACCGGTAGTCACTTTATATATCACCAGATTTGTCCGTTTATTGAGGTTGTTGCCAAAATCACCCACATAATAATTACCGGCCTCATCGCGGGCCATGTCTTCCCAATCGATGTTCGTCACACCCGTTAAATCGGTCACCTCATAAATATTTCCGGAGTAATCAAACCGATATAACCTGGCAGAAGCCCCGGAATCCTTATGGGTATAGAAATTGTTTCCCGGCCCGTATTCAAGCCCACTGCTTTCAGTAAATTCTCCGGAAATTTTGGCCAATGCGGTAATTTCGACAAGATTTTTACCCTTATAAAAACCCTGTCGACCAGGATCGAAGGTGATATTCTGAAAAAAGGCATTCAGTGAAAGAAGAAAACCAGCGAGTTTAAGGTTAAACATCATCAGAATAGTTTGCTGTTTTATTTGTTTATGGCCTCATAGCCGTGGTCTGTCAAGAGGTTGCCTCCCTCTGCTGCCTGTACCGCCAATTGATCGCAACGCTCGTTTTCAGGGATGCCTGCATGCCCCTTTACCCATTTGAAGGATATCTTAAATCTTTTGGACAAGGGTAAAAAACGTTGCCACAAGTCAACATTGGCTTTTCCTTTAAATCCTTTTTTTACCCAGTTATTCAACCAGCCCTTTTCTACCGCATCCACTACATATTTAGAGTCTGAATAAATTATAACGGGGTACTTGTTCGTTTTCAGGGCTTCCAGTCCTTTAATTACCGCAAGCAGTTCCATGCGATTGTTGGTCGTAAGGCGAAATCCCTCCGCCAGCTCTTTACGTTTATCGCCAAAGAGTAAAACAGTACCATATCCTCCCCGCCCCGGGTTGCCCTGTGCTGCACCATCCGTATAAATAATAACCATATCAGGTATTTAGCTCATCAAATATATTCCTGTTCAAAGATAAGCCATGCATTACAAACAATACTTCTGCCCATGCAATTTTTGCACAAACACTGATCGCAAGGAAATGCACATCGTGTTAAAAAAAAACCACAAACACGAGAATCAGTCCTTATTCCCGCATTTGTGGTTTTTTTAGAGTATCCTTTTACAGATCCCTGGGCTAAACTATGGATTTTGTATTTTGTTGAAAATTAAAAGCTGAGCTCAACCTGAAACCGTACCCTGAATTCATCCATACCCGTAGATGTTCCCAACAGGGAATAATCATTTTGAATTTTCAGGCTATGCCCTTTGATGTATTTAGACAAGCCCAGTGTATATTCCGTTTGCTCACTTATTCCAGAGATGGTTACATCATCTGGTTGGATGGCTGTATAACGTCCCGCTACTTCCAGGTTATTACCAAACAAGTATCCTGCTTGTGCTACATAACCTGTTCCCGAATAATATTTTAAGGTCTTTCCTCCGGCCAGGTCTATGACTATTCCATCCTGGTTCTTCTTGTTGGCATATTCTCCTGCAAGAGAAAATCCCTGATACTTAAAGATTGCATCAACAAACAAAGTGGCCAGGTCAGTAGGATATAAGTCTCCGGCACTATCCCTCATAAATTTACCCTGCTGTCCGCGCTGACGGGCAGCGCCATCGAGGAAGTCGTAAGTCAGGCCAATGGCCAATTTGGGACTTTTTTCCCGGGAAAGGTCAGAACCAAAATAATCTCCTTTGCTGGTAAATTCACCCAAAGGCAAAAACTCTATGCGGGCTGTATAATCATATCCGCCCATATTATTGCTGGTGATGTTCCTGCCCTCACCCATAGAAAGGGCCAGAGCCTCTTTAACAACAAAGTTTTCACCAAATTTATGCTTATTGTGCAGCTGTATCCCGATGTCCCTATCAAGGGTGTAACGGCTGTTGACCAGACTCCGGTCTACAAACTGTAGCTTCTGGGACGAGATAACCCGTTCCCTGTTACCAGGCAGTTTAGTCTGACCCAGCCACAATTGCATATTATTATAAAATTTCCACTTGATTACGGCATCCAGTATGATCCGTGCCGTATTGCTTGTTTCGGGGATAGGACTACCGTGATCGCGGTTACTCAGACCCAGTTCAATCTTGTAGGTGAGTTTGGGCGTGTAGGCATGCCCGTCAAACTTGAAGCGTGCACGCCGTACCAGAAACTGATCTGCATACTCCTCGCTATTTAAGTCCAGCTCACCAACATAAAGCGTCTGAAAACGCGTACTAAATTTCATGGAAAAAGAAGAGTCTTTTGCATAGATGCCAATTCCTTTACCAAAGGTGTTGGCTGTGAGGTCCTGAGCTAAAAGTATTTCTGCATGTACCGTCAGAAAAACGAAAGCTATAAATAATTTTTTCATATAATTTCTAAATTTGTAGTTCACTGTAAAATTAGCCAAGTCATGAGGGGACACCAAGTTTTTAATAATTGTTTAACATTATTGTTGAATTCTTAACATTCACTTAATATCTTCCAGCCTGAAAGGCCATTAGCTTAACATCAACATCAAGTTTGCAGAGCAAAAACCAATTACTACTATAGAATAACAACCTGATTTTTTCACTTTTCTAATAAATAAATTATGGCTTGGGACATAATCGTTAATGCATTACAAATCATAGGCGCCCTGGGATTTTTTCTCTTTGGCATGAAAGTAATGAGTGAAGGGCTTCAGCATGTAGCTGGTGCTAAGCTCAGGCAAATACTCGGTGCAATGACTACAAACCGTTATACCGGAGTACTTACGGGCTTTGTCACTACCGCTATCCTGCAATCATCTTCAGCTACAACGGTGATGACCGTAAGCTTTGTTAACGCCGGACTGATCACCCTGACGGAGTCTGCCGGTGTTATGATGGGAGCTAATATCGGCACCACCATTACCGGCTGGCTTGTTTCCGTGATTGGATTTAAATTTAAAATTTCCACTATTGCCTTACCTATCATTGCCCTTGGCTTACCTATGATTTTATCGAGCCGTGAAAACATGAAAAAGTGGGGGGAGACCATTATCGGATTTGCCATTCTGTTTCTCGGCTTAGCCGCTTTAAAAGATACCGTACCTGACCTCAGGGAAAATGAACAAGTACTGGCTTTTTTACAGCAATTTGAACATCCGGGCTTTCTTACCCGTCTTCTTTTTGTTTTGGTGGGCACGCTGATTACTATTGTGATGCAGTCGAGCAGTGCGGCCATGACGCTCACAATAGCACTCACCGCCAAAGGACTACCGTTGGATATCGCTGCAGCCATGGTTTTGGGAGAAAATATAGGCACAACCATTACAGCAGAACTATCTTCATTGGTGGCCAATGTGCATGCCAAACGCTCGGCCAGAATACATTCCATATTCAACCTCATTGGCGTGACCTGGATGGTGATAATTGCACCTTTCTTTCTGGAATTGGTTACTACGGTATTTCCCCCACCAACAGAAGGGGGCGATGCAAATAAATTTGCCCTGGCCGCCTTTCATACTTCTTTTAATTTACTAAACGTTATCCTCTTGCTCGGCTTTGTAAAACAATTGGTGGCTTTTGCTACCCGAACTGTCAAATCCAAAGGGGAAGATGATGAAGAATACCGGTTGGAGTACATCAGTAAAGGGGTTTTTGCGACTGCAGAATTATCAGTAGAAGAAGCTAAAAAGGAAATCATTCAATTCGGAAAAATCACCCGGAAAATGACCCGGTTATTGGGGGATCTCTTACATGAAGAAAAAGAAAAGAAAAAAGATAAACTGCGGAAGAAAATACAAAAACTAGAGGATTTTACCGATGATATGGAAGAGCAAATCGCCAAATTCCTGGTAAAGATCTCAGAGTCGCGGTTAAGTGAGGCTACTTCAGTAGAAATACAGGGCATGCATACGATCATCAACGATCTGGAGCGTATTGCAGATATTACCCTCCGCATGTCCAATGATTCTAAAAGAATAAATGAGTCAAACCTCCAGTTTACCCCTCAGCAATTAGAAGGCCTGGACAAGATGAGGGGATTAACAGACAAGGCCATTAGTGTAATGATTGAATCTCTTTATGAGATAAAAAAGGCCAACATTGAAAAGGCTTACGAACTCGAACATGCCATCAACGCGACCTTCAAAGCATTGAAAGCAGTTCATATGGAGAGCATTGAAAATATTGAATACGATGTGCGTGCCGGAATTATTTTCCGTGATCTATATTCCGCCTACGAAAAAATAGGCGACCATATCATCAATGTTACTGATGCCCTCATTGGCCACAAGGAGGAATAGCACAAAGATTAAAATAATACCCCTTAGTCCACTCCCTTTGAAAGGATTGACTAAGGGGCACTTACTTCATCATAGTTGCCACAGGAGTATTATTTCTTTTTCTTTTTGTGCTTAAATATTTCGGCATCGAGATAAAAAATATAATCCTCTGCCACGTTTTTTATATGATCACCTACGCGTTCCAGCTTTTTAATGGTAGAATGAAGATAAAATCCCTGAATGATTAAGTTGGGATCCTTTTTTATATATTCACTGATGACTTTTGATTTTTTCTTGTTGATTTTATTGAGCGAAGAGTCCATTTTAAATAATTTCCGCAACAAACCGGTATTTTCTTCACGTGCTCCCTTTTCCATGGCAACCATCATTTCCATGGCCAGGTCGAACATCTCGTTAATTTTTATGGCCGCTAACATATCCTGATTCAGGTCTTCTTCCATTTCTGTGACATAACTGGCAATCCCTTCCGCATAGTCACCTATCCTTTCGAGGTCTGAATTTACCTTCAGCATTGAAATCAAAAAGCGTAGGTCAGTAGCCACGGGAGAGTACAACGCGATGGCATTTTCACAATACCGGTCAATAGTCAGTTCTAAAGCGTTGATTCTTTTCTCGGTGAAAATAATTTCTTCAGCCAGCTCAGTATCCGGGCCCAGCAGTGCTCGTTTTGACTTTTCCAGTTGCTGACCAACCAGATGCATCATTTCCAATACGGCTTCGTTAATTTTATCTATTTCGTTTTCAAGAACATTCATCTTTTCTCTTTTTTGTTATTTAATCATCAACCAAACCGGCCACTGATATAATTTTCAGTTTCCTGTTTCCGGGGGCTCATAAACATTTCTTTCGTATCGCCAAATTCGACGAGATCACCCATGTAAAAAAAGCCCGTTTTATCACTTACCCTGCCCGCCTGATGCATGTTGTGAGTAACAATCATGATCGTATAATCTTTCTTAAGCTCATGAATCAATTCCTCAATTTTTGCCGTGGATATAGGATCCAGTGCGGAAGCCGGCTCGTCCATCAGGATTACAGAGGGTTCTACTGCCAGCGTACGCGCAATACAAAGTCGCTGTTGCTGACCACCTGAAAGTGCCAAAGCCGATTTTTTTAAATTATCTTTCACCTCGTCCCATATTGCCGCCTGTACAAGTGCCTGTTCGGCTGCCTCATTGAGCTTTTGCTTATCTTTAACACCCTGTATTCTCAAACCATACACCACATTTTCGAAGATTGATTTGGGAAATGGGTTAGGCTTTTGAAAAACCATACCGACCTCTTTTCTCAAAAGCTCCACTTGTGTGTTTTTACTATAGATGTCCTTATCATCCAGCAATACATCACCTTCTTTCCTGAACCCTTCAATATAGTCATTCATTCTGTTAATCAGCCTTAAAAAGGTTGATTTTCCACAGCCTGAAGGGCCAATCAGGGCCGTAACCGTATTGGGTTCAATCTCCATATTAATGTTATTTAATACCTTCACCGTATCATAATATACATTAATATCTTTTGTTTTTATCTTAATATGTTTGCTCTCCAATTCCATTTTTTTACCATTTAACTTTATTCGCAGCCCTGTTTCGGAAATATACAGCGATTGCATTCATGAAAAATACGATAACCAGCAGGATGACGATGGCCGAAGCTGAATTAACAACAAAACCATGTTGTGGACGTGATACCCAATTAAAAATTTGTATAGGCAACACCGTAAACTCATCCATAGGTGAGGTGGGCACGAAAGGGACATATGCAAGCGCTCCAATGACAATCAGGGGAGCCGTTTCACCAATGGCCCGGGCCAGTGCCAGAATAACTCCCGTTAATATTCCACTGAAAGAAGCTGGCAATAATTGCAACCATATTGTTTGCCACTTTGTAGCTCCAAGTGCCAGGGAAGCTTCTTTCATGGTGTTTGGCACAGCTTTCAGTGACTCACGCGTCGAAACTATAATTATTGGGAGCACTAAAAGGGACAGTGTAAAGGATCCCGCCAATAAACTTCCCCCCATACCTAACATGCGTACAAATATTTCCAGTCCCAGGATACCATAGATTATAGAAGGTATACCTGCCAGATTGGAAATATTGATCTCCAGCAGATTGGCCCATCGGTATTTCTTACCATATTCTTCCAGCCATATTCCGGCCCCCACACCAATAGGTACGGCAAAAAGGGCAGTAAGTGCAAATATCCATAATGTGCCGGACCAGGCGGTGAGTATTCCGGCTTTTTCCGGAAGTCTGGAAGGCAGGCTGGTAATAAACTGCCAGTCTATCCGTTGCAATCCGTCCATGAGGATGTCAATGATAAAAACAGCCAGCAGTACCAGCCCAAGTACAGTAGAAAATATACCGTAATACTTAAACGCCTGATCTTTTAAACGATTTGATTGGGTCTTATTCATAACGCTGGCGGTATTTACGATTTACATAAAAACTGATGTTATTGAGTATCAGTGTAAAGACAAACAATGTAATGCCTGCAGCAAAAATAGTCCGGTATTCTAAGGAACCATGGGGTACATCACCCAAGCTCACCTGAACAATGTAGGCCGTAACCGTTTCAATGGGCACCAAAGGATTCAGGGTAAGGCGGGGTTGCTGACCGGCAGCAATGGATACGATCATTGTTTCACCTATAGCCCTTGACAAAGCCAGGATTACGGAAGACACAATACCCGAAGAGGCTGCTGGTATTAATACCTTAAAAGATGTTTGCAGCCGTGTGGATCCCATACCATAAGCCGCTTCCCTTAAAGATTTGGGCACAGCATATAATGCATCTTCACTCAGTGAAGAGATAAAAGGAATAATCATAATACCCATAACGATACCTGCTGATAACGCATTAAACCCTGACAGGCCGGGGATGAATGATTGCAGGAAGGGTGTCACTACGATAAGCGCAAAAAAACCATATACAACCGTTGGCACTGCCGCCAGTATTTCCAACAGGGGCTTTACTGTTTTTCGGAATTTTCCTGGCGCGTATTCATTGAGGTACACAGCAATGGTAAGACCCAGCGGTAAAGCAACCAGGATCGCCACAAAAGTGGTGAGCAATGTTCCGGAAAGCAGGGGCATGATCCCGAAATGTTTTTGAGCAAACAGTGGAGTCCATTGGCTATCCGTGAAAAAATCGATAATCGAGACTTCCCTGAAAAACAAAAATGATTCCGAGACAAGTACCCAGATGATACCTATAGTAGTAAAAATGGTGATGAGAGCACACAAAAATAGTATGCCCTCAATCAGCTTTTCTTTAGCTCTCATGTTATTTTATCAACCTACTGGACTGCCTGTTTCTCCTGAATAAATGTAGTAAATTTATCCCTTTGCTTCTGATATTCTTCCTGTGGAAGTGGAATGTAACCGACTTCGGCGGCCAAAGCCCCGGCATTGTCAAGATAAAAATCAATAAATGCCTTCACTTCAGGACGCGCTGCCCCGGTATTGTTCACATAAATAAACAATGGCCTCGACAAAGGAGAGTAACTGCCGTCTTTTACCGTTTCGAGTGAAGGACTAACTACTGCTTGTCCATTATCTACCGGAACAAGTCTAAGTCTATCCTTATTTTCTTCATAATATGCCAGGCCGAAGAAACCCAGGCCGAACTTATCACCGGCAATACCCTGAACAAGCACATTGTCATCTTCACTGGCGGTATAGTCTCCACGACTTTCTCCGCTTTTACCTACAATGGCTTCTGTGAAATAATCGTATGTGCCTGAAGCAATGCCCGGACCGAAAAGATGAATTTCTTCATCAGGCCAACCGTCCCTGATCTGGCTCCAGCGTAAAATATTACCCTGTGCAGCAGGCTCCCACAACTTTTTCAGTTCTTCCAGTGTAAACTGATCCACCCAGTCATTCCCCGGGTTGATTACTACGGCCAGGCCATCGTAAGCCACAGCAAGCTCCAGGTATTCGATATTATTTTCTTTACAAGCCGCTGCCTCACTTTCCTTGATCGGTCTTGAAGCATCCGAGATATCTGTTTCTCCCCGGGAGAATTTCTTAAAACCACCACCAGTGCCTGAAACACCAATGGTCACTTTTACCTTCCGTTGTACTGCTCTGAACTCTTCAGCTACAGCTTCTGTCACGGGATATACCGTGCTTGATCCATCAATGCGTATGTCACCCTCCATTGAGCCTTCATTACGATCAGTTGATGTGTTTCCTCCACAGGCAGCCATAAACAACATGGCTGTCAAAAGGAAAAAATATGTGTTAAGTTTTAGTTTCATGACGAGTTATAAAATTAAGTTCAATTTGAAGTTGCAAAGAAATCAGACTTAGCGGTGGTTTGAAATTTTTTTTGATTAAGGAATTGTTAATTTATTGTTACCCGTTTGATCTTTCACAATTGGAAAGTCAGGAAATAATATGCTATTTTTACACATAAGGCCTTTTTAAGGTATGTTAAAAAAACTGCTATTACCCCTCATTATTACTTTGCTGGCTATAGCCTTTTGGCTTTACCCGGCCATTAAGGAAATATCTGCAGGGGTTGCTGTATTATTGTTTGGCATAGTAGCCCTGGAAAATGGTTTTAAGGCCTTTACTGAGGGGCCCCTCAAACGAATACTCCACAAGTCCACCGATAGATTTTATAAGAGTTTTACGCTCGGACTGGTGTCAACGGCAATTTTGCAATCCAGCTCACTGATCTCCGTCATTACAATCTCCTTTATCGGTTCAGGCATGATCGGTATGTATCAGGGTATCGGAATTATTTTTGGAGCCAACATTGGCAGCACCACCACGGCATGGCTGGTGGCTACGCTGGGACTGAATATTAAAATATCGGCTTATGCTATGCCCATGCTGGTATTTGGTATTATCATGTTGTTTCAGAAAAATAAAAGCATCAGAGGGCTGGGCAATATCCTCGCTGGTCTGGGCTTCTTGTTTATGGGTATTCATTATATGAAAACGGGTTTCGATGCCTATAGTGAGTCCCTGGATCTTTCTTTGTGGGCTATGGAAGGAATTCCCGGAGTCCTGCTTTATACAGGCATTGGTATATTGGCCACAGTCATTCTTCAATCCAGTGGTGCTACGATGTCCATCATACTCACGGCACTGGCAGTAGGCCAAATTACTTATTTCAATGCCATTGCTCTGGCCATTGGAGCCAACGTAGGCACGACCATAACAGCGGTCATTGGTGCCATTGCCTCCAACACGGCCGGAAAGAGAATTGCAGGAGCTCACTTGATCTTTAACATCATCACAGGCCTGGTGGCCCTCCTGCTTATCAATCAGATAAAATGGGTAGTGGACTTTTCAACATCCTGGTTCAATATCCGGCCCGACAACTATACGATAAAGCTCGCTACCTTTCATACCATATTCAATGTCCTTGGCGTGGTGATCATGACCCCACTGGCCCGTAAAATGATCCTTTTTCTGGAAAAGATCATCAAAGAAAAAGAATCGGAAGTGGTTAAACCCCTGTTTCTCAATGCCAGTGCTTTGGCCTATCCTCAATCAGCACTTCAGGCTTTGATCAATGAAACGGGCCATCTGTTTGAGAAAGCCTTTGAGATTGTGGCGCATGGATTGGGAATGCACCGGGGGGAGGTATTGAGCAAAGAAAAGCTGATCAAAAGTGTCAAGGGAAAACCCTCCATTCCGCTGGTGGATATTGGGGAGTTATACAATGAAAGGATCAAAGACCTTTATGGTAAGATCATCGAATATGCTACCATCGCCCAGGCACAAAATCCCAATGAAGAACAGATAGATATGATCTATAAGATCAAAGAAGCCAACAGAAGTATCGTGGAGGTGATCAAACATGTGGAAGATTTACAGCCTAATACCAAGAAATACCTGGCCGGAGATAATAGTTATATGGCCGAGGAGTATAACAAATTCAGGTACCGGATCGCCAAACTTATACGGCAGTTTTTCAAAGCCAGGGATTTTGTGATGCCCGAAAAGGCCACCGAAGAAGAGGTGTCTGAAAAACTGCATGAGCATATCGAATATCGCATGAAAAAACTGGAAATACACCGGGCAAGGATAAAAAAATCGGATGTGCTGTTTAATGGTGTATTGGAACAGTTAATTCGAAAAAACCACATTAACAGCTCCATGGCCTCCAGCCTGATCAACGACAGTGCCCTGACAGTAACCATATCTCAAAAGCTCATCGACATCGCTGAATTACTCTATATGCAGTCTGACATGATCTTTATTACGGAAAACACAAACCATGGGGAAGTGAAGATCACGGATTAATCGTTTTTCCCTTAATCCGGATAATTACCAAACCAGCCTTACTAACGAATAAAATCCCAAAGCCAGGAACACGAAAGCTGGCACTTTTCTTACCATTGGATGCTGACCAAAACGCTCACCCACCACAGCAGATACACGGGCCACCAGCACCAGTAAGCACAATGTACCCAGTGATACACCAATGACATAGTAATGCCTATCGGTTTCTTTGGTCAATTGTACCCAGCCTTCATTGCGCAAAAAGGCCGTCACACCTATCCAAAAAGGTATGGCCAGGGGGTTTAATATACTTACGATCACACCCTTTCTGAATCCACTGTCGTTGAAACGCTGCAAGGACGCGGAAGGCCGCCTGGCCTGCCATAGCCCAAGGGTACCCAGCAGTAGCATGACCACTGCGGCCAGCAGATGAAAATTGTCAGCTATCAGGGGATTAGAAGAAATCAATGCTTCAAAACGTATGGCAATATAGGCATAGGGATACTCTACCAATGCCGCTGCTACTGCAAAACGATAGGCAGCGGCCTTTTGGCCCCTGAGCGAAAGCTCCAGTACCGACAAATTAACCACACCAGGGGGAATGCTGCCAATAAAACTGAAGAAAAAACTAAAGGCCAATATGGAGAAAACCTCAACCATGCTTTGCTTTCTCTTTATTGTATCTGCTAAGTTTTTTAATTTCCTGCAAGCCGGCCGCAAACGTCATGTGCTTTACGCCCCGTTTCCTGTTGGATCTGCTAATTTCATACATCACGCTGAAATGATGCAATAAGACCCTTTGGGCGCTAAAAAATGAAAACCCCGGCTGATAGATGTGAGCTGGTTCAGCTCCGGCTCCATTGAGCTCCATAATCATGACCTCTCCCCTTTTCAAATGTGCTATAGAGGCACAACGGAGGTCAAATCGCCCGAAATAAAAACCCGAAATTTCATGAGCAATCTCATCAAAGACGGCAGTCATCTGTTCATCAGCCAGATGGGTTCCGTCAAGAAAGGTGGTACCCAGGCAGTGATTGCCAATGGACACCAGCTCCATGGCCTGACCGGAAGAAAGAATTCTCTCCATTTCCCCGTTCATGGTTTTTTCCAATTTGTCCAACTGGAGCAGCGCCCTGTTATCATTACAAATAAGTTCACGCAAAGTAGCTTTTCCATCGCCGGTTACTGTGAGCATTTCCTTAATTACAATGCTTGAAATACGGCCCTTTTCTGCTTCCGGATAGCGATAATAAAATACCCCGGCTTCTACCGGTAAATCGACGTATTCCTGGACTAAAAAATTGGTTTTAAAAGTATTGAGATAATCATTTAACGCAGATACATCGTCTATCCTTTTCACTCCCCAGCCCCGCTCGCCAATGTCGGGCTTTGCAATAAAAGGATAGGTTATATTCGCACGTTCCAGATCATTGATAATTTCTTCTGCTGCTTTATCCGGACTAAAAAATAATGTCTTTGGTTTGGCTCGGATTTTATCCAGAATTTTGATTTTTGATTCTCCCAACATACCTCCATTCTCAATACCCGGATTGGTGCTGCTGAAAAAGAAAAAAGAACGGGCTTTTACTGCCAGCCAGATGTAATAAAAATAAGCAGGCAGGTATGTAACCCAAATAGGCCAATACTCCCAGCTTCTAAGACGTATAAAAAATTTATTTTTCAACAATTAGGCTTCTTGTTGCTTATATCTCATCGTAGACACGGCTATACCAAATGACGCAGGCAACTCCATACCCGGATTGGTTTCGGCCAATCCTATTTTAATGATGGCCATGTGGTGGACGGCATGCTCGATATTATAGGCCAGCTCACGGAAAAAGTTGGTATTAATACTAAATTCCGGATGATTTCCCATGCTATAACTCCCCTCAAGTACAAGTTGTTTGTCCTTTGGCGCCGTATCCAAAAAACGTTCTATCCCGTCTATTACACCCAGAACCATCGTGCGGTCTTCTTCAATGGCTTTGTCGTGCTTACGCTGATCATAGCACACTTTTCCCAACGGATAGCCTTGTTGCAACTCCATGTAAAACTCAAGGGTATGCCTGATATGCTGTCCGATGGTGGCATGATTTAATGATAATAAGGGCTTCGAGAAATGTTTTTGTGGAATTGCCGCTGATACACAACGCAGTTGGTCTAATATTCCTTTGCTGGCTTCGATTAAATTCATGAGTACACCTTAAAATATACAAATATACAACAATCGCAAACGAAACATTACCGCCTCAAATGGGATAGTTCGTATTAATCAGCTTTAAATTTCAATTGCTCCCGGATTAGCTCATTTTCATAACCCCGTGAAAGGAGGTACCTGATCAACTTATGCTGCCGTTCGCGGGGGTCAGTGTCGCCTAACGTTTCTCCTTTTTTCTCGATGAGGTGCTGCAAAGCAATAGTGTAGCTTTCCTCGTCAATTTCTTCCAGGCCTTTGCGAATGCAATAGTCTGTGAGCCCCAACCCTTTAAGGCCCATTTTGATCTTGTTACGTCCCCACTTTTTCATTCGGAATTTACCACCGGCATAAGCCCGGGCAAAACGCTCTTCATTTACGTAGTTTTCCTGGATCAGCTCAGAAAGGGTATTTTCCACCTCATCTGTATGTAGTCCCAGCTGATAAAGTTTATCACGAACCTGACGCTGTGTCCTTTCCTGATACGCACAATACCTGGCCGCCTTGGCCTTGGCCTCCAACAGCGACAGGTCTTTTTTTTTGGAAGTACCTGTCATAAATAATGCCTATTGTTGTTTGGTCTTGATGAATCCTTTCCTTCGCAGGATCGTCTCCATAAACTTGCGTTCATTTTCCGTGTTAAAAATCCGGAAAGGCAGGTAAATCATCTGGACTTTACTCATTATCAGCACGAAATAGTCTTTGCCTTTGTCCGCTTTCTTTACCTGATCCCATTTTACAGGCATGCCCCGCTTGGCATCCAGTTTAATCATGATTTGTTGACTGGTGATCTCATAACCCAGTTTTTCAAACAGGGCTTTGGACTGTTCCAGTTGGGTAACCCCGGCAAACTGGATAACCCAGAAAAGCAGGTAGAGTAAAAAGGCAATGCCCGTACCTATAAACCACCACATGTTGGGAAACAAAAAGTAGCCACTACAGAGTGCAGCGACAATTAAAAACACCCACCACTGTTCCTTGAGGATGTTGATCATCCCAATCTTCATATAAATCCCTGTGGGCAATTTGTATTTCTTCGTCTTGATTATCATGCTGCTACTATTACAATAAAATTTAGGGTCACAAATATCGGGTAATTATGTGGGTTGTAATAGTAAGAGTATATATTTTTCATATCACCCCCTGGGCAATCATGGCATCAGCCACTTTCACGAAGCCTGCAATATTGGCGCCAGCCTGATAGTAAAATTACTTCATGCGCTCCAGATTGTCCATCATCTGCCCCAACACCGCATAAGTGGCCTGAAAATCAGCAGGCTTTACACCGGTAAGTGTCTCCAGATATACCCTACCCGTCTTTTCAATGAGGTCGTCCTTAATCTGCCGGCCTTTATCTGTGAGCGTGATAATACGTCCCCGCCGGTCTTTGGATTGCACCTTTCGCTTGACCAACCCGTTTTTTACCATATTGTCTATAACACGCGAGATGGTGGTCTTGTCCCTGTTTACCAACCCGGCAAGTTTGCCCTGTGTGCACCCCTCTTCATAATGTAAGGCTGCCAGCAGGGTAAATTGTTCGGGTGTAACCCT
>Ga0224506_10000858_pt1 | contig 23314 bp, 19 predicted proteins | sample SF_Jan12_sed_USG_2_FD_169108 | JGI IMG/M metagenome (GOLD analysis project Ga0224506, IMG submission 169108) | Sediment microbial communities from San Francisco Bay, California, United States - SF_Jan12_sed_USGS_8_1 | ecosystem: Environmental > Aquatic > Marine > Sediment | place: USA... | reverse complement strand
CTGAAACTGACTCCCAAAGTAGCCATTCGAGTTAATCCTGATTTTGAACTCAAGACATCAGGGATGAAAATGGGTGGCGGACCAAAACAATTTGGTATTGATGCCGAGTCTGTACCTGATTTACTGCCCAAGATATCTCCAGCTGGGCTGGACTTTCAGGGATTCCATATTTTTAGTGGGTCACAAAACCTCAGGGCCGAGGCAATATGCGAGACACATGATAAAACATTTGAACTGGCATTGAGTCTATGTAAGAAATTATCTACTCCACTCAAAACATTAAATATTGGCGGCGGTTTTGGTATCCCCTATTTCCCCGGAGAAACTCCTCTTGATGTCGAGAAGGTTTGTGACAATCTGAAAAAACTGTTACCTGATGTAAGGAAGAAATTACCTGATACCGAGATTATCATAGAGCTTGGCCGTTATCTGGTCGGAGAGGCCGGAATCTATGTCTCCAAAGTAATAGACCGAAAAATATCCCGTGGTCAGGTCTTTCTTGTCACTGATGGCGGATTACATCACCATCTGGCGGCATCCGGTAACTTTGGGCAATTCATCCGCAAGAACTATCCTGTTGCCGTTGGTAATAAAATGAAGGGAGCGGAGCGTGAAATCGTGAATGTAGTTGGTCCTTTATGTACACCAATGGATATACTGGCTGATAAAATGGAAATGGCAAAAGCTGAACCAGGCGATATGATAGTAGTCTTCCAGTCAGGTGCCTATGGGTTAACTGCAAGTCCAACAGCATTTCTAAGCCACCCTGCTCCGGCTGAAATTTTTCTCTAGATAAATCGTGACACGTAATATCCTGATGATCGCATTTCATTTTCCGCCAGTAGCGCGGAGCAGTGGTGTGCATCGAACATTAAAATTTGCACAGCATTTGCGTGACTATGGCTGGAAACCAATTATCTTAACTGTAAATAACAGGGCTCATGAATGGTGTGATACACAAACTATCCATGATCTTGAAGGTATTGTTGTTGAACGTGCTTTTGCTCTTGATGCGGCACGACACTTCTCTATTTTAGGTAAATATCCCGCATGGTTGTCTCGCCCTGACCGGTGGGCAAGCTGGTACTACCCAGCAATATTTGCCGGTAAAAAACTCATTCGCCAATACAAACCGGAAATTATCTGGTCAACATACCCTGTAGCAACAGCACATATGATTGGCCAATCTATTCATGAATCAACCAGAATCCCCTGGATTGCAGACTTCAGAGATACCATGACTGATCCGGATTATCCTAAAGATCCGTTATTAAAACGTATTTATCGGAAAATAGAAAATGAAGTGCTACATCAATGCCAGCATGCTGTTTTCACAACCGAAGAATCCAGATCAATGTACATAAAGTCCTACCCTGATATCCCCGAGTCCAGATTAAGCGTTATTCCAAATGGATATGACGAAGAACTGTTTCAGGAAGTTGAAGGTGAAATCAAAGGATTCAATTATCATCATTCTTCATCAGGCAAGCTTTGTTTTGTACATAGTGGTCTTCTATATCAAGATGAACGCAATCCTGAACCGTTCTTTAATGCCATATCTGATATGAAAAAAAATAATGACATATCAAGGGATAATATCAAAATAATATTACGCGCAAGTGGGAATGATGAATTTTACAATTACTTTATAAAAAAACTGGATATAGATGATATTGTTTTTATCGAGCCTGCCTTGCCTTACAAGGAAGCATTAAAGGAAATGCTTTATGCTGATGGTCTGCTTGTTTTTCAGGCTGAGAATTGTGACCACCAGATACCTGCAAAAATATACGAATATTTTCGCGCACGGAAGCCGATTTTTGGCATTGTCTCGACCACTGGTTGCACTGCCAGCCTTTTAAAGGCTGTCGGAATAGAATCAATAGCAGATATCAAATCCCCTGAACAAATAAGAACGGGGCTGAATCATTTTATTCAAATGATTAAACACAACTCTGCAAATGTTCCGGTTATGGAAAAGATAGAAGGTTATTCCCGTCAAAATGCATCAAGGACTCTGGCACAATTGCTTGAAAAAATCTGAATTTTACGGTCTGAACTCGTAGGCGCCAATATCAATATTGTTTATTAATGGTCGTATCTGCTTTCCGGTTTCGGGATAGTACTCAAATGCAGGGACAAGCGAGTTTGTTTCAATTACATCTGTAATGACAGCAGCATCAATTGCCTCTGAATTATTTTTTAGTCTGTAATCAAAATTATCACGATCTACAAAACCAGGATCGTCGTTATTTAAATTCCCAACCATATCCGCCTCGCCCGAGATTATTTTACCATCACCAGAAAAAATATTATTTGCAATGTACACATAGTCTGCCTTATGAATATTGACAAAAACACCTGATTTTCTGTCATTAACAAGCGTATTATTTACAAGATATAATCTGTTATCCGGATTTTTTGCCTTTTCTGCACCATATGATACCAATGCCCAGTTTTCGGCACGCGGTCCCTGTTGAATTGAATTGCCAACAACATATGAAACCCCTCCTGCAGGCAGATCTATCTGATAACTTGCATTACCATCCTTGCCATCCATAATGCGGTTGTACCAGATGTTGTTTTCCATAGCTCTGCTTTTTATATTATGTCCAACCCTCGCACCTCTGAATGTATTAAACTTCAGATCGAGCCTTTTTGCCTTTCCGATATAAATATTATGACTTTGACCATCTCCAGCACCATTTTCAATAAACTCTGAATACTCGACAATAATATGGTTACGATTTTTATTTCCTGACAAAATACCATTTTCATTATTTTTAAATCGACAATGCCTTACTGTCAGATCACCTCCCAGCAACCTTATTCCGGCACCATTTTTATGTTTTACTTTTGCGTCTTCAAAACTGATATTCTGGACAACAACATTATTCCCTCTGATTACCCAGATCCCCTTGTTTCCTGCGGATCTTCCATTTGCTTTTAGTACAGCTCCTTTCCCGGCCCCGCAAAGCAATAAATTATTTTGTTTCCATATTGCAACATCACCTTCATATATACCCTCCTGTATTTCTACTACATCTCCATCATGTGCTTTTTTTGCAATATCACCTATATTTTCCCAAAGTTTTCCTTTTCCCACTAACCAGTGCATACCTTTAATATCATTATCATTTATATCAATAACTGTTTTCTGGCTTTTATCCGATTCCAGACTTAGCTCTATTGATTCCGGGCACTCCTGCTTGTCATCATCCCTGATATAAATTTCAATTTCTGAACTGGTACTCCCCGGCTTTATAACAAAACTGTTATCTCTGAGGATGTAATCAGATAATTCTTCTGCTGTACCACTGATTGAGACAGGAATTCGAATCTCCACCTCGCTTGTAATATCCATCTCTGCCCTGATTTTTACTTTACCATTGCCTTCTGAAACAGAAAAATATGATTTTGAGAATCTGACATGCGGTGTATCATCATTCTGGATTGTTACAACTGCCATATTATTAATCGATCCATCATCGTTTTTATCAAACGATGCATTTACAGGATCACTTAATTCAACCAGCAGTGTCTCGTCTGCCTCATTAATTAAATCAGTAATTATTTCAATATCTATTTTTTTTCTGGTTTCACCCGGCTGAAAAACAAGACTGCCCTTCTTTTCTTTAAAGTCCTTATCCTGCTCTGCTGTTAAAGGCCTAAGGAGATAATTGACCTTTATTTCCTTATCTGATGACTGCATAAGATTCACGTAAATATCCGCTATTGTTATTTCACTATTACCCTCCCTGACATTGATATCTTCCATATAGATAACTGGTGTACTGTTGCTACACCCTGTAACTACTGTAATTATCAGGCCTGCTATTACCAACAGACATGTTTTTATATTGGAATTATTGTTCATCATATTTATCTAGCCTTCTTATCCATTCAGTAGTAAGGTCTTCCACATTTTTTCTCCACACACCTGATGAGAAGGTATGATTTGCATCCTGGATTGTATGTGTTGTTACTCTCGAACTGCCAAGTGCATTTCGCCATTTTTCTGATGAAGCAACAACCTCTCTGAACTCATCAGCCACATAATCCTGACCGCTAAGAATTAATAATATGCCTCCAGAGAATTTTTCCAGTCCTGAAAGCATACGTTCAGGAAGTGATGTGTTATATTGTTCAGAATTCTCCTTTCCGGAGCGATCATGTTTCCATAGCTTTCCGAACAAGCTCAGAAAACCGGAAAGCGATTCCTTTATATTCCATTCTCCCTTAATCACCTTTTTCCAGAAGTCTGTATTAAATATCCTCTTTAAATAGTAGTGTTTAATATAAGTACGTGCCTCACCCTGCTCTGTTCGTACCCATGGATTCAGAAGAACCATTCCTTTTATACGTTCATCCTTATATCCGTAAAATAATGCTGAAGAAGCGGCATCACATAATCCCCATAATACTATCTTGCTTAACCCGTCCATATTGGAGAAAAAAGTTTCTATTGCTACTGCCAAATCCGTTTCAATCTGGTCAAACTGGATTTTATTACCTTCACTATCCCCCATTGATCGATAGTCAAACCTGAGCACAGGTATGCCATTTTCCGCCAGTTTCCTTGCAAGCAAGACAAATTGTCGATGACTACCAACACGATACTGGGGACCGCCAACAATTAACACAACTCCGGTTGATATCATGGATTCCGGCTTGTGAGTAATAGTGATCAACCGTCTTCCGTCACAGTTTACTACCAGAGGAATCTCGATACTTTCCATGTTAATGACCACAAATAATTTTTGTTGTCTGCTCAATGAGTTCAGGAACTTCACTTATTTCCGGGGTAGTCCAGAATGCTTCCCCTTCAATTCTGGATATACTCATTTTTATTCCTGATTCCTTGCACATATCTATAATTTTTTTATTTGCCGGACTCTGAGGCATGTTTAAATCAGGTGTGATTTCAAACCAGTTAATCGTTGTATTGCTTGCGGGCAATAACTGTGAAAATTCCATTCTATCTACCGCATCTACCAAAGCTGGTGAAAGCGAGTAGCCGGCAACTTCAATATTAGTTCCACTCTCTAATATTGATCTAAGATCTTTTATTGTTAATTTCTTATTGGAATTCATCATGTCTGACGCAAGCTTCAATCTCATAAACTGCGTCATGAATATTTCACCCTTTACTACAGGCTGCCAGAAAACAAAGTCAATATTCTTTTTTATTTTCGATGCTGTATATAACGCCAGTAAAATTCCCAGCCTGCAACCCCAGAAAATAATATTTTCTATATTATTTTCCTCAAGTTTGTTTACTGCTTTTTGCATATCTGTTGACCAGATTTCCCAGTCAGCTTCGGAAAAATCTCCCTCGCTGTCACCGGTGCCAAACGGATCGAGCTGGATCACCTGGATTCCCTGTGAAGCAAGGGCTCGTGCTTGCAGGGCGGCCATTCGCCTTGTCTTGTTCATCTCTTCAGCAAATGGTGGAAAATAAAGAACTGCTTTGGTTATATTAATTTTTTCAGATGGCAATAATTCAAGTGCAAAATTCTTTCCTGATGCACCTTCTATAAAAAACGGATTAATAATTATATTTGAATAATCAGAAATCAACCCTTCACCTTCTGTTCGACAAATTCCACCAGACTTCCCATCGTTGAGAATGTGTCAGCGGAAATTTCATCATCTTCGACAAAAAAGCCATAATGTTCTTCAAGAGAAGTTATTACAGTTACGACTGCCATAGAATCAAGCTCTGGCAGGTTCCCTAATAAAGGAGTCTCATTTGTGATAGTGTTTACCCTGTCTCCCAGTTGTAAAACACTGCCAATTAAGTCACGCACTTCTTCAAACATGTCATTCCTCACTAATAGCAATCGCGCCATTTTATCATAATTGTCTATATATTATGCGATTGTAACCAGAGTTCCAGCATCATAAATACCCATATAAATTCACCAAAATAGGCGGGGTGTACCTTGTCATGAGATCTGACAAGCTTGTCGATATAGCTTTCCTGAAAATAATGTCTTTTCTTTAATGACTCCATTGAATCATATGCAAGCTCTTTAAGCGGGGCATAATCTTTCATCCAGACCCCATAGGGAAGCCCGAAACCATGTTTTCTTTTATTGATTATTTCCTGTGGAAGAAAATCACCAAACGCCTTTTTATAAAAGGCTCGTAATTTATTGCCTTTAAGTTTCATCTCTGTCGGTATCGTTGTGGAGAAAGAAACAACCTCATCATCGAGCATAGGATATACTGTCCTGATTCCAGCCAGTTCTGACATTGTATTTACTTTCCGGAGATCGTTGTCTGCCAGCGTTTTTTTCCAGTCCAGAAACAGCATCCTGTTGACCCTGTCGTTCGAATTGGTTGAGAAATATGTGTCCCTGATTGATTTAATCGGAGAATCCAGATCAATACTTGTAATAAAGTCCGGATTAAGTACATTTTTTGGTGAGTTTATATGAAAGTAATTATATGTCTCAAGCCGGTCTGGTAATGGTATTTTTGCCTGCTCAATATAGCTTTTAATTTTTGACAGACCTTTGATTTTTCCAAATATACCTGTCTTCAGGATCAATGGTTCAAGAAACACCGCTCTTATAAATAACGGAACCTGATTGTAGTATTCAAAAATATTCTGTTTGATATAACGCTCGTTACCAGCGAACAGCTCATCACCACCATCACCTGCGAGCATAACATCAACACCGTGCTCTTTTGCTTTTTTTGCACAAAGATAGGTTGGAACTGCAGAGGAATTACCAAAAGGTTCATCATATGCATTGACTATTCTGGGTATGGCATCAACAACATCCTCATGTGATAAATAATATTCATGATGTCGAACATTGAAGTGACCGGCTGCCAGTCGTGCATACGGCATCTCGTCATATCCATCCGCATTAAACCCTATGGAAAAAGCATCTACATTGCCACCCTTCTTTGTTCCCGCTATCCCCGTTACGGTTGAACTATCCAGCCCTCCACTAAGAAATGTGCCCGTTTTTTTGGCAAGGCATCGTTCAACCGAGTTTCCAAGAATATCCCTCAATTCCCCGCAAAGTCGGGCTTCACTTTTATCGCTCTCTCCGAATTCCGGATTCCAGTATCTTCCCTGATTAACACTGCCATTGGCAATTTCGATATATTCAGCAGGGCCAAGTTTACGCACGCCTTTGTATATAGATTCGGGGCCGGGAACCATATGAAAATATAAATAATCATAAATTGCATGATTACTTATTTCTGTCTTGACCTGGGGATGACACGCCACAAAACCTGTACGTGTTGAAAAAACGATGTCTCTTCCATTTATATTGTAAGCAAGACTTTTAATTCCCATCCGGTCAATAGCAAGCAATATTTTCCGGTTTCTGCTATCAAGGATAGCGATTGCAAATGGACCATGCAGGATATCCAGTATTTTTTTACCTAACTCCTTATATGCATAAACAAGTGATAATGGAAATCCCTGTTCTTCAGATAGTTTACTGTATTTCCCTTCTTCCCAATATGCTTCACCTGATATTAGACAACCGCAGTCATCACTGAAAAATATTTCACTGTTTCCATCCTGTTTAGGAACATTAAGCAGTAGTGATTTATCATTTGATACAATATTATTTGAAGAGTGAAAACTTCCTGCATTCTTGCCAGTCATTAATTCAACATGATCAAGATTGCTTGTAGCATCGTTATAAAACCAACCTGCAAAATCACTCATTTCATTTACTTCCTGATTTTATTACAAATCTTAAGTGTTATTTTTTATAACGATACAACCAGATTTCTTCTGAATTATAGGTTACAACAACATTGTGTTCAGGATCATAATATCCTGCCGGTGGCCACCATTTCCCCTTGCGCGGCTCTGGCCCCTCTTGTGTAACTGTAACCCATCTTTTCTCTTTTAGCTTCATGGTTCGTATTATATAAGGCGAACGCTTATTTCCCTCATACCCTGAGCCTGGCTGAATTAATATAAAGATATCATTTACAGAATCATAGACAAATACGGAGTTAACATGATGTCCTCTGGTCTTCGGGTCATCTACAATAAATGACCATTCTTTATTGAGAACATCATAACTCCAGGTCTTACTCCCGGACAAGACAACCAGTTTTTTATCCCTGGTACTATATGCCGACTGAACTTCTCCAAATGGAGACACCCCATTTCTGGACAAAGCGGAGATACTCTGCCCGTTATTTGGATAGATTTCCTCCCAAACATTGTTGACGGCATCATACGTCCACATTTCATATGCTGGTGGCGACACATTGCTGACTGCAACATAAAAAATTGATTTTTTAATATCCGGTATATATTGGAGTGTTGCTCCCATACCTCTTAACGCTGGTTGATGACTTCCGGCCTTTATAGATTGTTTTACCCATGTATCGCTGGCCGGCTGGTACATCCACACCTTTGACGTAATGCCTTTTTTCTTTAGTAATTCATCAAATGATAAATTATTAGACTCGGCATACCATTTAAGACTTCCCTCACCACCCGGATGCCAAAGCAGTTTTTTTACGTTCGGGTCGTAGGTTAATCCATCCCATGTATGGCTGGGGTAAGGGGGACCACCACTGATTGTCTGCAAATATCCATTTTCGAATTTAATATACTTCCTGTACCAGGACATCATTTCCTGTTTTGCCTGTCCGTATTTTGATAACAGCTTTTTGTCGACCCGCTGATTCTGGCTTTGCTTTTTTTCTACTGCTTTTAATATACGCCAGTTGTTCCTGACATTATTTTGCAGACCGCCATCAGAAGGGTGAAGCAAATACCATGTATTAGATGCGAGATGATACTCCCAAACATCATTCAAAACCGGTCTGTTATGTCCTGCACCACAATAAAGAGCTGTTCCTCTGTCTTCGCTGTATACCATTTTGGTTGAGAAATCTCGTACTTTAGGTCCATATGATTTGTAAAAAGGAACTGTATCTATCTTTTTGCCTGAAACCCTGATTTTGTCAAACCTGTATGATGAATTATCACCCAGATTATTTAGTACTTTTATAATTCCCTTGTCTTTTTCATATTCGAATGAACAAGCTATTTTTGGTAGCGACAGTAATAAAATAAATAATATTGTTTTGTTTTTCACTTCTCAACCACGCTATCAAGGCCTTTCCTATACTGATACATCATTCCGATTTCTCGCCATAGCTTCATGCCATTTTCGACTCTCTTTCTTTTGCTTCCGGATAATAATGCTAAAAAATACATAGCATACAATTTTGCTAAATTCATGAACATAAATCTTGGTATATTAAGAAATTGTTTTACTCTCGGCTTTCCCGTTCTTATAGCTGAACCACGGCCTGTTCTGAATGAACGTTTAAATAACCAGTCCGGCTCTAACTGTTCTTCTCTTATTATATGTAAAACCTGTACTCCTGGAAGAAAAACAGGAATATGGCCCTGCCTGAACATTCTTCTTGTAAACTCTGTCTCACTCCCCATTATATAATTTGTGCCACATGGTCCTATGTGTGCATTAAATATATTACCCTGCCTAAAAATTCTGGCGCGAACTGCCATATTTCCACCCCAAACCATATCTGGCTCGTATTCACCTTCTTTTATATCCCAATCTGCTATCGCAAATGCGCCTTTTACGAATGGATCATCCATATCCAGATCAGGTAATTTATTATCTGGAAAAAGCGGAAGTATTCTCCCTCCAAATATATCATTTGAGCGCCATCTTTGTTGCCCCTTCCATATTTCCTGAAGCCAGTTATTTGAGACAAGAATATCATCATCTACAAATGCCAGCAGTTCTCCACTAGCCTTATCTAATCCCGCATTTAATGCATTATTCTTTCCCTTCTTCTCTTCGAGAATATATTTTAGCGGAAGTTGATCTGAATATTTCTCAACAATTTCCCTTGTTTCCATATCCCCAATATTATCAATAACAATAATTTCCCACTCAATATCGGAACTATTTATCTGTCGAAAATTTTCCAGACTCCTTTGCAGAATGTGTATATTTTTTCGGGTAGGTAATAAAATTGAAACATCCATATAAATTAACCTATTCAAGAAATACTGTTGATTAAATCATTATATAGCTTTATGAAAATATCTTTCACTACAGGCAAAGAAAAATTATGTTCTGCCTTTGCCCTATTATATTCCCCCATAACATTGCATATGTGTGTGTTGTTTTCTATTTCTTTTATTGCATTACTAAACCCATCAACATCACCTTTTTTTACAAAAATACTACCTGTTTCATCCAGATAATCCCTTATTCCACCTACATCTGAAACTATCACAGGCAACCCGGTTGCCATCATTTCAAGAACAGTGTTGTTAGCAGTACAATCCATCATTGGCATAATTCCAAAATGAGCACTCTGATAAATTTCGAGTAACTCTTTATCACTGATTCCGGAGTGGCAAACAGTATTTTTATATTGTGCAAACATATCTATTCTCTCTTGCGGTATAACAAGATCAAATCTTAATTTATTGTATCTATCCTCGCTGAACGATATTAGCTCTTTCAGGGTATCAAAATCTCTAAGGCAATTCCCTGCAAATACCGCCCTTAGTTCTCCTGCGTAGACACGTGTGTTTTTTGGGGGTGTAAAAAATTCCGTATCTACATGATGAGGTATAAAGAATATTTTTTCTTCCGGGATAAACTGCTCAAAATATTCTCTCTGAATATTTGAAACAATAATCACTGCATCAAGCGTTTTGACTGCTGCGGGAGAAACTCTCTCTATTAACCTTTGTGGTGGATAATGGTATGTGGCGATAACTCTATTTTTTTTCTTTTTCCATAACGGCGTAAAGAAATAGGTATCCTCTCCATAAATAAAATGACATAGCCTGTTTTTACCGCCCATAACCCAGGGAATGGCACCTGCTTCTGCCTGCAAACCTGTCCACCCTGTTGGCTGTGGCCGCATTGCTCTCAGCCTCCAAGCGATGAATTCCGGTATCCACCGCGTTATTTTCATGATCAATCGGCTTTGCGCAGTTTCAATGCCCAGCTCATGAAACACCAGATCATAGCCAGAGTGTCCGCCATGATGCGAAATTTTACGTGGTACATAACGAATATTTTTATTTTCCATTGGACCACAACCGTATTGTTTTTTCGCACACGCCTGAATGCGATGCCAGCACCTCATCAGTTTTTGATTTATATAACTCCATCTCACCAGAACTGTTCAGAATATTTAACCACATTGCACATAAATCATTGCTGTTTTTACCTTCAGTAATAACACCTGAGTCAATTAATAATTTATATACAGGATAAGAAGGATAAATATCATGCCATCCACTACCAACAAATACCGGCTTTTTATACATGATTGGCTCAAGTACATTATGATCGACGCCAACATAACAAATAGAACTTATTGCATAAAAGTCCTTCAGCTCTCCTACTGTGTTAACCACCAAAACATCACTGTCTTTTATCATTGATATATCACTGTCAGTCTTGAATATATAATTAAGTTCCTTCTCTTTAATAAGATTGGCAAGTTGCGTCATTCTATCTTTAAATTCCGGGTGCCGTGGCACAATTACAAGAAGTGCATCCGGTATGTTTTTTTTGAGAGCAATAAAGGCATCAAGAACAATCTCCTGTTCCTCTTTTTCCGTCAGACATCCTGCTACAATGCAGGCTCTCTCGCCGGTTTTTATTTCTATTATCCAGTCCGGACTTTTTGCGTTTTCAACATCAAATTTGACACCTTGAACCGCATCAAACTTCAGATTTCCTGATACATGTATATGGTTTTTATCCGCTCCCAATGTAATTAGTTCTTCTTTTACACTATCAGTCTGCACTGAATATTGATCAATCAATTGGACATAATCACGGTCAAATAGTTTTTTCTCTATTGTATCAATAAGACACCCTGGAAGTTGTTTGTACAACCAGCCATTTACCATAACTACACTGATATTTTTTTTCTTTGCATAATATATGGCTGCAAAAGGCAGTCTACATGGAGCATCCGATAGTCGACATGGAATTTCACCCAGAATTAGAAAATCCGGGCTAAACGCATCAAATAGAGTTCTTATCTGTCTACTGTGCCCTGTCAAGACAGCAATATGTGCATCCGGATATTGCTTCCGAAATGGCTCAACATAATGAAGATGGTCTGTCATTATTACCAGATTGGGATATCCGGTTTCATGAAGTAATTTTTTCAGGAAAATACCTATAGCATTCATTTCACCAATCGTTGACAGAAAAACCAGTAACGTCTTTTTCCCATTAACAGTTTTTCCATGAAATAACCACTGTGTACCAGAATCCTGTGAAATGCCTTGTGCTTTTTCCTTCACCATGCTTATAGTTTCAAGAATACGAAAAAGCCACCATTTCGATCTAACAAATATGGGTAGTCTGGTTCTTGGCAGATGATCAGGAATTAATTGGCGCATATCTTCTCTCAATTGAATAACCACTGGAGTTCGCTATCCAATCAGTGATATATTTTACATAAATCCCGGAAGGTTGGTTAACACTTGAATAATATGATAATAATCGGCTTTTTAACAGAAAAACTGAAGCCGGAATTGCTGAATTTCTAGATATGGAAGATTACCCAAGACCCGCCATCCCGCTCCATCCGGTGCTATCCAGAAAAAGTCTGTCACTTTTTACGATGGATGCTGCCAGAACTCCATCAATCCTTGATAACAAGAATATTGCCCTTGTCACAAGTGGCAGGGTTGCGATTGCAATGGCTTTACGCGAGCTGGGTATTAAAAAGGGTGATATTGTCCTCATACCGGCATATCACTGTAGTTCTATGGTTGAACCCGTATTATGGGCAGAAGCAATACCTGTATTTTTCAGTATTAATTCCGACACTATTGTTAATATCGAAGATATTACAAATAAAATAACACCAGATGTCAAAGCCATTTTAGTGACACATTACTTTGGTTTTCACCAACCAATGTTACAAATACAACAGCTTTGCAAAAAAAATAATATTGCATTGATTGAAGATTGTGCTCATTCCTTTTTTGGCATAATTGATAATCAACCTGTAGGCTCATTTGGTGACTATTCAATCGCAAGTTCAATGAAATTTTTTCCTATATATGACGGAGGATGTCTCGTCTCCTCGACACGCCCATTGGACAGTTCAGGGTTGAGACCAAGCGGAGTCAGGTTTAATATAAAGAGTTTACTTAATACGCTGGAACAGGCATTTGAATATAACAGACTGAATATTCTAATCCCGTTTTTATACTGGCCTTTAAAGTTAAAGGACTGGTCATGGTCTCTTGTAAAAAAGATTTTTTTACACAAAAAAATTACAATAGGACCTGGTTCATCGGAAGGTGGGTATTCTTTTGATCCATCATGGATTGATAAAGAAATTTCCGCTCCATCCAGATTCTTTATGTGTATTTCTAATAAACAGAGAATTGCCACTGAAAGAAGAAAAAATTATCAGTACATATATAAACAGTTATCTGCTATCAATGGTGCAAGACCACTATACAATACACTTCCTGAGAATGTAGTGCCTTATGTAATACCTGTTATCTTTGATAATCCTGAGAAAATATTTCCAATTCTCAAGAATCAGGGAGTTCCTATCCTCCGTTTTGGCGAAACACTATGGGAAGGAGTAACCGAGAATGTTTGCAATACAAGTATCCGGCTATCAAGGCAACTATTTCAATTCCCCTGCCATCAGGAGCTAAGCCAGTCGGATATTGACTGGATGGTAAACACCATTAAAGAAACACTGGAGACATACCATTAAGTTTATGAAATGGTCATTACTTCCTGTTAATGAGTTCAATAACTACAGCGAACAATGGGATGCGCTGAATAAAAGCAATTCCAATTCGCTTCTTCTTGCATCCGACTTTGTTATTCCTCTTATTGATAATTTTTCAACTGGAAAAGAAATCCTGGCAATAGCAAGGCAGAACGAGCTTGTTGTTGCTATGTTTATAATTACTAAAAAGCAAACCGGCGTATGGGAATCGTTTCAGCCATCACAAGCCCCCATTTCAATGTCCGTCTATACGAATGAATTACTTGTTGATACCCTAAAAAGCCTGTGTAAGACACTAAAAGGCTTAACATTGATGCTGGGGATAACGCAATTGGATCCGGATATATCTTCACGCCCTGAATCATCTAGCAAGCTCAATACAATTGACTATATTCAAACATCCAGAATCTCTGTTATCGGCAGTTTTGAAGAATATTGGCAAAAAAGGGGGAAAAATCTTCGCCAGAACATGAATAAGCAGAGAAACAGGCTGAAGAAAAATGGTATAGACACAAAACTTGAGATAATTACTGACCCTGACAAGATGATAAATGCGATTATTGATTATGGCAATCTCGAGTCTTCTGGCTGGAAACTTGATTCGGGGACTGCAGTAAATATTGAAAACCAACAAGGGATGTTTTACAAACAAGTAATGGAAAGGTTTGCCCATAAAAAACAAGCATCCGTTTATAAATACTGGTATGGAAATGACAATGCTGCAATGGATCTTTGTATTCACAACGCAGAAACCATCATCATCCTGAAAACTACATACAATGAAGAATTCAAATCCAGTTCTCCTGCCATGCTAATGCGACAGGAATCATTTGAGGCGATTTTTGAGAATAAGACATATCAGAAAATAGAATTCTATGGGAAAGTTATGGAATGGCACAAAAGATGGACTGATGAAATCCGAACCATGTATCATTTAAATTTTTATTGCTCTTCATTGGCTTCATTTCTGTATAAATTACTACGGAAATCCTGAACTTACCTGTGATTTATTTATATCTATTATTATCATGGGCTTACACTAGACCCCCAAAATTATATCCGTCCTGATTATTTGGTATAATCAGTCGCATTATATAGATGAAGATTTTGATGAAGACCAACTACTCAACGATACTGACAGTTTCCCTGTTATGTCTCTTCTCCCAGTTTGCAACAGCGGGAAGAGGTTATTGGGAGGGAAATATAGTTATTCAGGATTACTACGATCCCATCAATATACATTATCTGGACATGGTCACAGGTGCTCATGTCGACAAGATGGAACAACGATATAAAAAAGGTCAATTTGACTGGGTCTGGTCTGATCTGGAATATACGCTCAAACGGGTACCTAACCATCCCCGTGCATTACTTAAACTAGTGTCCTTTTCAAGAGAATATAAAAAAATAACCCCTGCTGTTGCTGACAGTTATTTTCAGAAGGCGATAAAGTTTAATCCTGATGAACCCAACACGCGTGTTATTTACGGATTTCATCTTCAAAAATATCCACAACTGGACAAGGCAATCGAGCAGTACAAAATTGCACTCAAGCTTAAACCGGATCATGCTCAAGGTCACTACAATCTTGCACTTGCATTAATAGATAAAGGTGAGCTGGAAGAGGCAAAAAAACATGCCAAGGCAGCATACAATCTAGGCTATCCCCTGGAAGGTGCCAAAGAACGTTTGATAGAACTCAATGCCTGGAATGAAGATAATAAAAAGGGCGCTACTGATCAATAATGATGCTATAAATAGCATCAACTGTTCCTCTCGGCATTATGTATTCCGCCTTCTTCTCCTTTTTCTCTAAATCGTATGTCACTACCCGGGTATGTAATAATCTTGTTGTACCTCTTACAAATTCCTTAACCCAGGCAATATTTTCCTTTATCTTTGTATCACGGAGTTTGCTATAGCCAATCATCGCAGTATTGTTGTCTATCATTGCAAAACCTCGGCACCAGCCAAGCGGCATGCCAACATTCTCTATCATATTAAGGTCAATAACATCTTCCACCATACGTGTATGTTTATCTACTATGATGATATTGCCATGGACACTGGTAAAATAGATATAGTCGCCAACAACGTGGCCATCATGAACACCATATATCGCCAAGTCGATCTTTTTTGATACATCCCTCAGGCAAACTGCATCCCTGTGATTAAATCTTGTTACCCATATTTCATCATCAAGCATAAACGTATGATTTGGATGTGCCTGATGTGGTTTTGTAGAATGTACTTTTCTGTAATCCACTTCTTTTGAAAATTTGTGCCAGGGCGCATTCTTATATTGAACAGGGTCGAGTACACTTATAATCTCTTTAAATGATAAATCCTCTTTATCAAGCAGAACTACACTGTCAAGCCCTGTAGAAGTAACGGCAACCACGTCCCCTAATGGGGCAATATGATGTATATTTTGAAAAACCGGATATGATGCTGTTTTAAGCAATTTGATTTCCGGATAACTATAAATAAAAACTTCCGTATCGGTACATAAGTAAAGCCTGTCTCCAGACAATGTGCCGGCAGTGAATTCAAGATTAGGCATCTCATCAGGATAATGTTCACCACCCTCATTTATTTCCAGCAATATCTCCGTGTGACTATCCTCAGGGAAATATCTTACTAATCTCGCTTTCTCGTATAACTTGCCTTCTCCAAGCTTCGAAGCATTTGGCCTTGTCATTGCGCCTGTGATAATAAAACTGTCCAAAATATGCCCTCAATAATTAAAGGAGTGAATTACACCTTTTTCTATAACCTAATGCCATTCTTGCGCCGAAATAATACGGGTTCTTGTCCCAGGGAGTTTGCCGCGGCAATTGAAATACATCATCCTGACGTGTTGCACAGGAAGAACATGTTGACACAGCAAGATTGAAACCTGTTTCTCTTAATAAGGCAGGGTGCTGTTTGTTATAATCAGTCCCCGGCTTTCCGTTTGGGTAGGCAAAAATATCTATATCTTCTCCCAGCAAATCATTTAACGCATTTTTACTTTGTTCTATTTCATTTTTTGCCTGCTTAATATCAATATTTGCCAGAATCGGGTGTGTAACAGTATGTGCACCAATTTTCATCCCTGCTTTATGAAGATTTTTTATCATATCAGATGTCATCATAATATTATCTGGTAGTGATGCACCAGACTCGTTTTCAATATAGATAATATGCTTCTCACGTTCATCAGGCTCCAGATATTTTATCTTCTCAATAATATTTTTTATTGAATGTCGTTTATTTTCATTATTACAGATATTTATCCTCCCCAAACCCAATAATGAAAGATCAAGTTCCTGTCTATTTGATAACCTGATAGATTCAATGATTCTGTCATTCCACATTATTCCACCGTCAATAAACCCGGTGGCAATAAAAAAAGTCGCGGACACATTCCATTTTTCCAATATTGGAAGGGCAATATCATGATTGTCGGCATACCCATCATCAAATGTTATTGATACTGCCTTTCTTGGCAGCTCTCCTGACTGCAGTTTTTTTACAGCATAATCCAGCGGTAACACATTATATGCTCTTGAAATTACTTCGATCTTCCTGTCAAACTCCTCTCTGGTAATTTCACCGGGAAACAAGGGATCTATTTCCGGATGTACACGATGAAATATAAGAATATTGAGTTTGTCATGGCCTGATAATATATTGGCCATCAAACTGATTGGGAAAATAGAATATTTATTCATATTGCATGCGGTCTGTTTGTGCCTTTATTTTCTATATTACTATCTTCATAACTATTTTCTTTTTGCACAATAGTCCTGAGAATTACAATTATGGCCATAAAATGGTATGGAAGATCAAAATATGCCAACCCAAGAAATGCTCCGCCCACAGCATAGCCAATTAAACCAACCTGAACCATAGACGCCAGATCTCTGGCCCAGAGCAGATTTTCTTTGTCCTTTGTGTTCTTGAGTATCCATTTGGCATTCCTTAATACGAGATAATACAACAACAGGAACAAAATCAGGCCTACGTAACCATGCTCACCCAGCACTTCAAAATAAATACTATGTGCATCGTGAAATTTTTCAGGTTCAGGTGCATATGCCAGGAAAAGCTCCCTGTTAAAAACGTGAAAACCACCTCCTATAATAGGTCTTTCATTAGCAATATTGTAAGCAAACCACCATGCATTAATTCGACCCATTGCAGAAGCATCTTCCTCGTATGTCTTGATAGTTTCCATCCTGTCAAACCATCCCTTTGGCAGGAACAGAAGACTGGCGAGTATTACAAACACCATTGCAACACCAAGAACGACCCTTTTCCTGCTTTTTAACCATAAAAACAAGGTGATTGCACTCGCTGCAATAAATGCACCTCTTGAATATGATGCAAGAATAGAAAGTGCACATAACCCCATGGCTATAATCAGCCCTCTCTTTATCCATTTATTTTCTGTTTGCAATTGTAAATATCGCAGCAATGGAAGAATCATAATCATAGCCAGCGCCAGCTCATTATTCCCTTCAATGAATGTTCCCTGTGGCCCCCATACCATCCAGCTACCACCAGTTAATAAAGTAAATATTCCTCCCTTTACCCCATAAAATCCTATTGATATAACAATAATCCATACCAACTGATTCAGTTTTTCCTTATTATTTATCAATAGCAGAGTCACACCCACCATAAACTGGATTTTAATTGATCGCTCCCACTCAAATACAGCATGCTCCGGAACCATGGCAACAAACGTCGTAATACTTGTCCACAAAACAAATAATATCCAGACTACCGTAATTGCTGTAACTGGTACCTTTATCTTTTCTTTACTAAAAACCAGCGAAATAAGTGTAATACCAGCAGTAACTGCGGCAAAAGGAAAGCTGTATGCGAAGCCGTATGTCAATCTGTGTGGAGCCATATAGCTAATCCATGACCAGATCAACACACCATAGTGCGGATGCCTGAATACCTTAAATATAAAAAAGGTAAATACAATTAATAAAACTATATCGCGCATTTTTCCTGTTTCTTATTAGATCGATTTTTTATATTGAATCAGTTTTTTCTTATAACCCCTAATAATTCCCTTTAACTCATACAAATAATACTCTGCCTTGAATCTGCTTTCAGGATTAATTAAAAATCTGGACATTACAAATTTCATTAAGCCCATGAAATATATTTTGTAGAACCAGATTGGGATTACCATAGTACTTTTCCCACTCCCAATGTTACCGGACTGGTGCAGACCTTTTGTCATTCCTTTTCTTATCTGTCGATCAAACAACCATGCTTTGTCACATCTTTCTTTAGGCACAAAGTGCCATACTTCTGCATCAGGCACATAAACTCCTTTCATACCAGCAGCCAATAATTCTCTCTGGAGTCTTGTTTCCTCCCCCAACGGCCCTTCTTCACCTACCGGGCACATGGAATCAAAACCACCAACCTTCAGAAAATATTTCACAGGAACTGCATGATTCGCCCCCAGAAAAACAGCTTCCTCGACTTGCATTATCTTGTTTCCCAAGTCCTGCCCTTTAACCGACCATGGAAAGTAGGGAAGCATCCAGTCTTCAGGTTTTTTCTCGTAGTCAATCCTTAATGGCCCGCCATAAAAGTAATCTGGTCCGTAATTTTGCATCTCTCTGTTATAGGAGTTTATAGTTTTTCCTGACAATCTGACATCATCATCCAGGAATATGACAAAGTCAGTATTTGCAGATTCTGCACCCAGATTTCTTGCATATGATGGACCGGGAGTTTCCGTATATAAATAATGTAATGGCAATCTTTTTTTCCATAAAGAACATAACTCTTCTGCACCATACTTCTCCCCATTCTCGACCACCCATACTCCCTTAAAGGATGGCGGCAATAATTCTTTCTCTATACTTTCAAGCAATCTGTTCAGGAGATCAGTTCGCTTATATGTAGGAATAACCACTGCCAGAGTATACATGTCCGTTCCTTTAACCTGGAAAATGCCTGATTTTTTCTTTTCCTACATCGAATAACGCAGCAGTTTGACAGTCATGCACATTATTACATTGACAGACTATAAACTCTGCTGACCTTGCCAGATTCTTCTCGATTAATTCCCTGAATTTCCATGATTTTGTTTTTTTACTGTCACCATGAAATATCCAGTATAAATGATAAACACCCGCCTTAATCAACAATATTGAAACCAGAACAGAAAAATAATATTTCCATATGGATAAGGAACCATTAAAGAATTGTCTATATGGTATTATTTCTTTCAGGATAATAAGGTCACATTTAGATAATAATGAATTACATTTCCCAGCATAAAAATACTTGTCATTTGCTATTTCTTTTATTGAAAAATCAAGATCATTACCCCAATGATTATTTGGTTCCATATTAACAATACAGGCAAACTGCTTTTTCCGGTTTTCTGACTCATTGGTTTCATATCCGTATTTATCCAATCTTTCTCCGACAAGCATTGAAGATATATATTTCATATGATCATCAATACCGGTTCTCCATCGGTTAATTTTTTTAATATCAATTTTTTTTGTTATATCTGATTTATGGTCGTATCCTTTTTCAATTAACCCATCTTCACTCCCATCAGGTATTAACATTTCTGAAAAATACGCCAACCCGAAAAAATCACACACCCTTTTTGCCATATCCTCCGGTTCCATAACAAGATCTTCAAATCTTAATGTCATCATATTGATGTCATTATTTTCAATCAAGTCGGCCTGACTAATATCTGCTTCCCATCGTATCAAATTATCAAAAAAGCTGTTGCTCGCCCAATGTACTTTTGTTAATGAGCTTGCAACATCACGTCCATCCCTGACTATATGAATAATGGGTGCATCCGGAAAATATTTTCTTATTTGCTTATATCTGGATAAATGATCCGGGGTTTTTTCTATCCACAGTTTTTTCCCCTGTAACGCCGCTATTTCACTACCAAGCAACTGGAACAGTTTTTTTATTCCCGGATACTTTCCCTGTGTTGCTTCAAGAATAAAGTCTGGCTTGGCATCCCACATATTTGTTGGATGCATCTTTTTCATGATTGTTACCAGCGATTCCGGCCACTGATCCCTGAATTGATCGATCCCATAGTTATTCAAATGGGTGAAAAATGCTGTTTCGGGTGTAACACAGACATCAGGATGTCTGTTAAGAATACTTGCCAGAAGCGTTGTTCCGCTTCGGCCGACCCCTACAATAAAACCGGGTGTATCACTTGCCAGTCTTCCCATGCTTTGTCCTTGCCTTCTATATTGATTTCTTTCTGTCTTTATAATTGTAGTAGGCATTTTTTATTTCCTGCTTTATAGCATGATTAGTTATCCATATCCCCAGTAACCAGCCTATAAAACACCCAAATGCAGCACCAGTTAAAACAAATAACTCGGGTAATGTTCTAATGTCCATAATCAGCATAACTGAAAAAGGGACAGCTCCTGATAACAGGGTAATTACCATTCCCTTAGCCACAATATGCATATAATCGACATACATGATTCCAATATGTCTTTTTACAAGATAACTGGCTACCACCAAATTAATTAATGCGACTACAGGCAATGACTTGGCAATCATCAGTATTCCATAGGGAGCTGATATCAGTATTACAGCAAATCGCAATATTTGTGTAGCTGATTCAACCTTCATTACTGTTTTTATTTTTCCAATAGCTGTAAATAAATTACTGAACATGGAAACAATTATATGAAGCGAAAAACCAATACAAAGATATCGGATAACCGGGATTGCTTCATCCCACTGAGATCCATATAAAACACGTATAAGTGGATAGGTCATAATGCTGACAAATATGGCAAATGGCCAGGCTATCCCGGTTAAACATTCAATGCCATACAGATACGGGCTTTTCAGGCTCTCGCCATTTCTATGCTCTTTCGCAAAAAATGGGGTAACTACCGGCTGTATAGCCATTGTTATAAATTTGGTAAATAACTGCATTGTTGAGGATGCCCTGTTAAACATCCCCACATAATGCATGCCGGAAACACGACCAATAACAAGTTCCGGAGCAGCGTTACCGAATGTACCAATCAGGTTTGTAAAGCTCGACATTGATCCAAAGGAAAACACCCGTTTGATTTGATTCACACCGGGTAAATATGGAAGCTCTTCTGGGCGATAATAGAATGCCAGTAATACGGTTACGATCATGCCTGATAATGATGCCCAAACCATACTCATATAACTTTCACCGGAGACAGCTGCACCAACAACAACAATTGCATGAACAATTGTGCTTGTAACCCTTATTTTAAGAAGTACAGAAAAATTCATTTCCCTACGCAGGTAGGACATGGTGACTTGGCCAAACGGAATCAATAAGAAGCTTATTGATAAATATTTCATTACCTGACTAACGCCAGGCTCACCATAAAAACTACTTGCAATACCGGCTGAACTAAACAGAATAATTGCCATTACCCATGAGAATATTAGTGTGACGGTAAATGCCGCTCGCAGTCTGTCTTTGGTCAGTTCTTTTTCCTGTACAATATAATCCCCGACACCGAAATCCCTGATTGTATGAGCAATACTTATAATAACTGCAGCAACTGAAAAGGTGCCTATTTCAGCAGGCGAAAGTAAACGAGCTATGATCATTGTGGAAATGATCTGAACAACCAGTTCAGAATATCTGGTTATAAATGACAGGGTCAGGTTTTTACGAACCGATTTCAAATTATCACTCCATAGGTGAACACTCTTTATATTATCGGCTACTTTCCTGTTTTATATAAGAAAATATCTCTATTTGTCCTGCAGTTGTTTCATCCCAGCTAAAATCCTCTGCATATACACGTGTTTCCTCTCTCGAACACTTATTGCTCATGACTTCATTGATGCCGGCAATGATATCTTCCGGTGTTCTTTGGCTGATTATAACTCCTGCCGTTTTTGAACGCACAATCTCACTATTGCCCCCCACATTAGTTGCTACAACCGGTGTACCACATGCCATAGATTCAAGCAGGACATTTGCCCAACCCTCCCGGCTGGAAGCCAGCACAAGAACATCAGCTGCACCGTAATAATCTCTGAGCGCTTCTTGTGACACTGGTTTTTTGAAATGCACTCTTTTTTCCACATCGAGCATTCTTGATAATTTTTTCAAATTGTTCAGCTCGGGCCCATCACCGATAATATAAAGGGAGAATTCTGTTAATATGGTTAATGTCTTGATTGCCAGGTCATGTCCTTTAAGTGGGACCAGATTACCAACTGATAACATAACACTGCCAGATATACCCAGCCTCTCTCTGATTTTTTCCCTATCTTGCAAAAAAGAAAATAATTCCGTATCAACCCCGTTCCTGAGTACCTTTACTTTATCCCCGTTCACACCAAGTCGCTCAATTGAGTTTTTTAGTGCCTGACTGACAGAAATTATTTTCTTTGTTTTTCCTGCTGCCCAACGAATCAAATTGCCTGGGATAAGATATCTGGATATAAGATTTATATCTGAGCCACGCGCAGTAATGACTACAGGTTTCTTTGTCAGTTTTCC
>Ga0224506_10000857_pt1 | contig 23335 bp, 22 predicted proteins | sample SF_Jan12_sed_USG_2_FD_169108 | JGI IMG/M metagenome (GOLD analysis project Ga0224506, IMG submission 169108) | Sediment microbial communities from San Francisco Bay, California, United States - SF_Jan12_sed_USGS_8_1 | ecosystem: Environmental > Aquatic > Marine > Sediment | place: USA... | reverse complement strand
TGGGGGTAATATTATTACACCGCCTGCATAAATCGATACCATTCCATAAGAATCCATCTTAGCCGAATCAGTATTCATGACGCCCACAAGCATCGATTGAATAAGATCCGTATAATTACCTGGATTCAAGATACCCGTTGGACCGAACAAATGCCCCTCAATCTCGGTGATAAAAACAACCGGCAGACCATTGAATGGTTCGCCCGCACTATTTGGATACACATTTTGTGTATCTACAACCATAACCTCGTAAGAGGTGTCTCTCGTCATATCGAGATTATAGAGTATCAGTGAGTTGCTCTTCCAAATGTTGTCTGGTGGGGTAAATGTTGTGTATGGATTTGCAACGTTTGTGCGAACGCTACTGTCCACCCAGCTTCCATTGTTATCCAACCAGTCAGCATCCACAAGCATTTCGTGTTTCCGATAGATTAATGTATCGGAAACACGACTTGTCAGAATCATGGTATCACCAACAATGCGGGGGCAGACACAATGCCCCGCATTGATTGAATACCAACCAATGGTATCTCCAGTCCTCTGTGTGGTGTCTGTTGGGTATACCATTCTGGAAATCTCCGACGAGTAGTCGTTTATTTCCGAGCTAAATTTCTGTGCGCTTACGCTGATGCCTAGCATCAACACAAACAAAAAAAGTAAAATCTTTTTCATTGTTTTCATGTTTTTTGGTTTTATTTATTTAATTTAAAAGAAAGTGATTTATACTGATTCTACATAATTATTCACCACAAGTCAATGATTTTTGTAGTTATGTGGAAAAGAAAAAAGTCTTGTGAAATACACAAGACTTTTTGGTCTACATTCGACCGAATTTTCTTAACCCCGCCATTCTTTTTATGTTTAGTGCAATACGGGAATTGTGGTATAAAATCCCTAAAATTACTATCCAGAGCAACGCCATCAAATGCGCTTGATCTGGGTTGAGGTTAATATAAATAATAACTTCATCTATTACTTTCCCAAATTCACACGGAAAAATAAAACTAAATAGTTTTTTTATTAATTTGTACTCTATTATGGTGCAAAGTATCAGTGTTGGCAATGAGACCAACACAAAGAGTGCTGTAGTGATTCCAAAAAAGGAAAATAAGTCAAAAAACTTTCTCATGTTTATAATTTTTGTTTATTTAAATACAAACTACCATATATAGATGCTCGAGTCAAATAAAAAAGCCCCTGCATAATTGCAGAGGCTTTGCTGTTTTAAAATTCAAAATTATTTAGTAACAATTATTTTGAATTTTGTTTTTTGGTTAAGGGTAATTATATACATACCTGGGACAAGTCCGTCGGTATGTATTTGATTATCGTCCCAAATAACTGGCATCTTTTGCCCAATATTATTGAAAACCTCAACAATATCTATAGCTTGGTCAGAATCAATTCGTATAATATTCCCAACTTGAATTGGATTTGGAAAGATACGAATATTTTCTTCACCATCGATGATGTGTACCGACGTTGTATAATTGTTTTGGGTGCATAATAATATGTTCCAAAAATATACTGATCCAAAGTCATATTCGTTGTCCGTGACCAACAGACGAACATTGTCGGTTCTGTTGGTGCTGGTACACTAATTCTGTATCCAACATCCCCTGTAACCCACTCGATCTGAGCAGAAAACATATTCTTGTTTTCAACTTCCAATATCAGGGAATCCCCAATTTCGGTCATTGAAATAATAGGGGTCAGCGAATCAAATACAGGGATGTTTGCACACGATGTCTCATAGACGTTCTTGATTGACCACCTGTCGGACGATGACAATGTTTTGAATAACATTGTCCCGTCACCATAAACAATCCCACCATGTGGTCTGTCTGGTAGCGAGAAAGGGAAAGCCCCCTCCATCGTCCCGTGATTGAGCGCAAATTGACGATTTTCAAAATCATCGAACATGCGAACGTGTCCATCGACTTCACCTGGTCGTAAAACCATATATCCCGAGCCCATGGATTTTCCAAAAGTAGGAAATTCCAAAACCTTGGAATATATGGTCATAGTGCTTCTTATTAATCGTATAGCCACTAATTGGGAACGTGGAGGATTACTAAGAACATTATTATTCCAAATAACTCCCTCGATAGTATCTCCATAGGCATAACACCAATGAAACCCATGGGCCCCACGAATTTTAACAAGCTTTCCATCAACCATGACCCATGTATAATCATCATATTGCTCGGCAGGGTCACTATCTCTAAACATTGATGTAAATGTAAGGTCACCAAGGTTACCCTTTTTGACCTCGGTGATTCCTATATGTCTCCAATTGGCCCAGTATATCGTATCTGTTATATCCCCATTGTTATCCAGCAGGAAAGACAATGAATACGAATTCAGGTGTCCATAATCCATTACACCATTGCCTAAATCAAGCTCTTGGACAGTGTTAAACTCTAAGGCGTATGATCTGTTTATGATATCTGGGATACCATGAACAGAATCAACGGCGGACCAATAATCAATAATCTGATTAGGATTAGCAATTGACCTTGTTGCCAAGGTTTGCACACCTACCGTTCCTTTTGAGGCAAATTCAGTGCCAAATTTCTTGGCTGCAAATTTTTTCCCCAACAAGTGGGGATCCCAACACTCTATTGTATCAGTGGGTTGAAAATTATCATTCATGATGATAGTTTTGTATCCGTTTATAACAAAAGCGTTGTAGGCGAATGTTTTAGTCACTGGGTCGTATCTAAACACCCAGGTCCCATCAAATTTTTCACTACGCATCGCAAATCGGGGGATAGGGAGGTTCGGGGAACTTTTTAAATCCCACAAATCGAATATAAACACCCAATTATATTCGTTAGGGTCATGACTGAAAATAGTCATGATGTAATATCGACTATCGATTGTCCTTGCTGTTGCCGAATCTACCCCAACAGGAATTGTAAAAAATCCTGGAATGGAAATAGATCCACCATTCGGTAGTTTGTATACAGTTTCAGATTGACTGAATACTACTGCATACACCCCTGTTAAAATGATGAATAAAGCTATAAATTTTTTCATAATTATCGTTTTTTTATTTAAATGTAAAGAAATTATTTGAATAAATAATAACACAAATAAAATAAAAAGTAAATAAAAAGCCCTCGGAATAATCCGAGGGCTTAACTTTGGCATGGCTAATAAATAACCTGCCTTTGTTTCAAGGCAACAATACCACCGTTACTTATCACAGAAATGATGTACATTCCTGGGGTTAAATGATCCATAGATATAGTCTGGCTGGTTACTGGTTTTTGGACCAATAACTTTCCAGCTATATCTGTTATTTCAACAACACCACCATTAACAGACTCAGATAAATAAATATCTTGACCTTGTTGTGATGGATTGGGATAGAACACAGCAATATCATTATTTGTTGATGTCTCCACACCAACGGTCTCTGTGTACGAATTGATAAACAATCCACCACAGCTATTTCTAGTCCCTGCAGTCCACATTGATGTGTCAGTTGGAGCAGAAATAGATGATGAAATTGTTGTGTCCCCGTTGCCCCAGAAATATTCTGTAGCAACCTCGTCAACTTCTAATACATTATTATCATGAGTGACTGTAGGTAACTGGCTTAATAACTGTTGAATAAATGGATGAGATTCCTCTAGGACCGTAATTTTGAAAGCCTCATCGTATTGATCAGCAAAATCATAATCCACTACCGGATTTCCGGCTGGGTCCATAATCGAAAAATTCTGTGAATTTTTCGATTGACCCCCCCAATTTACCAAGAAGAAACTTTGGTTGGCAATCGGCATATACTGGATATTCCCCAGTCTATTCGACGCCAAGGTATCGGGGTGTAACCCTACCCAAGCTTTGCTATACGAGCGAGTAGGGTTTTGCTTGAAATCAAATTGCAAAACCAACCCTTCGGCGAACCCCTGAGATTTACCGTTGTTGTATAGCAACATATCAAGCACTCCAGAATTAAGGTCATAACCATCAGGTTCAATCACCAAGCCATGTTGGTCTGATAATTGTAGTGATTGGAATTTAGCGGGTGAATACATATCTGATTTAAAGATAAAATCTCCTTGATTGTTATTCTCCGCACGCAAAATTTCTGAGCCGTCTTCGGATACAAACCAAATCTGATGCAATTCCTTTGCTGAAACGGCAAATACCCAATGAGGGTAGCCAAATACATACCCCAACGAATCGTCAAAAAATCCTATGCTATTGGCATGAGCTCCTGGTAATGTTGACACCACTCCACCACTGGTGAAATGTGTCGGGTCCAGATCACTTGGGCGCAAGAAATTCCACAAAGGAATTTCAAGTAGATTCTGACCAGAATTCAAATCATGGACTACGATATACTCGTAGCGCATGGTTGTTTGATCCGTTATCGTGTCGCTACCAATTACATAGGGTAGGGCATTTTGCCCGGTGAACACAATAGTGGTATCCGGAGATCCCAAATTTTGTGTTAATGTAATCAGGATGTTATCATCTGCAACCAAATATTGTAGATGGGGCCTGATCTGGTCGTAGCCCAAGTCACCAGCAGTTACGGTATCCGAAGTCCCGCATAGTCCATCCTTTATGATGACATAGCCACTATGACCTTGCCATACATATTCTGTGGCCCTACCGTCGTCAGCAACAGTAAAATTAAAACGCGCAAACTGGGAATTTCCATTCACCGGGTAACTTTTTACATATTTCAAATCCAAACTACCATTGTTTTGGATTTGATAAATCAATAACTCCGGTGGGGTTGTTGACGCCCCTTTTAGGTTAATTTTCGGGATAACCATGTAATAGTTGTCACCTAAATTAATATTAGAAGAATATGGAGTTATTTCAATTTTTGGTGCACCATATTCCGAATAATCTAATTCTTGAGCGTTAGCCACAACCGCTATAAATAAAACGAAAATAAATAATAATTTTCTCATAATTTATGTTTTTAATATTTAATTTAAAAAATAGATTTGTCCACAATATAGCTATTATTTGTCGATTTGTCAAGCTTTTGGGCAAACAAAAAACCGGAGAGGTTGAGCCTCTCTGGTTTTTTGTTTTTGGTTATGTTGTTTGATTATCCTGTTTTTTTGTCTCCTGCGAATGACAGTGTCATTTTTTGTTGTTCTGGTTCAAATACGTTGATAGTAAATGGATATGCTTTTCCTATTTCAATTGATGCGCGCATTGTTTTGTCATCTCCAAATTCAGAAATATGAACTAATCCTGCGACACCTTGCTGGATTGAAACTAATGCTCCATGTTTGTTGAATTTTATAACTACACCTTGGACTGTTTGCCCTGTAGAATATGTTCCAACTGCTGCGGTCCATGGATTGTCTTTTGTTTGTTTGATCGAAAGTGAGATTTTTCCGTCTTTTATTTCGATTACTTTGACGCGCACAGCATCTCCTATTTTGTAAACCTTTTTAGGGTCTTCTACTAGTGACCAATCCATTTCTGAAATGTGTACTAACCCCTCTAGGCCTTCTTCGATTTTTACAAAGACTCCAAATTCAGTTGCCCCGCTGATAACTCCGTCCAAATCATCTCCAACGGCATAGTTGGTGATTAATTCACGTTTTTCAGCTTCACCTCCGCCTTGTTCTGTCAAAATTAATTTGTTTTCTTTTGGGTTAGCTGACAAGATTTGTACCTGGAATGTTTCTCCAATCATTTTTTTCAATTCATTCAAGATTGCGTCTTTGTCGCCATCTTTGACCCTGGGATACTTGTCAGCTTTTAGCTGTGATACAGGCAAGAAAGCCTCGATACCGTTCCATTCGAACATCAATCCACCCTTGTTGGCTTCTTTGACCACCAAATCGATAGTTAATTTGTCGCGCATTGCCTCGTCGGCTTCTTTCCATGTTAGTGCGGCTTTGGCTTCTTGGAGTGATAATTCTATGTATCCGTCCTCGTTTTCAGTTTCGATTACTTTACCTTTTACGGTATCACCTGGGTTGATGTTTTTGATCATGTCGCGAGCTCCGATGAATTCACGTCCAAAAATAATACCTGTTCCGTTTTCTCCTAGGTCAACGAACACCGATGTTTGTTCGATGCTGATGATTGTTCCCTCGACGATATCGTCAATATTGATACCGCGTTCTGAAACATTGTCTAAAAGTTGTTGTGTTGTTGTTTGCATATAAATTAAATAAAAAAATCCACCTGTATCAGAAAAATCCAAAAGGTGGAGGTGTAATCTACGCCGATGGGCCTTCCTGCATTGTGATGTGCGCAGTCCAGTTTAGCCAAAGGTGTGCTGATAAATAATATTACCCAGGGAATATAGCATAAAGAGGTATTTTTGTAAAGAAAAAGGCAGGAAATATTCCTGCCTAGTGTTTTAGTTTGAGTCTGTCTGTAAATTCCTAAGAGACTCTGCCAAGTGAACGCTTTTGTTTTTGACGAGAGCCCAAATAAGATCCTTTCTGGTTGATAGCGAAACATGATGTCCACCTCTATTTATCAGGAGGGTAGCAAGCTCATAATCATACATAACAAGAGTGTCCATATGTTGTATATGGTGATTATCAGTTAGTTTTCTGAATCCATTTGTTAGGGATGTCCCCGTTGCCAGAACGTCATCAATAAAAAGAACATTTTTACCTGGTCTCCCGGCTATTTCATAGGTTTCCTTGTTCATTTTTATTGCTGGGATTTTGGTTATTGCCTGCAATCTCTGCGCAAATGACCACCCACCGGTTTCAATACCAATAAAGGTGTCGTAGCTGGAGAAATCCAAGCCTTTTTCTGAGCATTTGTATTTTATGAGCCCCATTAATGTATTTGCATCAATATTTTCTTTATTTTTTAACGCAACTTCAGCATCAACTTTGCAGGGTAGCAAGACACCGTTCTTCGATGTCCATTCTCCTGGGAGAATGAATCCTGGTATTTTTACAAGTTGCTCTAAGATTTCTCTGGGTAAGTTTTGTAGATTGTTAATGTCCATGACTATGAGTTTTCTTTTCAGTCTACGCCTTTTAATAATTTTATCAAGATTCTGTGTCGCATCACATGTTTTTTCTTGATGATATTTGAAGGATGACGTATAATGGAGATATTATGATTATCACGTACTACGGGGGACAAGCTACAAAATTACAAACAGGGGATACAATTATCGCGACTAACCCAGTTTCCAAAGATTCAAAATCTAAAATCAAACCATCAAAATTTGGTGCCAATGTTGTGTTGGTTTCCGCTCATCATCCTGATTATAACGGTATCGACACGGTGACCTATGGAGACAAGGAACCTTTTGTTATTAGTGGTCCAGGTGAATATGAAAAAGAAGATATCTTTTTCATCGGTGGGTTGGCAAACACGCACATAGACGGAGTAGAATATATCAACACTATTTATTCATTTGTTTTTGATGATATAAAAATCGCCTTTTTGGGGAATATGGATTCACGAGAAATCTCTGCTGATACCCGCGAGAAACTTGGTGATGCAGACGTTGTTTTTGTGTCATTGGAAAATATTTCTGCCTCTGACGCGTATAAATTAGCTTCATCATTCACCCCCAGTCTGATAATTCCCATGGAATATGACAATGAAACATTGGAAAAATTCCTCAAAGAAGCGGGTTCTGACGTAAAATCAATCGATAAGCTAACTATCAAGAAAAAAGACCTCATAGGCAAAGACGGCGTTCCCGTTGTTTTGTCTTATTAAATCACATGTCACTAATAAGCAAGATTAGAAGCAAACCAGAAAAAATCCGCAAAAGATATGCTTTTGGTGGGGCTGTTATTGTTACCGCCATAGTTGTTGGTGTTTGGGGGATGAGTCTGAGCTTCAAGACAACAAAATCAGAACCAGAAACTCCTGTTGAAAAAACAGAAAAACCTTTCAAGCAAATTTTCTCCTCTTTTAAAACAGCTTTTTCGAATCCTCCAAAGCTAAAAAAGAATCTTAAAAACCTCAGCTCGACAGATGATGGTGTTGAAAATAGCGACATAGATGAATCAAATATTACAATTATCGACAATTCAGACGGTGAAAATATACCCAATGAAAACGCTGTTATTTCGGGTGAAAATGTGATAGAATAGCTAGATATATGGACAAGAAAAAAGTCGAACAACCAACACTTGCGCGTGATAATGTGGTCCCCATAAATATTACCGACGAGATGAAAGAATCATTTCTGGCTTATTCGATGTCCGTGATTATGTCGCGTGCCCTGCCTGATGTTCGTGATGGTTTAAAGCCGGTTCACCGGCGTATTCTATTTGCCATGCATGGTATGGGGCTGGCTGCATCCGCAAAATTCCGAAAATCAGCAGCGGTGGTTGGGGACGTTTTGGGTAAATATCACCCACATGGCGATACCTCTGTATATGATGCAATGGTAAACATGGCACAGGAATTTTCATATCGTTATCCAATGGTTTGGGGGCAGGGAAACTTTGGATCAATCGATGGTGACAATGCTGCCGCGATGCGTTATACCGAAGCTAAAATGACAAAAATCGCTGGGGAAATGATGTCTGATATCGAGAAAGAAACCGTTGATTTTGTGCCAAACTATGATGATACTCAACGTGAACCTAGCGTATTACCCGCATCCGTTCCTGCGCTGTTGCTGAATGGGACATTAGGTATTGCGGTTGGTATGGCGACCAATATTCCACCACATAATCTGGGTGAAATCGTTAACGCAACAGTGCGTTTGATTGATGAACCCGAGGCAACCAACGAAGACTTGATGGATCACGTGACGGGTCCAGATTTCCCAACAGGAGGTCTTATTTTTGGTGAAAGCGACATTGCTCAGGCTTATGCAACAGGACGTGGTGGAGTTAAAACACGTGGTGAGGCAGAAATTGTCGAGGGAAAACGTGGTAGCGAGATTATAATCACATCAATCCCATACCGTGTTAACAAAGCAAATTTGATTATCAAAATCGCCGATTTGGTCAAAGACAAAAAATTGCAGGGGATTCGCGACTTGCGTGATGAATCCACCAGAGACATTCGCGTTGTTATCGAGCTAAAATCCAGCGCCAGCCCACAACGTGTATTGAACTATATATACAAACATACTGATTTGGAGCAGAACTTTAACTTTAACGTTGTTGCGCTGGTAAACGGAGTGCCTCAGACTTTGTCATTAAAACAAATGCTCGAGGAATTTATTAAACATCGCCAAGAAGTAGTGCGTCGTCGCAACGAATATGATCTAAAAAAAGCCGAGGCACGTGCGCATATTCTCGAGGGGTTGAAAAAGGCTTTGGATAATATCGACGCAGTGATTAAAATCATAAAAGCTTCTACGGATTCTGCGACCGCAAAAGTAAACCTGATGAAGAAATTCAAATTTACTGAAATACAAGCACAGGCAATTTTGGATATGCGACTACAAAAACTGGCTGGTTTGGAGCGTAAAAAAATCGAGGACGAGCTAAGAGAAATTTTAAAAACTATCAAAGATATAATTGCATTGTTAAAATCAGTTGCAAAAATGCTAGCGGTTATAAAAGACGAATTGATTGCTATTCGAGATAAATACGATGATGGTCGCAACACCAAGGTAATGAAAAGGGGAATCAAGGCGTTAGATGACGAAGATCTAATTGTCGAAGCCGAAAATGTATTGGTGTTCACTGCCGGTGGATACGTAAAACGTACAGACCCAGTAGAATTCAAAAAACAAAAACGCGGTGGAGTCGGGGTTGTTGATTTGGATACCAAAGAAGAAGACGTTGTTACAGAATTGCTGACAGCCAGCACCCTGAGCGATATTTTATTCTTTACTGATGCAGGTAAAGCCTACCAGGTAAAAATGTACGAATTACCCGAAGGTAAACGTGCCACACGCGGTAAATCAATCATGAATTATATTCAATTGTCAGAAGGCGAAAAAGTAACATCAATATTGGCGATGCCAAAAGACGTCAAACAATCTGATGTTAAAATGGTGTTGTCCACCAAAGAAGGTGTAACTAAAAAGATTTCAGCAGACAGCTTTAAAAATGTCCGTAGCAATGGAATTATTGCTTTGAAACTTGGCAAAGAAGACACTCTGTTGTCTGCTCGTTTTGTAAGTCCAGGAGATTACGTTGTTATGATGTCTCACAAAGGGCAATCGATTCGTTTTGCTGAATCTGATTTGCGTGAAATGGGGCGTGCTGCTGGTGGGGTACGTGGAATGAAGCTTGGCAAAGGTGACTATGTTGTTGGTGTTGGTGTGGTTCGCAAAGATTCAAAAAAACCAATGTTATTGGTTATGAGTGAGAATGGATACGGTAAACAAACCAAAGTCAGCGAATACAAAATCCAAAAACGTGGAGGTTCAGGAATTAAAACAATGAACATAACAACAAAAACAGGAGCATTAGTTTCTGGAAAAATTGTTACCGAAGACAACGTAGAATTGATTGCTATTTCTAAAAAATCTCAGGTTATACGCATAGATATTAGCGATGTGTCAGAATTGGGTCGTGCAACACAAGGTGTACGAATTATGAAATTACGTGCAGGTGATTCATTGGCTAGCGTGACGCTGTTATAGGTTTTTCAAATTTATATATGAATAAAAAATACCAAGAGCATAGCTCTTGGTATTTTTTATTCTACACAGCTAGTCACTGTTAGTTATTTTTATTTTGTGCATGTTACAATTAACGTATGATTCGCAGTCCGGATGATATTATAAACCAACTTGGTATTGCTCGTGGTGAAACTATCGCAGAGATTGGTTCTGGTTCGGGGCATATGGCGATTGCATTGGCGCATGCCGTCGGTAAAAATGGGCATGTGTACGCAATTGATATTAAACCAGATGTACTTGATAGATTAGAATCTGATGCGCGCCAAGCTGGGCTGTCTCACGTTGAAACTATTACCGGAGACATACAGATAGGGGGCAGTATTCCTGTTCTGGACGGTCAAATAGACAAAGTAATGTTGGTGATGGTTCTTTTTTATCTGCAAGATATGGATTCAGTATTTGCGGAAATCGCTCGAGTTTTGAAATCTGGTGGACAAGTAATAGCGGTCGAATGGGAGGATTCCTTTGGTGGAATTGGACCGCATTCTGATCATCTGGTTACCATAGAACAGATAAAAGAATCAGCAGAAAAATCAGGGCTAATATTTATGCGTGATTTAGATGTCGGAGAGCAACATTTTGGTATGGTATTTAAAAAATAATTTTATATATGAAAGATCTTCTTAAAAATAAATTTCAATTAGCTATTCTGGGAGTTTTTGTATTTTTTATTATTCTTGCGGTTGTTCTGTTTTCTGCTACTGGAAAAAAACAGAGTACAGATGGGACGGGCCCCGGTTCATCTTCGGTTGTTCTGTGGGGGACTATTCCAAGCAATGTAATAACGCCATTGATATCACAATTCAATATAGATAACGTTGGGTTAAATGTTTCCTATAAAATGATTCCCGAAAGTATATTTGATTCTGAATTAACCGAGGCTCTAGCTTCTGGTAATGGTCCAGATGCAATAATTGCCCCTCATCCTACAGTGTTGCGTCAGGCTGGTAGGACTATTATTATTCCGTATACATCTTTGTCTGAACGTGACTACAAAAATATTTTTATAGACGGAGCGCAATATTTTTTAACGCCAAACGGGATACTAGGGTATCCAATACTCGTTGATCCGATGGTTATGTATTTTAACAGAGACCACCTGAGTAACAATTTTTTGGTTAATCCACCAAGATACTGGAAAGACATGTCAGAGTTTGTTCGCACCGTAAAACGTTTAAATCCCGCTAACATTGAACAGGCTGCTGTGGCTTTGGGTACAACAAACAATATAAATTATTTCGAAGACATACTAGCTTTGCTGATTATGCAGGCTGGTAATCCATTGGTTGGATTCGACGAGGGCGGTCTCGTTTCGACTCTTAATCAATCAATCGGTGTTGTTCAGCCCGTGGCTTCTGCTGTGCAATTTTTTACCAGTTTTGCTGATCCAAGCAAAGACGTATACACATGGAACACATCACTTCGTTCATCTCGTGATGCATTTTTGGCCGGGAATGTTTCTTTGTATTTTGGTTACGCAAGCGAACTTGAACAACTGCGACAGCTTAATCCAAATTTAAATTTCGATGCGACTTTTATGCCTCAGATTGAAAATTCACCAAACACAGTTACATCTGGTTCGTTGGTGGGTTTTGCCGTTTTAAAAAGCTCTACACAACAATCATTAGCCTTTCAAGTTGGCACAGCTCTTGTTTCGCCAACGTATCAAAAAATATTATCTGAAACAACATTATTACCACCAACACGTCGTGATTTGCTAGAACAATTACCAGGGGATTCATTTCGTGATTTGTTCTATCGCTCTGCGATTGTGTCGCGTAGTTGGTATATGCCATCACGTGCTGATGCCCAGAGAATATTGGGGGGCATGATTGAATCATATCGGTCAGGACGTCTTCTTTTGGGGGAATCAGTAAATAATGCTTCGACCGATTTAGATTTAGCATTGTCGGATATAAAAGTTTTCCAGGCCCCAAAGCAAACAAATTAATGTATGACATTATCATTTGAAAAAATTTTAAAGTACATATTATTTGCAGGTATTGCATTCGCGGCTTTGTTTTTTGTAGCTTCTCCCTTGGATGCATTTGCACTAGATAGGAATCAAGACCAGATCGTAATATTCAGACAAGCAGAACGTTTAACAGGAGAGCTTGATATGACTGTTTGGATTGACACATTCAAGGATGACATTGTTGTTGATTTTGTTTTTACTGATGAATACGGAATTTCGACAACCGTTCCATCTGTATTTAGCGGTAAAACAGTTCGCTCTAATTCTTTGTATACTATAGATCCGGATGTTGTTCCAGATAGAAAATTTTATTTCATTAGAGAGTTTTCATTTATAGCAAATGGAATTAATCATGGGATAAATAATACATTAGAATTTATTAATCATTCAACAGGGCAACCTCTTTTGATTTATAATGCTGGTGGAGTTTTTACAACAGCAACTTCTTATTTTCTTGCCGCAGACCCTGATTTTGCTAATCCTGTTTTACCGATCGAGTTTTCATTTGACGAACAGAATACCACCGCAACAAATACCAGTATTACAATTCCGTATTTTGCATCAACAAATGATCAAATAGCCATTGCTGATTTGTTGTATTACCAAGCAGACCGTCCCGTAACTCAGATAATACAAGGCGTATATAATAGCGTTACTGACATTGGCCAAGTGGACAGTGAAAATATAACGGTTAGTAATCTTGAACCAGAGATGGAATATGGATTTGAATTTGTTAGCAATTCAGATCCTGCTATAAAATTTTCCGATACTTTGTTCGCATCAACTTTGGGTGGGTCCGCAACCAGCACCCAAGGAGTCAGCGCAACAACGACACCTTGGGAGCCAACATCATCAACCCCAACTGTTTCTGGTTCTGGGTCATTGGTGGCGTGTGATGGTCCGGCAGGAACTGGATCCGTGGCATGTGGTTTTAGCACCTTGTTGGAAACCATAAGCCGCATTATTAACTTTATCCTCTTTACGCTTGCGACTCCATTGTTTACAATATTGTTTATATACGCAGGTGTTATGTATATGTCTAGTGGTGGTAATGAAACCAAGCGCACACAAGCAAAAACTATTATCCGTAACGTTGTTATTGGATATGTTATTGCAATAGCAGCTTGGTTAATTGTTGCCACTCTTCTGCGTAGCCTGGGTGTTGAAGGTACTTATGTTTTACTTAATTTCACAAGATAATAAAAATACAAAAAAATGGTTATTTGCCTTCTTGTTGTTTGGTTTCTCCTTTTTGTTTGTACCAACAACAATATTTGCCACACACGTGCCAGGTCACCAAGAATTTTCTTTTGGTAGCCCAGACACATCAACAAATGACCCCAGCAGTCCGGATTCTGTAACTCAATCTGGTGGATCAATTGGCACACTGGATAATCCTCTTGGTGGAGCCGGGATTGTTTCTTTGGATGGTCTTGTGCAGAAAATAGCAGATTCACTGCTGGTGGTTGGTGTTCCTATTGTTGTCTTGGGGTTATTATATGCTGGATTTTTATATGTCTATGCGCGTGGAGATAAAACCAGACTAGAGACAGCTAAAAAAACCTTGATCAGTGTCATCGTGGGGGCGATATTAATCCTGGGGGCGCAGGTATTCGCCAGATTAATAAAAGAAACCGTATGTGATGTTGCTGACGGGGCGTGTTCAGGCGCATTATTAGATGATATCAATATGATTGGATAATTTTTTATGAAAAAACCTATTTTATTTTTTCTTGCCACCATTGTTATTTTTACTGCCATGTATTCTCCTGTTAATGCGGTCCAAGGCGGAGAACAAACATCTTTGACGGGGGGGTATTCATCTGGGTTTGATTTTTTCACAGGAGGTACACCTTCTGGGGGGAACCAAACTCAGTCAGGAAATAATTTTAATTTTACTGGACAGGGAACATATGTCACTGGGGTGGATACCTCTAGCGCTTCAACTCAGCAAAATCCAGTATTCTGTGTCAGCGATATAAACAACATTGGAGATGTTTTTAAATATGCGACTTGTCAGATTTCTAATTTTGTTATGCCGCTTCTTGTTGTGTTGGCTACCGTAATATTCACCGGTGGAGTTATTCGTTTTTTCATAGCAAAAAACACAACAGACAAAGAAGACGGCAAACAATATATGATGTGGGGGATAATTGCATTGTTTGTGATGGTTTCTGTTTGGGGTATCGTCAGAATATTCACCAATACTTTTTTTGGTCCAACATTTGTTGTTCCTCAGATTCAGACGTACGGTAATTAATCATACCTGTTGATAACAAATTGATTTGCAGATAATCAATAATGGTATAATATTTTCACAGAATAAATATTCGTCGAGGTTATTTTATTAGATAGAAATATTTTTTATGAAGAAATTATCATTATCAAAAATCATAGGGGGAATCGGTATCTGGATGGTTCCAGCATTTGCATTCGCCCAACAAAATGTTACAGGGATCATAACATTGGTTAAAAACCTGATCAACACAATAATACCAATTCTAATAACAATTGTTATTGTTTTGGTTATTTTCAATGTTATAAAAATGGTAACAGCAGGCAAAGAAACCCCCGAAGACAAGGAAAAATACAAAAACAATCTAATACGAGCGATTATCGGATTGTTTGTTATTGTCGCAATTTGGGGGATTGTTGGTATTTTGGTTAATACATTGTTCCCAGGTGGAGTTTCTCCTGTTCCAATAAATCAAATTCCACAGATTCCAAACCTGTAATAACATATTTTTATGTTTCCACTGCACGTATTTGCACAAAATGAACCTATCCTCGAGGGTACAAAATCCATCGTTGGCAAGATTAGCGCAACAATAATAAATCCATTGATTGTTTTGTTGTTTGCTGTTGCTATCACAATATTTGTTTTTGGGATAATAAAATTTTTAGCAAACCAAGACAACACCGAAGAGAAAGAAAATGGCAAAAAGCACATGATGTATGGTTTGATTGGACTTTTCATTATGATTTCAGCATTTGCCATTATGCGTGTTATTGACGGAACTCTCAGCCGGATAGACCCTGATCCATCTGGTGGGACAACATTGGAAACGGCAGGATACTAGATACATGGCAAATAAAAAACCGCGATCCCAAATGGGTCGCGGTTTTAGTTTAGGTTAAAAAATTAGTTTTTAGTCAGACTTAGAGACAAAGAAATTGTGGTCTTTGTCTCTTGACCTGCTAATTTCCTGATTTTTGTAGGAACACTAGCTGGTTCCCAAATATAAAGATAAAATACAGCATCCTTGTTCCCCATATTTTTATAATAATAATATGGAGCTTTTACAAGAACCGCTTTCTTTTTATCATTTGTATTTATTTCATTCTGGACACGACTGGCAAAAGCACAGTCATAATCCCCACAATCAGGGTCCGTGAACCCGAAATAGGTGACATCTGGATAATTTCCATTTTTGTCAACAAAACTATTCCGAGGCTTGTACATTTTTCCAATTGGGTCGTGATTTGTTGTCCAGACTCCTGGTTTTAACGTAAATTTATTTTGTTTTATGTTAATCCCAGCACCCCGAAGGATGTGAAAGCTAGAGTCCAGTTTTGACCTGCTATAAACATCGGTATTGTTCATAGTTTTGTATGCCCATACCAGCTTGGTGACTAAAAGATTCTGACGATTTTGGGACTCAGTTTGAGCCTTTTTCGCAGTTTCTTTTTTGACAGCCTCTATTTCTATTTCCGCAATTCTCTCTGGAGTTCTCCAGGAAGATTGCCAAAAAATAAAATACAGCCCAATTACAATTACAACAACATTTCCGACTTGAAATAGCCATTGATAATTGGCAAATTTCTTTCCAATTATCATTAATATAGCTACTACAAGTATTAGAACCAAGATAATTAAACCTATTGATTCAGCACCGTAGAACATGTATTCATTTTCGGCACTTGTGTCAGTTTGGTTAAGGTTTGGAATTATCCATATAGCAACAATTTTATAAATTGCCATTATAAATAATAATCCAGATATTCCGTAGAATATCTTGGAGTTTTTCTTGATCGCTGGGATCAAGAAAAGAACTCCAATTAAAAATAATATAATTATTATATACATCTGTTTAGTTTTTAATTGTTATAAATTTACTTCAATTCCACCTTTTGGCATAAAGGTTAGGCTTTGAACGCTGGTATTCGCAATAGCCAAGGCTATTTTCCCCTCAGCATCTACAATACTATTAATACCTGCTGCTTTAGATTTCTCTATTGCTTTGATACCAATAGCTTTTTGTTCGGCAGCTTTTCTTTCTGCTGTTGCAACTTTTACCAAAGCATTATTTTCTTTAGTAGTTGTCAGAGCAAGAATAGAAAGTTTTTCCAACTCCTCTCTGAAATTGCCATCTGAAATCGCAATATACTTGATATTAAAAGTACTTATTTTAATTCCAAGATAATCTTCAAGCCCAATATCATTAGCAAGCCCAGGTATTTGATTATTCAACGCAAGAATTTTCTCACGAAGAGATTCTCCTGTTGCACCATCACTAGCTTTAAGTTTTAAAGCTTTGTCGAAAGTAAGACCTAGAAAATGCTCACGCATTGCATCCGCAACAAATTGTTTTAATATCTCGTAGTAGTTTCCAGCCCCCAACATTTTTGTTGTGTTGACTGCTTCGACTACTAAAATAGATAAACAATCCAGTGGGGCACGATTGCTGGTTTCTGCACCAGGCAAAAACACAGGGTAGTCCTGGATATGACGCACATGATTAGTTTTTGCATCATCACCGGTTAATAATTTCATGGTGACTTTACCAGTAATTGGATCTTCTTCCATTATTGGGTGAGGAAAACTATAGGTGTAATCACTTGCCCATGGGTATCCAAGATACCTTAATCCAAACCATGAATTTATTATGCCAACAAAAGGATTAAGAGGGGTTTCATTTCCACTTATTTCTCCTTTGTTGTTTACATAACTATTATCTTTCAATTGTCCATAAGCTATGGTTATTTTTCCACCAGTTTGCCCATGTTTGATTCGTCCAACTTTTTCATAAGAACCAAAACCCATATTATATGCACGCAAAGATGCAAATATGCCAAGTGGGATTCCTATGATAACAAGAGCTGTAATTAATATTGTTTCCATAATTTATATAGTTTATTCATTGTTTACAATTTACTTATCTCTACCATTATAGCACTTTTCGACATAAAAGTCAATATGTAACTATAATCCATATATAACAGGGAATATAGGGCTTTTAGATATGTACTTCCTTTTTCCCTTAAAATTGTGTAGGATATACAGCATTACCTTGTGTTTGGGACAGTTTGTGGGCAAGTGGTGGAATGGTAGACACGCTAGTCTTAGGAACTAGTGCCTCCGGGCGTGCTGGTTCGAGTCCAGTCTTGCCCACAAACCGCCTCAGACGTTGGTATATTGGCCCTTGTAGCTCAGTTGGTAGAGCAGCTCCCTCTTAAGGAGACGGTCCTAGGTTCAAATCCTAGCGGGGGCACATAAAACAAATGCTCTGCATACGAGAGTATGCAGAGCATTTGTTTTAGTGTTATCCGCAGGATTTGAAAGACGGAGACGGTATACAAGACGAGCGTAGCGAGTGCTTGTCGCCGAGTCGGGCTCAATGAAAAAATAAACGAAGTGATTATTTTGAATTAGTGCAAAGATTCGCGAAATTTTCTGCAAGAAAATATTCGTGACCAAATCCTAGCGGGGTTCGTGCTAAAATAAAACAACAGGCACGGTGGCGAAGTGGTAACGCTGTGGTTTGCAAAACCTCCATGCGCGGGTTCGATTCCCGCCCGTGCCTCAATAAAATAAAGATCCAGGTACAATAGTATCTGGTAATTTATTTTATAGGTGACGTAGGGAATCGAACCGAGACCCGACGAAGTCCGCGTAGCGGCCAGGTCGAGTGGCGGCTGATGGAGTGTAGCGAGAGGAGCCGATTCCCGCCCGTGCCTCAAAATAACAATGAACCGAGCCTGAAAAGGTTCGGTGATTTTTTTATGTGCCGGAGGTGGGACTCCTTTTCCTCCGCATAGCTCGTAATGTTCCAAATATTCACATTACACTCTCTTTGCTCCTCCAAAGCCACGGACATTTATCTTTTCGCTTCGCGGACAAATGTTCCGTTCGAGCCCCACCACATTCCAATCACTAGATAGTAAAATTGCTCGCCACAAGGCGAGCAATTTTACTATTGTGCCGGAGGTGGGACTCGAACCCACACGGCCTAGGGCCCAGGGATTTTAAGTCCCTTATGTCTACCATTCCATCACTCCGGCAGGAGTATAAATATCCTACCATAAAATCTATTCCTCTTCATCAGAATCAGGTTCTGTCGTGTAGACGGTATTTTGCATTATGGTTTGTAAATTCGATCGTTTTTTGTCTCCAGCATCGATGTGAAAACGAATATATGGGATAAAACGATGTCTCATGTATTTCATTACCGCGCGACGAATGTCGTCTTTGTGTCGTGTTAGAAATTCCATTGCAGGGGCTTCTGCGTTGGTGGGTAATACTGTCACCAAAATATCAGCATATTTTTTGTCGGTAGATAGGTCGACTTTGGTTACCGTAATCATCGAGTTGCGGTGGGACTCTCGACTAATATAACCAGCGATAGCTTTCTTCATTTCTTTACCAAATTGTTCTGGGTTGCTGGCCATATTATTTTTCGTCTATTCTGATAGATTGGATGATGTCTCCGGGTTCGATAATTTTTTTGGAATCAATCATGGTTCCAAACTCTCCGTCGCCAACATGTTCGACTGCTGATTTTGCCTGTTGCATTCCGGTAATTCTACCTGTTCCAATTGTGATATCATCTCGGATGATCTGTACTTTGTTGCCAACCTTTAGGATACCATCGATGATATTGGCTCCAACCAGTTGATTGTTTTTTTGCGCACTAAAATGTTTCAAGACTTTGGCGGATCCAGTGATTGTTTCGATTTCTTTTTTAGGTCGCAAATTATCACGTTCTGATTCTATCCATTCGCTCATTTTATAAATGATATCAAAAATTTTGATGGTGATGTCATTGATTCCGTTGATTGATTCAATTTTCTTGTCACGTCCAACATGAAATCCAATAATCAAAGTGTGGGGGTCTGTATATGCCAATTGTATGTCAGATTCATTAATATCTCCGACGTCTGCTTTTATGACACGAAAAAAGATATCAGGGGTATTTAATTTTTGAATCTCACCTATAACAGCTTCGGCAGTTCCTGATACATCAGTTTTTATTATTACAGGAACAATAAACTGGTCAGAATGCTCTGCTGATTGTGGTCCGCAGTTGATTGTGGTCCCACCCAATTCTGCAATCAACTCTTCGGCTTCTTTTTTTGTTTTTACCGTGTCAAAAGTCGCCCCTACTATTGGACAATTAGAAAATCCTGTAACGTTAATTGGCGATGATGCCTCGGCATTTTCTAGTGATTTGTTAGCAAAATCTGCCAACATACGAGTGGGTGCGTATACCCCTCCGGCTACTACAAATTGCCCTCGGGATAGAGACCCATTTTTGATAACCAATGTTGCGGTGACCCCACGTTTTGGGTCTGTGTGTGATTCTACAACATATCCAGTGGCTGGCAGTGACGGATCATATGTAAATTCATGCAGGTCGGCCAGTATTAAAATAGTTTCCAATAGGTCGTCTATGCCGGTGCCTACTTTGGCAGAAATTTCAGCAAAAGGAACGTCTCCTCCGTATCCTTCGACATACACCTCGTGTTCCAGTAAATCTGATTTTACTTTTTCTACATTCGCGCTGGGGCGGTCAATTTTGTTGATAGCAACAATAAAAGGCACTTTTGCTTTTTTGATGATTTCGATTGCCTCGATAGTCTGAGGCTTGAGGCTGTCTTCTGCAGAGATTATTAAAATTGCGATATCTGCAACTGCGGCTCCACGTTGGCGCATTCCCGAGAACGCTGCGTGCCCTGGTGTATCGATAAACGTAATACGTCGGTCAACGCCCTCGTGAGCTTGCACGGCCTCGTAGGCGGCAATATGCTGTGTTATACCACCAGCTTCGCCCGCAACAGTGTTGGCGCTCCTAATAGTATCAAGCAACGTTGATTTTCCGTGGTCGACATGACCCATAATAGCGACCACAGGGGGTCGCGTTTGTAGCGATGATGATTTCATAATTATTTTTGTAGTGATTGTTTTGCTTGGGATAGAGCTTGGGCTTCTTCTTTTGATAGTTCAAATTCAGAAGCGAATTTATGGATTGGTTTTGCAAATACGCTCATGCGTTCGCGTGCGTACAGAGTTGAAACCACGGTTCCGTCTCCGTTTGCATTTACCAAGGCCAAGGCAAAACTTTGTTGACCTGTTGATTCTGTGAATGGATTGAATCTGGTCAATCCTATACCACGAATACTTTGAGATAGTTTATGCTCCATTCTGTCTCGATGAGCATGTGCTGATAGTTCGGCATCATGGATTCGCTCGACCTCGGTAATTAATAACTGCATAGTATCTTCGAGGCTTGCAGCATCTTTGCCGAGCATAAAATTATTTATTTTTTTCTGGAGCAAGGTAACCCACACCGCCAATATAACCACAAGCCCTATCAATGTAAACAGGGCAACTGAAACAACAAAGGAATCAAGTGGAAAAAATGACATGCGTAAACTATACAACATTTTGGTATTTTAAGCAAAACTTGTATACTGTATTCCATGTTTAGTTTCTTGCGTCCCAAAATTATATATATGGACAATGCATCGGCAACTCCGGTTAATGATGATGTTGTTAGCGCAATGAATCCATATTGGAGTGAAAAATTCTTTAACTCCAGCGCCTTGTATCGAGCAGGGCAGGATGTTTCTGATGTTTTAGACATTTCACGCGAGATTATCGCAAGTGGTTGCGGGGTTCGCGCACAAGATGTCATATTTGTCGGTGGTGGAACCGAGGCAAATAATCACGCTATTGTTGGTGTGTTAGAAAAATGGCGAACAAAACACCCGGGCAAGGTTCCACACGTTGTTACTAGCAACATTGAACATCCATCTGTTCGGGAAACTTTGCGAGTGTTGCGCGCACGTCATCAAATAATGTTGGACGAAGTCCCTGTTGATACAGATGGAGTTATTAATGCAGAAATATTAAAAGAAAAATTGCGAATAGAAACTGCGTTGATTTCTGTTATGTACGTAAATAATGAAATAGGAACAATTCAGCCATTACGTGAAATTGCAAAAACTATCCGTCATTTTAAAAAACATGTCTTGGGGGATACAGGTTCAGCCTATCCCGTTTTTCATACAGACGCGATTCAAGCTGTAAATTATTTAGATATTCATTTACCACGACTGGGTGTTGATATAATGACAATTTCCGGAGCGAAAATTTACGGACCAAAGGGAATTGCTGGTTTGGTATTCATCAAAGATATTTTGTCACCAATTATATTTGGTGGTGGGCAGGAACGCGGTTTGCGGGCTGGAACACCAGCCGTGCCATTAATTGTAGGACTTGCAAAAGCTTTTAAAATTGCGCGAAAAAAATCTGAATCTGAAGATGTGCGCCTGTCCGATTTGCGCGACACGATGATTGATATGATGAGCGAATCGTTGCCGACTGTACGAGTAAATGGCGCCACAGGACAGGCGCGCATTGCAAACAACATCAATATTTCTTTTCCTGGATTATCCAGCGAACAATTAGTTATAGAATTGGATGCTCGCGCTGTTTTAGCCTCTGCTCGCGCAGCATGTTCATCTGATGACCCTGACGAATCATATGTTTTACAGGCGATATACCCAAATGATGATACCGAACAGGGTAGTTTACGATTTACACTAGGGCGCGACACCACTGAAAAAGACATAGAAACAACAGTTAAAAAACTAAGAAAGATTATTAAAAAATTATACGCTACCAAGAAAAAATATGAAAAATAATTTTCGCTCATTATTTATAGTTGTGCTGGCTATTGTGGCTGGATTCGGAGGGGTTTTTTATGTCATCAAGACTGATACCATTTTAGTTTCTGGCATGCCTGCAAACACTTCGACATCGGCCGAACGTATTCGTGAATTAATTACAAAACGAGACAAAATTTTCCATGTGTATGCAGTCGGGGATATTATGTTGTCTCGAGGGGTCGAAGCCAAGGTTAATCGTGCTGGCGGAGATTACAATTTGCCGTTTCGGTTGATTTCAGATGACTTGAATCAGGCCGATCTTGTTTTTGCAAACCACGAAGGTCCAATGTCTGATTTGGGCGGTGACCAAGGTGGAAAATATTCATTCCGTTTTGATACAAAATTTGCACAAATGCTGGCTGGTGCTGGTGTTGATATTGTTAGCTTGGCAAACAATCATATGTTTGATTGGGGAAAAGATGCGCTGTGTGATACGCCAGCTCAATTAAAACAAGTCGACATAGACAGTGTCGGGGCTGGCTGCGATAGCGCCCGAGCCAACAAGCCATCAATTCAAACACTGGATGATGGAACACGTATTGCATTTATTGCGTATCAGAATTTATTACCAAACAAATGGGCTTCTGCAGGAGACAACCGTCCAGGTATGAGTAATTTTGACCGTCAAGAAATAGTTAAAACAATACAAGGTTTACAGAATAATGATATAGCTGATTTGATTTTTGTATCGATTCATTGGGGGGCTGAATATAAAACACGTTCAAATATAGACCAGCAAAATTTAGCGCACGAATGGATTGACGCTGGGGCGGATGTTGTTATTGGCCACCACCCACATGTTGCACAAGAAATTGAACGTTATGGAAATGGAT
>Ga0224506_10000856_pt1 | contig 23396 bp, 23 predicted proteins | sample SF_Jan12_sed_USG_2_FD_169108 | JGI IMG/M metagenome (GOLD analysis project Ga0224506, IMG submission 169108) | Sediment microbial communities from San Francisco Bay, California, United States - SF_Jan12_sed_USGS_8_1 | ecosystem: Environmental > Aquatic > Marine > Sediment | place: USA... | reverse complement strand
GGGTGACCAGCTGGATGTCGGACTGGAAAAAGAGAGGCTGGAAAACAGCCGCCAGAAAACCGGTGAAAAATATCGAGCTCTGGAAAAGGCTGGATGCGGCGACAAACAGTCACCAGATCGAATGGATATGGGTGAAGGGGCATTCGGGCGATGAAGGTAACGAAGCGGTAGATGCGTTGGCAAATAAAGCTATCGATGAAATGCTTAACAACAGGTTCTAAGTTCTAAGTTGTAAGTTCGTGGGGTAGGCATGACCCGCCAATAATTCTAAAATTAATCCGTGATGGTGGGCGATGCCCATCCTGAAAAAACTGAAGAATACAATGACTGAGACAAATAACGTTCGTCAAATAGTGCTGGATACAGAGACAACAGGCCTTAGCCCCGAACAGGGCCATCGTGTGATTGAAATTGGCTGTGTTGAAATGATCAACAGGCGATTAACCGGCAATAACTATCACCAGTATATACAGCCCGATCGCGAGAGCGATGAAGGCGCGTTACAGGTGCATGGCATTACCACTGAATTTCTGAAAGACAAGCCTCGCTTTACTGACATTATTGAAGATTTTCTCGAGTATCTTAAAGGCGCCGAGCTTATTATTCATAACGCACCGTTTGATGTGGGTTTTCTTAATCATGAATTTGGTCTGGCAGGTGAAAAATACGGCGATGTAAGCAGCCATTGTGAAGTGATCGATACCCTGATGATGGCGCGAAAAATGCGACCGGGCCAAAAGAACAATCTCGATGCACTATGTAAACATTATGAAGTGAATAATGCGCATCGAGAGTTGCACGGCGCACTGTTAGACGCCGAGATACTTTCAGAAGTTTATTTACGAATGACGGGCGGCCAGGTGCACCTGCTGCTTGATGAAGAGGAGGCCAATACGTCTGCAGGCAGCGTGTCGGTAAGTAAGCGCATGTCAACAGAGAGAAAGCCATTGCCTGTTATTGTGGCTACCGAGAAAGAGCAGGAAGCCCATGCGGAAATTCTGAAGACAATGGGTTCCAGGTGTCTTTGGCAGTCCTGAAGGCTGCGAATATTTCTTTAAATGTTTAATGAATAAAACTAAGAAATAAATAGGCGGCAAGAATCACTGCAACCCACATAACCATACTGCCAGCAGGATAAGTGCGCGAAAGTAAACCACTGATCCCCTCGTGTCTTCGAGAAAGAAAATCCAGGCTCAAATCTAGTTTTACAAGAAACGCCAGTCGTAAGGCGCGGTCAGCCTTCCATATAATGGAAAATGTTTTTTGTAATGCACCTGGAAGGAGACGACGATAGGTCCAGTCAAAATCCAGGTTCGTGGAGCGTAATTCAGGAGGATACAAGCCTCTAAGGTTAAGCCAGACAAAAGCCAGCGCTGAGAAGAACAGCAACTGAGTCTGTGCTAATACATGGGTTGCGTCGTAAGGGTTGTAACCCGTATCGTAGGGCAGCAAAGAGTACAATGCTGCGGGATAAACACCAATCGCGATACATAGAACCGCGGCAATCAACATCGCCAGTAACATGTTGTTGGGTGGGTCGCTGGTGCGGATTCCCGAGTCATGGGCGAAAAAAGCAAAATAGGGAATTTTGATCCCTGCATGATGAAAAACGCCAGCGGAAGCAAATAACAACGCTAGCCATATCCAGTCAAAACCTTCTTCCAGAGCTGCGGACATCACCATAGATTTGCTCACAAAACCACTGAATAAAGGGAAAGCCGAAATAGAGGCGGCCCCCACAATGCATAGCACTGTGGTCTTTGGCATTGTTTTGTAGAGGCCACCCAGGTCAGAGCCGTTAATACGACCGGTCATGTGTAATACGGCACCCATTGTCATAAATAACAAACCTTTAAAGATGACATCATTAAAAGCATGTGAAACGGCACCGTTAATGGCGAGCGCTGTGCCAATACCAACGCCAACTACCATAAATCCCACCTGATTAATCAAGCTATAGGCCAACACCCGGCGCAAATCATTTTCGATCACTGCAAAAAAGATGGGGAAACAAGTCATTGCTGCGCCAATATAAACCAGCAATTCTGTGCCCGGGTATCCACGAGCCAATGCATAAACGGCTACTTTGGTGGTAAACGCACTGAGAAAAACCGTACCCGTAACGGTGGCCTCTGGGTACGCATCAGTGAGCCAGTTATGGGCCATGGGGAATGCGCACTTAATGCCAAAGGCAATAAAAATCAGCCATCCTGCCATGCTATCCAGGCCAATAAAGCCGAATTCTAAAGACCCGTTTTCAGCAGCATAAAACAGTGCGCCGGCAAGAAGGATGACACCGGATAAGACCTGGATAATAAGATAACGCATGCCGGCGACATAGGAGCTCCGGGTTCTACGTGCCCAGATAAGAAATACTGAGGTAAGTGCCAGCAATTCCCAGAAGACAAATAAAGTTAATAAGTCGCCAGCAAAAACAGCGCCAAGGCCACTGCCTGCATACAGCATGGCGGCCACCTGTTGCATGGTGTCGCGGACATGCAGGGAGTAGATAATGGCAATGAACGCGGCGATATGAAATACATAGCCAAACATGAGGCTCAGTTTATCTGCGCGGTAAGGGGTGAGCTGATAGTCGAGAAAAGCAAGCTGTAAATGAACGCCCTCCGGCACCATCCAGAGATGAATGGCACCAACGATGGGTACGGCTACCATTATTATGTTGCGCACAGTGCCACGGGTGACTGCAGCAATCAGTGCGCCGATAAAGAAAGGCAGAAACGGGGGTATCTCAAGCATCCACATCGTGACCGCCTATTTTGGGACTATGTTTTTTATCGACACTGAGTTTTTCATCAAAGTCTGCTTTACCTTCGTTGGTATAGTAGTCCTCGGAACGCATGAGAAATGTGCGCATCCACTTCGCGACGAGCACCAGCACGACGCAACCAACAAAACCATAAAGAGGATAGAATCCCCAAAGGGTTTCCCAGCTGTGTATAACGTGACGATGGATTGCAAAGTCCAGTAAAAAAAGGAATACGCAACTTACGTAAAGAGCGCGCAAAACACGTTTTACATTTTTAGGGTTATCAAAAAAATACTTTTTCTCATTGCCCATGGGTTAATCCCGGCGTTACCAAAATAGCCTTGGCTAATTCATATAAGGGCTGTGGATATACAAAAAGAATTACGCAGCCCGCAGTCGTTATGCACAAGGCAATTAATGACGGTAGCGGTGCTTCTTTTATCCCGGTACCAGCAAAGGCCGTTTTTGTACCGGGGAAAAAAGCGTGTAAAGGTATAGGTAATAAATAGGCAATATTCAGTAAAGAGCTAATCATAAGTATGATCATAATAATCCATTGCTCAGTTTCCATGGTGCCCATTAGCAGGAACCACTTGCTCCAGGTTCCGCCGGTGGGTGGTACACCGATGACACTGAGACTGGCAATAAGAAAGGCCGCCATGGTGATCGGCATCTGTAGGCCAATGCCACGCATTTCACTTATTTTAGATTTATGTGTTGCGACCAGGATGGCGCCTGCACAGAAAAACAGGGTGATTTTACCAAAAGCATGCATGGCAATATGCATTGAGCTACCAATAACTCCTGATGAAGTGGCTAGCAAAGCGCCGATGGTGACATAGCCCAGTTGACTCACTGTCGAGTATGCCAGTCTTGCTTTTAAATTGTCTTGCCGCATAGCGACCAGTGAGGCCAGCAATACGGAGGCCCCTGCCAGATAGAGCATGAATTGGGTGGTTGGCAGTACTGCCAGCAAATCAATACCAAAGATAAGCGCGCATACTTTTAATATGGTGAATACGCCAGCTTTAACCACGGCTACAGCATGCAGCAAGGCACTTACTGGCGTTGGCGCGACCATAGCAGCGGGTAACCAGCGATGGAAAGGCATAATGGCGGCCTTGCCAATGCCAAAAACAAATAGTACCAGTATCACGCCTGCAACTGTCGTATTGACATTAGAGTCAAATACGCCGCCTGGTTTAAAGTCCAGTGTGCCAGCTACGAACCATGTGCTGACAATGGCTAACAGAAAAAACACAATCGAAGTGCTGAGCAAAATGCCGAGATAAATTCGTCCACCTTTTTTTGCCTTTTCAGTTCCAGCATGAGTCACCAGTGGATAGGTGGACAAAGTCAGTACTTCATAAAAGATAAACAGGGTGAACAGGTTTGCTGCAAAGGCTATGCCCATTACACAACCAATGGCGATGGCAAAGTAGGCGTAGAACCGGGTTTGGTTCTTTTCCTGATGGTTGCGCATATAGCCGATTGAGTAGATGGTTGTGACAAGCCAGAGGAAACTGGCAATTAAAGCGAAAATCATTCCCAGTGGTTCAATGCTAAAACTCAACTGTAAACCCGGTAAAATCTCCCACCATTGCACGCCGATGCTCTCGCCCCGTTCAATGCCCTGATAAAGGTTAATTACAAAATAGAGCAGCACTAAACTGGTGCCTATCGTCACGCTCTCGCGCAAGTCAGGTTTGTGTCCCGTAGCTACAATACCCACTACCGCAAACATCGGCAGGATGATGCTGAGCTGTAGCATGGTCTCCAGGGAAATGCTCATGGACTCACCCCAAACAAACTCTGGGAGGCGGCCTGTGCAACCTGAACGCTAAGGCGAGTGTCTACGCCGAAATAGATATTGGCGATGACCAGTGTCCAGATGGGAATCAGGAATGACAGCGGCGCTTCTTTAATGCTTTCTCTACCGTCTGGCGGTAGTTTGAAATAGGCCGCTTCAACGATACGCCATACATAAACAATAGCTAATAACGAGCCCAACAGTATGAGCACCGCAACAGGCCACCAGCCATTTTCAATGGCGGCCAGAATCAGGTACCACTTACTGACAAAACCAACTGTTAGTGGTACGCCTATTAAGCTTAAACCGCCTATTACAATTGCCGCCATGGTAAGGGGCATTTGGCGACCCAGTCCCTGGAACTGGGTTAATTGAACACTGCCGATACGGTACATCACTGCGCCCAATGCTAAAAACAAAGCGCCTTTCATTAATGCATGATTAAAAACATGCAATAGGGTTGCTGTTAAACCAGCCACGGTGCTTACACTGAAGCCTACGATCATGTAACCAATTTGTGCAATGCTTGAGTAGGCAAATAGATGTTTGACATTGGTTTGATAGATAGCTGTAGTAGAAGCCACAAATATACCTGTCAGGCCGAGGACGACAAACAGTATCTGTAAGGGTATGTGGGTGAAGGAAAAAGAGAAATCAAATACCGAAAAGGTAAAACGAATAAGTAAATAGATGGCAACTTTTGTTGCTGTTGCTGCAAGGAAAGCCGTCACGATCGAAGGCGCATAAGCGTATGCATTGGGCAGCCATAGATGCAATGGGAACATGGCTAATTTTAGACAGATACCCACGATCACAAATGCAAAAGCAGTAAACACCGTTCTTGTTTGCGCTACTTCCGGCAAACGCCTGGAGAGGTCATCCATATTTAAAGTGCCGGTCATCTGATACATCAGGCCTATGCCGATTAATATAAAAGTGGCACCGATGGTGCCCATGATTAAATATTGATAAGAGGCCCAAAGTGCGCGTCGATCTTTACCTAAAGCGATTAAGGCATAGGCTGAGAGAGAAGAAATCTCCAGAAAAACGAAAACATTAAAAGCATCTCCCGTTGCCACAATGCCAAGCATTCCAGCCAGTGACAATAGGTACAAAACGTAAAAAAGCGTGTGCCGATCTGCAGGAATTTCCTGGCGTATGCTGGTGTCAGCAGCAAACAACACTACCGTGCTGATTGCTGAAATAATGAGTAACAGGAATGCATTGAGCTGATCAATGCGATATTCAATGCCCCAGGGTGCTTCCCATCCACCCAGTTCGTAAATGATGGTACCCGAAGTCATCACCTGCTGTAGTAAGAGGCTACTGATCAGAAAGGTAAAGCCACTTGCTATTAAGGTAAATAGCCATACCAGGCGTGGTCGAACCAGAAGCAGACATAAGGGTGCCGCCATCAGCGGCACGATGACTTGCAAGATCGGTAAGTGTGTTAACAAATCTGATTATCCTTCTTTTGTATCTCTTCTTCTTCGATACTTCCATAAGCCTCTTTAATGCGTACGGCCAGCGCCAGCGCCAGGGCAGTAGTGGCAATACCAACAACGATTGCAGTGAGAATTAATACGTGTGGCAGGGGATTTGAATATTGCTTGATTCCCTCGGCCAAAATGGGTGCGGAGCCACCATCGACTTTTGCCATACTGATATAAAAAATGAAAACCGAGGTTTGAAATATAGACAGGCCAACAACTTTTTTAATCAAATTACCGTGGGCGATAACGATATAAAATCCAACCATCATTAGCACTATGACAACCCAGTAATTATAGAGTCCTAATAACATTAATCGCCTTCATTTTCTTTGTGCTGCAGGTTGTTTCTACGGCCCACAAAATTGAAAAAGATAATAATCATAATTGAGGCAACTGTGATACCCACGCCCAGCTCAATTAAAAGTATGCCAAGATGCTGGCCCGTAATTGGGTCAGCCGATAATGCGCTGTAATCAAAGAACTCTTTGCCGATGAGCAGGGAAACTATTCCTACACTGCCATAGAGTAGAACGCCAGTGGCTGCGAGTAACTGAATAAAGGACTGATTAATAACCTGGCGCGCAGTACTCGTACCGAACAACATGGTATAGAGGAAAACGGCTGAGGCAAAGATCACGCCTGCCTGAAACCCACCGCCAGGTCCGAAGTCGCCGTGGAACTGTACATAAAACGCAAATAACAATATAAAAGGTATCATCATTTTGGTGACAATGCGCAAGATTAAATGCTGTTCATGCATTGAATGGTTAAATGAATCGTCGTTTATAGTGTATTCGCGACGACGTACCACCGATAGAAGTGCTAATACTCCTATGCCTGCAGTAAAGATCACCACCACCTCGCCAAACGTATCGAATGCCCTGTAGCTTGCGAGTACAGAGGTTACGATATTAGGTACGCCAATCTCCTGCATTGAGTCGTTAATGTATCGAGGTGCAGCATGTTGGTGAATAGGCGCTTCTGCAGAGCCAAAATAGGGCATATCCAGGGTGCCGTAAATCAATAGACTTCCTGTGATAATCACCACGGCCAAAGCCAATAAAGGTTTATGGCGCACTGGGTGCTCTGAACGTCCCGTCATGGAAATTGTTACCAGCATCAGCAGGGTGGAGATGCCCGCGCCAACGGCTGCCTCAGTAAACGCTACATCCGCAGCATCCATGGCAACAAAGAAACTGGCGGACAATAGACTGTAAATGCCAAGCAGCATAATTACCGCTAATAAATCTTTCATCCTGACGATGGCAAAAGCCACGCCGACCAGAAAAGCCAACAAGACGATGTCTATCAGGGATTCGATGACGTTGTCTCACTATTCGATTTATCGTTTTTCTGTTTTGACAAGTCATTGTGCATGGCAGCATTGGCTAATGCATGGCTTGCCGTAGGGCTAATGAATAAAGCCATGAGCAGGATGATCATTAGCTTCACATCCACAAAAAAATCAGGGTTGTGTAATATTAGTCCAATTAAAATCATCGCTGTAGCTAAAGTGTCACTTACGCCTACTGCATGCATTCGAGTATAAAAATCTGGAAAGCGTAATATGCCAAGTCCACCCGTCAGACACAAAAAGCTGCCTACTAGTAAAAACAACCCACTACTAACATCCATTAATATATCCATTATCTTTTCTGCTGCTCATTACGCTTAGTTACGAAATGATTGGAGTAGCGCAATACGCCAATTACGCTAATAAAGTTGATAAGGGCATAAACGATAGCAATATCCAGGAATTCAGGACGACCCATAACAAAGCCTAACAGTGAAATAAGCAGAACGGTCTTGGTGCCAAACATATTGACAGCCAGAACACGATCGTAGGGTGTAGGCCCCATGACTGCTCGAATGGTCGCCATAATCATGACAACCAGAATGGCTAAGGTTGCAGCTATTAACATTGGTTCTCCAGTTGAGTGACTCGGCGATCCATTTCACCGGTTTTCAGATCTTCAATTGATTTGCTTAACAATGCGTGAACCAGAAATTTATTACCGTCAATGTTTACTGTAACTGTACCAGGAGTCAGGGTTATAGAATTTGCGTAGATGACTTTTCCTATTTCAGTTTTTTGACTCGCTGTAATGGTCTCTAAAACGGGCGATATAGATTTGTTGCCAAGCCAGATATGTTTTACAACCAAAAAATTGGCGAGAATAATTTCCTTACTAAGCCAGGCATAGTAAGCAGGAATTTTTAGCGTGAGATGCAAGGGTTGAGCTTCGTGGTCAATCACATCCATTCGGTGTGCTATGTATACAACCAGACCGATAGATGCCACCCCAAGCGACAGCATAAGGAATGTGTAATAACTCGAGTTAGCTAACCAGAATGCAGCTAAAGTTAGAGATAGCATAAGAGTATGTCGCATTAGTGCTTTACCACTTGTAGGGTGAATAATAAGGTCATGTCAGGATAAATATCCATCGTTGGCCCCGATTGTTCAATTTTGATTAAACTTGCCCACATGGGTATTCAGCTTTACGTGCCTTGATAATCATATCTCTATAAGTGGTTGCAGTGTATTGTTTAGAGATTATTAATCAGCGATTGTGCTTCAATATACGCTCTTTCTCTCGTTTCCAGTCGCGTCCTTTTTCGGATGCTCTTTTATCATGGGCTTTTTTACCCTTGGCGAGGCCAATGTCAAGTTTTACATGGCCATTTTTCCAGTAGAGTGCCAGTGGTACAAGCGTGTAACCCTTGCGTTCGACCTGGCCGATCAGGCGATCGATTTCAGTGCGGTGCATGAGTAACTTTCGGGTCCGGGTTGGATCAGCTTTGACATGAGTTGAAGCTGAAATCAGTGGTGTGATCAGACCACCAAACCACCACAGTTCATCATTTTTTATTAGTACGTAGCTCTCACTCAGCTGTACTCGACCAGCGCGCAGGCTTTTGACTTCCCAGCCGGTGAGGGCGAGGCCCGCCTCAAAGTTGGCTTCAATGCTGAAGTCATGGCGTGCCTTACGGTTAAGCGCGATGGTGCCGGATGGGGTTTTTTTGGTCTTTTTGGACATTGTGGCAGTCTATGTTCTAGTTAGGGTCGAGCGTGGCAAAGTATACATGGTGACCGGGATTTTGTACCGGTGGTGGCCGGGCTTTGGCCAGTCTGAGACCGGGTTCTGGCATATCTGAGATTTGCGGTTGAATAAGCCTGCCTTTTTGTTAACAATGAGCCCACCTTATAATCAGGACAGGCATTTATGGCACTAAAGCGGAAATCCATACACGGTCAGTGGTCTAACCGTTTGGTCTTTATTCTGGCTGCGACAGGTTCAGCCGTTGGTTTGGGTAATATCTGGAAGTTTCCCTATATCACCGGTGAGAATGGCGGCGGTACGTTTGTGCTGGTCTACCTGGTGTGTATTGCACTGATTGGCCTGCCCATTATGATCGCTGAGACGATGCTGGGTAGACGTGGCAGGCAGAGTCCGATTAATACCATGCGTGATCTCGCCAAGGATGAGGGGCGTCGACATACCTGGATTGCGTTAGGCTGGATGGGTGTCGTCGCGGGTTTCCTTATTCTTTCGTATTACAGTGTGATTGCCGGCTGGGCTTTGTCGTATGTGTTTCGTACGCTAAGCGGTGTCTTCATTGGTGCCACGGCTGATGGTGTTAACAGTATTTTCAGTGACCTGGTCTCTGATCCAGAGCGGTTATTGGCCTGGCATACCATATTCATGGTGATGACCATGATCGTGGTTTCACGTGGGGTTGCGCATGGACTTGAAAAGGCGGTGCGTTATCTCATGCCGAGCCTGTTGGTATTATTGGCAATGATCGTGGCTTATTCGATGACCACCGGCCATTTTATGGAAGGTGTCGCGTTTATGTTTATGCCGGGTGAAATTAGTGGTCAGGGCATACTTATCGCGATGGGGCATGCCTTCTTTACGCTCAGTTTGGGTATGGGCGCAATCATGGTATATGGTTCTTATCTGCCCAAAGAAACATCTATTGCACAAGCTTCGCTGATTATTGCTCTTGCTGATACGGCCGTTGCTTTGCTGGCTGGCCTGGCGATTTTCCCCATTGTGTTTGCCAATGGACTTGAGCCTGGTCAGGGTGCGGGATTGATATTCAAAACATTGCCGATTGCGTTTGGGCATATGGAGGCAGGTACCCTGGTAGGGACCACGTTTTTTATACTGCTTGTTTTTGCGGCATGGACTTCTGCGATCTCTCTAATTGAACCAGCGGTTGCATGGCTGGTGGAGAATAGAGGTGTTAATCGTTTGCATGCATCCATCTGGATAGGGGTGATGACCTGGCTACTTGGCCTGGGTACAATTTTTTCCTTCAATATATGGCAGGACAAAACCTGGAGTATTCCGTTTTTGTTCAAGAACTACAGTTTTTTCGACACACTGGATTTCATCACGGCAAATATAATGTTGCCAATGGGCGGGTTGTTTATTGCTATTTTTGCTGCATGGTTAATGCGCGAGTCTTCATCGAGGGCTGAGTTAAAAACAAGTGAACTGGTTTATACAAGCTGGCGTTTCCTGCTGCGCTATGTCACACCAATCGCCGTGATCATTGTTTTTCTGAATGCGATTGGCGCCATTAATATTTAACGCATATCTACATTTTAAGTGGTCAGGAAGGAGTTGTTAGTTTGTCAAAAATTGAACGTAGTGCACTGGTAAATTACTCAGCAGCTGAAATGTATGACCTGGTGAACGACATCGGTAGTTATGCATCATTTTTGCCGTGGTGCAATGATTCTGCTGTTATCAGTGAAACTGATACCGAAATGACAGGTAGTATCGGCATATCAAAAGGTCTGTTAAATAAAACTTTTACTACCCGAAACAGTTTAATCAAAAACAGAAAGATCGAGCTTGAACTTGTTGAAGGGCCATTTAAGACTTTAACAGGGTGTTGGGAGTTCGAAGCGCTTAAGACAGAAAATGCGTGCAAGGTAACATTAAAGCTTGAGTTCGAATTTGATAACGCGATGATGTCGATCGCGGCGCGGCCTGTTTTTACCCAGATTGCAAATTCACTGGTGGATTCTTTTTGTCAACGTGCAGCCGAGGTCTATGGTGAACGCGGTTAGTACTATTAATGTTGAAGTGGCCTATGCCGAGCCTGACAGGCAGCTTATTATTCCTGTGAATGTTGATGCTGGAACAACGGTGGGCGGTGCTATCGTGCAGTCGGGGATGATGATGGAATTTCCGGAACTGGATATTGAGAACAGCAAAGTCGGTATTTTTGGCAAGGTCGCGACCCTGGATACCGAGCTGCAGGAGGGAGACCGGGTCGAAATATACCGGCCATTGATCGCAGATCCAAAGGAGGTCAGGCGCAAGCGGGCGGCAGAGAAATCAGCCGGTCAGGCATCAAACAAAACCGTACCAAAGGTTTGATCCGCTCAGCTTACTCTATTTCCTTTATTTCCGGTTGTGGTCCCATGTCTTCGGGAACGTCTTCAGGGACATTGTCGGACACGTCTGGTTCAGGTTCCCTGTACTCGGAGCTGTCAATTTTTATCAGTACGTCATTTTCAAAAAACAGGGTTACCCTGGATTGAACCGGTTCACCACGCCCTGGCATGTAGCGATAGATATAATCCCAGCGCTGGGCATGAAAAGGGTCGCTAATTAATGGGCTGCCCAGAATGGCGGTCACATCTGATTTCTTCATGCCTGTCTCTACCTTGTCCAGAGTCTCTCGCTTGATGGCGTTGCCCTGGATGATGTCTATTCTGTGGGCATCCGGTAACCAGCTCCCGCAGGATGTAAGGATGAGCATGCATATCGCAGCCAGCAACGGGCCGTTCCTGGGAAAATACTTGAATTTAGGCCGGTTCATGGTTTTATTTATCGGGGGTATCCGTTGGACGATTGGTGACATTTCCCATAGGTATTTTACTTAAAGTGGTTTAGCATAGGCAGCAGGATACTAACGTATTTGTTACTTTATATCAGCCCATATAATCAGAAAAAAATAGCTATGGAATCCAATGATCTAAAAAAGGCCGGCTTGAAGATTACGGCGCCCCGAATGAAGATTCTCGAGTTTCTGGAGTCGTCGTCGATACGCCACCAGAGCGCGGAAGATATTTACCGGGCGCTGCTCGATGAAGGTGAGGAGATTGGTCTTGCCACCGTTTACCGTGTACTGACCCAGTTCGAGACTGCCGGGTTGGTGACGCGCCATCATTTTGAAGGGGGGCAGGCTGTCTTTGAGCTGGATCAGGCAGGTCATCACGATCACCTCATATGTGTCAGTTGTGGCAAGGTAGAGGAGTTCTACGACGAAACCATTGAAAAACAGCAAATAAAGATTGCTGAAACAAAAGGTTATGAGGTCACAGATCATAGTATGACACTCTACGGCAAATGCAGAAATTGTCGTTAAGCATTCCGGGTAACCGAGTTGAGTGGTTGGGTTAAGTAATCGGCTCGGTTGACAGGAAACCTGCCAATTTTTTTCGTTTCGCAGGATGTGCGATATTTGAAGGCAGATATAAAGAAAACATGATTGTTGATGCCATGGTTGATAATCTATTGACCTTATAAAACCTTATTCTGACTTTTCCCTAAAAAACAGTCAGCGCAATGCACAACACAAAACAAGATAACGTCGTCACTAACAAATATTCCCTGGAGGAATATTTGACACAGATCAATGGCGCGCCTGTCGCTGCAGATAGTTTGCTGCGTAAAGCCTGTGAGCGTGTGTGGGACCTGCCGCCCGACAAAATTCTGCCCAGCAGCCTGGACGTGGCGTTATCGCTAAGTGAATTGGGTTCGGATGAAACGACTTTAATTGTCGCCTTGCTCAGTACCACGGTATTGATCAAATCGTCTGATAACGCTGAGCTGGAAGCTGTATTCGGTAAGAAAATTATGAGCATGGTGAGGAACGTTTGCCAGCTGCATGATTTTCATGCGCACGATATTAATGATACGCCTGACCAGGTTGAGCGTTTGCGGCGCATGTTGTTATCGATGGTCGAAGATGTTCGTGTTGTTCTTATTAAACTTGCTTTTCGCGTGCAACGGCTAAGGCAGCTCGGCCAATCACCCCCCGAGTTGCGTTACTCGGTTGCGCAGGAATCGCTGGATATCTTTGCACCGATTGCAAACCGATTGGGGATTGGGCAATTAAAATGGGAACTTGAAGATCTGTCATTCAGATATCTTGAGCCTGAAACCTATTTGCGTATTGCCTCTTACCTGGATGAAAAAAGAGGTGAGCGTGAGACCTATATTGAACAGGTGGTGGCAAAACTTAAAGAGACAGTTGCTGATAACAACATAGAGGCTGAAATATACGGACGCCCAAAACATATTTACAGCATCTGGAAAAAAATGACCGCAAAGCAGCGTGATTTTCATGAGTTGTTTGATGTGCGTGCGGTACGAATCGTTGTTAACTCGGTGGCAGATTGTTACGTGGTGCTCGGCCTGGTGCACGGATTGTGGCGCCACATAGAAAAAGAGTTTGACGATTACATTGCCAATCCAAAAGATAATGGTTACCAGTCATTGCACACGGCAGTATGCGGACCGGAAGGAAAACCGGTCGAGGTACAGATCAGAACGCGCGAAATGGATGAATTCGCTGAGCATGGTGTTGCAGCACATTGGCGTTACAAAGAGGGTAAACAGGCCGATGCCAGCCTGCAATCGACCATTGATGCACTGCGCAGGTTGCTTGATCCCAGGCAGACCAAAGACGATGATCTGCTCGATAATTTTCACACCGAGATGTTTCATGACCGGGTCTACGTTTTAACACCGGAAGGCCGGGTCATTGATCTGCCGCAGGGTGCTACCCCCATCGATTTTGCTTACGCGGTACACACGGAAGTTGGACACCGTTGTCGCGGCGCAAAAGTGCGTGGGCGTATTGTGCAGCTGACTTATCCATTAAAAAACGGTGACCAGGTTGAGATATTAACGACCAGGGAGGCGGCACCGGTGCGTGACTGGCTGATTCCGCATCTTGGTTTTATCAAGACATCGAGGGCGCGAAATCGTATACGTAGCTGGTTCAGGCATCAAGATAGAGACAAAAACCTGGTAGATGGGAAATCAATTTACGAGCGCGAAATAAAACGCCAGGGTATACGACCAGATCTCGATGCGCTTGTGTCTAACTACCGGCAGAATTCGGTTGATGATTTTTATGTCTCCATTGGCCGTGGCGATATTTCAATTTCGCAGTTATCAGCGGCATTGCATGAGCAGCAATTGGCCGAACAGGATATTGAGATCCCGATTAAGCCCGGTGTTCGTGGTGCGCGTGTTGCTAAAAAGAAAAAACCCGGTAATCGCATCAACGTGCTCGGCGTTGGCAATCTGCTTACGACGATTGCTAATTGTTGCAGGCCAGTACCGGGTGATGAGATTATTGGTTTTATAACAAAGGGCAAGGGTGTGAGCATTCATCGAATGGATTGTATTAATATGATCAACCTGCAGGATGAGGACCGTGGTCGCTTGATTGAGGTGGAGTGGGGCGGAGCGGATATAGAAACCTATCCGGTTAGCCTGGTGATAGAGGCTATGGACCGTCATGGCTTGTTGAGTGATATCTCGGCAACACTGTCCGACGATAAGGTGAATGTCATCGCGGTCAATACGCTTTCAGACAAAAAAAACCAGACGGCGCGCATGGCGGTGACCATTGAAATACGTGATCTTGAACAATTGACCCGTATCATGGACAAGATTAGACAATTGCCGAATGTGACTGAAGTAATTCGTGGGGCGAACGCGCAGAGGTAATACGGGTTATGAAATTTTGGATTTAGAGTAAATATTCTAATGCAAATATTTTTTTCTTTGTCAGTTGAACCAATAGAGTTTTCAGAACTTAAAACCGAGACTTGCGCCCGTATAACTATGCTCGCCCACAAGATTGGAGTGGAAATCTCCAAAATCAATATTTTCGTGAAATATTCCCAGGGAGTTGTGCCTGTTTAATTCTATTCTTATGCCAATGCGGAAGAACGCATCGATGGCACACGCGCCGTTTTCTTTGCAGGCACGGTTTTTGTCGTTGTTACTGAGCAAAACGAGAAAGCCATAGAAATCTGTGCCAACTTCGAAAAATGGAGAAATAAATCCCTCTATTGTTTGCCCTAAAATTATACGCACAACCGAATCTCTTTCCAGGCTGCTTTTATGTTTGTAAGTGGCAAGCTGAATACCGCCATAACTGGTTTCGCCGTGTTTTTTCCCCAGGCTGGAATATAAACTGAGCGTGCTGATTTGATCGAATGTTTTGCTGCTTGTCGATTGGGTCGCTTCCATAAGACTGTTTTCCGCCATGCTGCCAGATGAAAATGTAACAGCAATGATTGCGAGTAGTGTTGATAGAGATGGAAGCGCCCTGATTAAATTTATGTTTGGCATGAACTTAACGCGCTCTGATTAATTTTCGGGACGATGGTCTGAATTTTGTTATCTTGTTATGTCGTCTTTAAACAAATCATCTTCAAATAATTTATCATCGCCTAATTCATCGGGTGGATTGCCATCATGCACAAGATTGTTTCGCCGTTGTGTCGACGCGTCCCTGATAAAGGCATAGGGGTCGGGTGCGGTTTCATCAACAATGTCCTTGGCTTTTAAAAGATCGGCGCGTTTGTCAATAAAATTTAAGGAGAGCAGCTCCCAGGTATGTGTCGTGCTCATGTCGTCATAAACAACATCGAGTACGGTGTAATCAGCGGCAAGGCCAATGCCGTCACGTATATTGCTAGGTCCGAGGAACGGCAATACCAGGTAAGGCCCGCTATCGACGCCCCAGTATCCCAGGGTCTGCCCAAAGTCCTCATCATTTTTTGCTATACCAAAATCTGTGGCAACATCCATGAAACCAAACAAGCCGAAGGTCGTATTGAAAACAATGCGTGCTGAATCGGATATTGCCTTGTCAAATTTAAGTTGCAATATGTTGTTAAACATAATCAGGATATCATCGAGATTGCTGAAGAAGTTACTGATGCCTCGATCCACCACGTCCGGGGTGACGGCCTGGTAGCCCCTGGCGATGGGTTTGAAGGCATAAATATCTACTGTTTCATTAAACGCGTACATAGAGCGGTTGAAGCTCTCGAATGGATCATCCGGGTTGGCAGGGCCATCCAGGGTTGTGCAGCCGGTAATGAGCAGTGAGCACAGGACGATGAGACTGTATAGGCTATTTTTTATTTTTATTGGCACGTCAGCTTGATATCTTTAGTTAAGTCTTTTGATTGTGTTTATTTTTTTATTTATTATGTTGCAGCATTTCAAAAGCCAGTGACGCCACGTTTTTTGAGCCGCCAGCATGGCCGAGCAGGTCGCGTAGCCGGGCAAGTTCATCCCGCATGTTTTTGTTATAGTCTGTATCGTCAAGAATGCGTAGTACTTCAGCGACAAGTTTTTCCGGTTGTGCGTCACCCTGCAGGAACTCTTTGATAATTTCTTTTCCGGGAACAATATTTACCAGCCCAACATGTGTCAGTTTCACCAGCCTGCGTAAAATAAAATAGGATATTGGCGACATTCTGTAGATAATCACCATGGGTATTTCCATCAAACCAATTTCCAGTGTGGCTGTACCTGATGCAACGACAATGACATCACAGGCCTGCATAACATCATGGGTTTTATCTTCGACGATATGCACCTCAAGTGCGCTTAAGTCTAATTCGAATTTTGTTAGATCGTCACGTCGTATAGTGCTGGCCATTGGCAATACAAATTGTGCCTCCGGTTTTTTCTGTTTTAGTAACTGCGCCGTATTGATTAGTACGGGTAACAGTCGTTCGACCTCGCTGATGCGACTGCCCGGGAATAAGCCGATGGTGGTCTGGTCCTGCAGGCCGAGTATTTCACGTGCCTGTTGACGGGACTTGTCCGGGATGACCTCATCGATGAGCGGGTGACCAGTAAAGCTGACGGGTACCCCGGCCTTTTTATATAGTTCGACTTCAAAAGGAAAGATGACGGCCATCTGATCCACAATTTTGGCCATTTTGTAAACACGCCCGGGTCGCCATGCCCAAACCTGCGGACCAATGTAGAACAATACCTTGATACCATTGTCTTTGGCGTAAGCGGCAAGTCGTTGATTGAATTCCTGGTAATCCACCAGCACGAGCAGATCGGGTCTCGTGTGGCTGATGTGTTTTTTTATCTGGTTGAGTACGCCCTTGATCATCCTGTATTTGGCCAGTACTTCGACAATGCCCATGACGGCCAGATCGGAGGCATCAAACAGTATATTCACGCCGGCCTCACGCATATTTTTGCCGCCCATGCCTTCGAGTTGTATTGAGGCATCGAGTTTGAGTAATTCTTTCGATAGATTGGCAGCGTGCAGGTCACCGGATGCTTCACCGGCGACAATAAATACAGTTTTAGGCATGCTCATACGTGTGAATTCTTTTTATCGGGCGGTTTTTTGTGCCAAGCTTCTGTGACCAGGTTTATCTGACCAAGTTTAGGTATCTGGTTCTACGCTTGGGATTCTACCGGAAGAGGTCTGATAATGTTGAATGAAGTACCGATAATCAAAGGGCTTATTGCCGGTGTTGATGAAGCGGGACGCGGGCCGCTGGTTGGTAATGTGGTGGCAGCGGCAGTGATTCTGAACAGCGCTGATCCGATAGAAGGTCTGGCCGATTCGAAAAAGCTCAGTGCCGAGCGTCGGGAATCACTGGCTATAGAAATTCGGCAGCGTGCCCTGGCCTGGGCCGTGGTGAGTGTGAGTGCTGAAGAAATTGATCAGATCAACATCCTGCAGGCGACGATGCTGGCAATGAAACAGGCGGTTGAACAGCTGGCCGTGACACCGGATCATGTATTTGTCGACGGCAATCGCTGCCCTGATCTGGGTTGCCCGGCAACGGCAATAATCAAAGGCGATGACCGGGTTGCCGAGATCGGCGCGGCGTCCATTATTGCCAAGGTAGAGCGTGATCAGCAAATGCGACAACTACACGATGAATTTCCACACTATGGTTTTGATCGTCATAAGGGCTATCCGACAAAGGCCCACGTTGCGGCACTGGCTGAGCATGGGCCGTGTCCGCAACACCGCCGCAGTTATGCCCCCGTTAAACTCCACCTAAGGCGAAATTTGGAAAAATAACTGCTCAATTTGGCAGCCAACTCGGGTACACTTTGGTTTTCATCTTATCTAGATTTTTTAGATCTTCTGGCAGATTTTCGGGGTTATTGAGTGGCAGAGCAGCCTGATTTTATTCATCTGAGAGTGCATACCGAGTACTCACTGGTGGATGGCATCGTCCGCATCAAGCCCTTGATGCAGGCCCTGGCAGAACAGCGCATGCCTGCCGTGGCGTTGAGCGATCAGGGCAACTTGTTTGCCATGGTCAAATTTACCCGTGCCGCATTGAGTGAGGGCATCAAACCGATTATTGGTGTTGATATCTGGCTGCGCGCTGATGACGAACAGGGCGTGCCCTACCGCATGCTGTTGTTGTGCCAGAACCGGGACGGTTACCTCAATCTCACCCATCTGATTTCAAAAAGTTACCTGGAAGGCCAGCATGGCGGTATACCCGCGATGCAGTCGTCCTGGCTGGAGGGCCATACCGATGGTTTGATTGCTTTATCGGGTGGTCGTGACGGTGATATTGGCAGGGCCCTGCTGTCAGGCCAGAGAGAACAGGCCCGGCTAAGGCTGGAGCACTGGAAGCAACTGTTTGGTGATCGTTTTTATCTCGAGCTGGTGCGTACCGGGCGAGAGAACGAAGAGCATTACATCGCCGAGGCCGTCGAGCTTGCGCTGGAGTCCAACACCCCCGTGGTGGCGACGAATGATGTGCGCTTCCTCAAGGCAGAAGAATTTGAGGCGCATGAAGTGCGCGTCTGTATCCACGATGGGCGCACGCTGGATGATCCGCGTCGACCAAAACATTACAGCGATCAACAGTACTTGCGTAGCGCCGATGAAATGCGAACGTTATTTGAGGACATTCCGGAGGCACTGGCAAATACGGTTGAGATTGCCAGGCGCTGCAACCTTGTCACTAAACTGGGCGAGAGCCATTTGCCGCAGTTTCCTGTCCCGGACGGCGAGACTACCGAGAGTTATTTCACCCGGGTCTCACAGGATGGACTCAGCAAACGACTGGAGAAGTTGCTGGACCCCGCCGCTGACGATTACCCTGGTCGCAAGGCCGAGTATGAACAGCGCCTGCAAATAGAAATCGATGTCATCATTAACATGGGTTTCCCGGGTTATTTTCTGATTGTTTCCGATTTTATTCGCTGGTCCAGGGAAAATGACATCCCGGTTGGTCCTGGCCGTGGTTCTGGTGCAGGTTCACTGGTGGCTTATGCATTGGGCATCACCGATCTTGACCCGCTCGAGTTTGACTTGCTGTTTGAGCGTTTTCTCAATCCCGAACGTGTTTCACTGCCTGACTTTGATATCGATTTCTGCATGGAAGGTCGTGACCGTGTGATTGACTACGTTGCACAAAAGTACGGCCGTCGAAGTGTGTCGCAGATTATTACCTACGGATCAATGGCGGCCAAGGCCGTAGTGCGTGATGTCGGGCGTGTACTGGGTCAGCCATATGGTTTTGTTGATCGTATTGCCAAGATGGTTCCGTTCGAGATTGGCATGACTTTAAACAAGGCGCTAGAAGAATCGGATGAGCTTAAGGCCGCCTACGATAATGAAGAAGATGTACACGGCCTGATTGACATGGCCTTGTCGCTGGAAGGCCTGTCGCGCAATGCCGGCAAACATGCAGGCGGCGTTGTTATCTCACCCACCGTACTGACAGATTTTACGCCGCTCTATTGTGAAGAAGGCGGGCAGGGTATTGTCACCCAGTTTGATAAAGACGATGTTGAGGCAATAGGCCTGGTCAAGTTTGACTTTCTGGGTTTGCGTACACTGACGATTATCGACTGGGCGGTTAAACAGGTGAATCGTACAAAAGCCGGGAAGGGCGAGACGCCAATCGACATCAGCAGTTTGACCCTGGATGATGCCGAGACCTTTAAGTTGTTACAGGCCGCCAACACCACTGCCGTATTTCAGCTTGAGTCGCGTGGCATGAAAGATTTAATCAAGCGCCTGTCACCGGACTCATTCGAAGAAATCGTCGCGCTGGTGGCGTTGTTCAGACCTGGTCCACTGCAGTCCGGCATGGTGGACGACTTTATCGACCGCAAACACGGTCGTTCACAGGTAAATTATTTTCATTCAGATCTTGAGCCCGTGCTGCAACCTACCTATGGCGTTATTTTGTACCAGGAACAGGTAATGCAAATTGCGCAGGTGCTGGCCGGTTATACGCTTGGCGGCGCAGACATGTTGCGTCGTGCGATGGGCAAGAAAAAACCGGAAGAAATGGAAAAGCAGCGCGTGCTTTTCATGGAAGGTGCTGTTGCAAGAGGGGTCGATGCAAAACTGGCCACTACCATTTTTGATTTAATGGAGAAATTTGCCGGTTATGGTTTTAACAAATCACACTCCGCGGCTTATGCGCTGCTTTCATATCAAACGGCCTGGTTAAAGACGCATTACCCAGCCGAGTTTATGGCCGCAGTTTTATCGGCCGATATGGATAACACGGATAAAGTAGTTGCCCTGATTGAAGACTGCCACCTGCAGAACCTCGAAGTGCAGTCTCCCGATATCAACCGGTCCATTTTTCATTTTAGTGTGCCCGATTCTAAAACAGTGCTGTACGGCCTGGGTGCAATTAAAGGTGTGGGTGAGGCGGCGATTGAGGGCATTATCAAGGAGCGCGAGGATTCGGGGCCATTCGTCGATCTGTATGATTTTTGCCGACGTTCCGATACCAGAAAAGTTAACCGCCGTGTTTTAGAGGCATTAATCAAAACCGGTTCCATGGATGCGTTGGGATTAAACCGCGCCAGTTTGATGGCGAGCCTGAATAATGCGTTGCAACTGGCAGAACAAAATCAGAAGAATGCGCTGGCCGGGCAGAATGATATGTTCGGTTCAATACCCGAGCCTGATATGCATGAAAGCGTCCATGTCGTTGAAGTGGCAGACTGGGATGATGAAACGCGTTTGTTTAATGAGAAAGAAACACTGGGCTTATATCTGACTGGTCATCCAATTCAGCGCTACGAAAAAGAAATTCGCCAGTTTACTGAATGCACGCTTGCCAATGCAGCAGACCTTGCGCCAACGGGTAACAATAATGCTGGTGGCGACAGCGGTAATTATCGCAGGAGAAATACAAAAGAATATCGTCTTGCCGGTTTGTTGCTAAATATGAGAATGAGAAAAACCAAGCAAGGTAAAAAAATTGTAACTGCTGTACTGGATGATCGAACTGCGCGTATTGACGTGGTCATTTACGAAGAAACCAATGAGAAATTTGGGCACTTACTGAACAAGGATAAACTGCTCATTGTTGAAGGGCCGGTCTCCTATGATGATTTCAATGCTTCTTATAGAATCACGGCGAACACCATTTATGATATTACGCAGGCACGCGAGACATTCTCTCGTTGCCTTGAAATTAATATTGATAAACAGCGTGTTAATGGTAACTGGTCAGATACGGGCATAACGGGCCAGTTAACAGATGTTTTGCAGACTTATCGTGAAGGGCAATGCCCGGTTTCCATTCAATATGTGAGTGGCACCGAACAGACCAGGATGGTGCTGGGAGATGAGTGGAAAGTTCAGCCCAGCGATGAGTTGCTAAATCGTCTGCAGGGTTTGTTTACTGAAGATCAGGTTCGTATGGTCTACTGATGAGTTATAACTAATAACTAATAACTAATAACTTAAAATTCACAACTTGATATTTTATTAAATGCGCCGCCACATTCGTCGAACCAGACACCGTTTTTTTAAACGCGCCACCTGGAAGACCCGGTTTATTTTCTGGCTGGGTGCCGTGCTGGTTGGCCTGGTCGCGGCTGTTTTTGCATTGCTGGGTGAGCAGGCCGATCATTTCTTCAGAAATTATGTGGCGTCTTCTTCGTGGTTGCCTTTTGTGGTCACGCCTTTGGGCCTGGTTGCTGTTAGCTGGTTGACTCGAACTTATTTTTCCGGTGCCGAGGGTAGTGGTATTCCGCAGACGCTGGTCTCTGTTGATACAGCGGGTGGTGCGCTGTGCAAAAGATTGCTTTCTGTTCGTGTTGCCATCGGCAAAGTCTTACTGACGTTAATGGGTTTGTTGTCTGGCGCATCAATTGGACGGGAAGGGCCAACGGTGCACCTGGGTGCGGCCATTATGTTTTCTATTGGCCGCTATATGCACGTACCGGCCCGCTACCTTGAGCGTGGTCTTATTTTGACAGGCGGTGGTGCGGGCATCGCTGCAGCATTTAATACACCGCTGGCCGGCATTGTCTTCACCATTGAAGAAATGGCGCGCTCGTTTGACCGACGCAATAGTTCAATGATGTTGATTGGGATTATTCTTGCGGGAATGACGGCCATCGCTGTTCACCAGAATAATTATAATTATTACGGTACTTCGCCGGCTGACATTGATTTCAGCTGGGTGTGGATGGGTGTTTTAGTCTGCGGTGTGCTCGGTGGTCTGCTTGGTGGGACCTTTAGCCAGGTTTTGATCTCTGCTTCTAAAGTGTTGCGCCCCTTTATGCCTGATCATGCACTGAAAATTGCTTTTGTTTGCGGGCTGGTGATTGCTTTTCTTGGTCTGCTCAGTGGTGGTCTGATTTATGGAACGGGTTATATCGAGGCGAGCCAGATTGTTAGTTGTGCGGGTGCGGACACATGCGCGAGTGAGACAGGCGTGCTTTATCCCTTCCTGAAAATACTGGCGACCATTGCCTCTTATTTGAGCGGCATACCCGGCGGTATTTTTGCGCCTTCGTTAGCCAGTGGTGCTGGCCTGGGCAGTAACCTGGCCATGGTTTTTCCACCCGAGCTGGCGTCAACTATCGTCGTGCTGGCAATGGTGGGTTATTTTTCGGGCGTGGTGCAAACCCCCATTACCGCTTTCGTGATTGTGATGGAGATGACAGACAACCAGGACCTGGTGCTGGCGTTGATGGCAACCTCGCTGATCGCGACAGGAACATCAAAACTGATATGCAGGAAATCCATCTACTTTGCACTGGCGGATAACTTTATAGCCAGCTTGAAAAGCAACTAATAGTGAATAGTTAGAAGCTATTCACTATTCACTATTAACTATTAACTGCTTTTCAATAGTACATAGACCGCACCCGTGCCGCCGTGCACGGGTTTTGCGCTGTGAAAGGCCAGTACGCTATCAAGCTGACGCAGCCAGCGATTGATCAGCGGTTTGAGGACGGGTTTTTTATTCTGCGAGCTGTAACCTTTA
>Ga0224506_10000855_pt1 | contig 23399 bp, 22 predicted proteins | sample SF_Jan12_sed_USG_2_FD_169108 | JGI IMG/M metagenome (GOLD analysis project Ga0224506, IMG submission 169108) | Sediment microbial communities from San Francisco Bay, California, United States - SF_Jan12_sed_USGS_8_1 | ecosystem: Environmental > Aquatic > Marine > Sediment | place: USA... | reverse complement strand
CCTGTTATCAATAATGGAACCTGGCTCTATTGCTATGGTTCCTTCGGCGGTACTTTCTATTCGAAATCGTTATGTAACACATCCCTTTCGGCAAGACAGTGACTTCTATTATTTAACCGGATTCAAGTATCCCGGGGCATGTCTGGTTTTGATCCCTGGCCGTGACTCTGGTGAGTCTATTTTATTTTGCCCTGAGGTTACTGATCAGACAGTGATGTGGCATGGTGAACACATTTCACCAGAGAGCGCACCCGATATACTAGCCGTTGATGATGCCTTTCCTATTGAAGATATTGACGATATTTTGCCCGGATTATTAGAAACACGGCAACGCATATACTGCAATATGGGGCACCAACCCGATTTTGATACACGCCTGTTAAACTGGATTGAACAACTCGATAGTAAAAAATCCGGTGAGTTTTCAGATCTATCATACCTTTTACATGAACAGCGCCTGATAAAGTCAACTAGAGAGCAAGCGAGTATCAGAAAGGCCGCAAAAATAAGTGCCAAAGCCCATAACCGTGCGATGAAAGCGGTACACCATGGCTTGTATGAATATCAGCTCGATGCTGAAATTCAACACGAATTTGCTATGTCAGGTGCCCGTAGAGCAGCCTATATAAGCATTGTCGCATCAGGTATTAATGGTTGTACGCTTCATTACATGGAAAACTCAAAAAAAATGCAGAATGGTGAATTAGTGCTGGTTGATGCCGGTTGCGAATTTGATTATTACGCTTCTGATATTACCCGTACCTATCCGGTTTCTGGTGTATTTACTGATGCTCAACGTACCCTATATGACCTGGTTCTAAGGTCTCAACATGCGGCGATTGAACTAATTATTCCAGGCAATAGCTTTGAGCAATCTCACGATGCCGCCTACAAGGCCATCTATAATGGCTTAGTAGCGGAAGGAATTATTGCAACAGGATTCGATATTAAAGACTGGTTTATGCATAGAACAGCCCACTGGCTAGGTATGGATGTGCATGATGTCGGTGACTATCGTATTGGAGATACATGGCGCATGTTAGAGCCTGGTATGGTGATGGCCGTTGAACCTGGACTCTATATTCCTCAAAATGAAATCCGGGTAGCACCGAAATGGCGTGGTATCGGTATTCGTATTGAAGACGTGGTACTGGTAACTAAAAACGGCAATGAAGTTTTGTCAGAAGATGCAATTAAAGACCCAGGGGAAATAGAGCAGTGGATGAATCACGGCCAGGCCAGTCTGTTCTAACGGCCCCTAAGGATAGAGGCCATACTGCTATGCTGCCGCACCGCCTATCAAGTTTATGCTATACCCAGTTTTTCTCTTGCTAACTGATCAGCAATTTGACTGGTTGATACGTTTTGCTCTTTCGAACGCTGAAAAATCGTATTCAGTGTGTCATAAATCTGTTCAATATGCGCCTGGACGACTGCTGGCTCGTACCCGATTTTTTCATGATACACATCGATAATACCACCGGCGTTAATTACAAAATCAGGAGCATAAAGTTTTCCTATGGCATGTAATTTTTCACCAACTTCCGGTGTTGCCAACTGATTATTTGAACAGCCGGCGATTATGGGCGCTTGTATTAGATCGACATTCTCAAGAGTTAATACGGCACCCATGGCACAAGGCGCAACAACATCCACGTCAAGGAATAATATTTCATTACCGGACACCACAGTTGCGTCCCATATTTCAGCCGCCTTAGCGAGTTTGTCTTGATCAAGATCCGTTACAAATAACTCGGCACCAGCGTCATACAACTGACGTGCCAGACTGAACCCTACATGACCCAACCCCTGAATAGCGACCTTAAGTCCCTTCATGTCTTTACGACTCAGCTTATGCTCAATGGCAGACTTTATCCCCAAGAACGTGCCATAGGCTGTTGCTGGAGACGGATCACCGCTTTTCGTGTTTCCTGATGCATCTGTTTTATCTGCAACACCACTCACGTACTGGGTAAATTTTGAAACATATTGTAAATCTTCAACACTGGTACCTGAATCTTCAGCCGCTATATACATACCACCCAAACGATCAAGGTATCTGCCAAAGGCTTCCAGCTTTTCCGGTGTTTTTTCAGTTTTAGGATCACCTATGATCACAGATTTACCTCCGCCCAGCTTTAAACCCGCTAATGCAGACTTATAAGACATGCCACGAGACAGGCGTAATACGTCTGTTAATGCCTCTTCTTCATTGACATAGTTGAACATCCGGGTGCCACCTAGAGCTGGACCCAGTGTGGTATTGTGGATGGCTACTATGGCTTTCAACCCGGAAGCCGAGTCATTGAAATAAACTACCTGCTCGTGCTGATCAAAATCTACATGTGAGTAAAGACTCATGTTTGTCTCCTAAAACTGCGGGATCACCGCTTAATATTCTTGTATTAGTTAATAGCCCGCCGTCATAAAGCGGGCAATAATTGGGGGTTCTTGTGGAACACCTATTACTCTGGACGAGGGTCACTCGAATCAAAGTAAGGAATCATTAATGGAAAACTATACTCAATTGGTTCATTTGCCAATTTACTGTCAACAATTGTAACTCGCTGTCTTGTAAAGAGTTCTTTTCAGATGAAGAATTTCATCATACGTTCAGCCAACCAGCACCCATGAAAAACTTCCGCCTGCCACGTCACGAACTGATAGTCTCTTTGCCCATTTTAAGGTAACTGTTTGAAGACGGTTACATGGGTTACAATCCGGCAAAATATCTAACCTTTAACACATGTAAGGATTGTCATGAGAATTCCGAGAATTTACACCCAGGAAAACCTGGTTATTGGCAGTGTGCTACAACTTGACGCTATAGCGTCCGGACACATTGCCAGGGTGTTACGCCTTAAAGCGGGCGATCAAATCAAGTTATTCAACGGTGACAATTCGGAGTATTTGGCCGAAATCATTACAGCCGACAAAAAATCAGTATCAATAAGGGTACATTCTGCTGAAGTCAAAAACAGAGAATCCAGCCTGATAACCAGATTAGGGTTGGTCATGTCAAAGGGTGACCGATTTGACTATGCCATTCAAAAAGCAACGGAGTTAGGAGTCTATGAAATCACACCGCTCACCAGTGAACGGTGTGAAGTATCACTAAAAGGCGAGCGTGCCGAGAAAAAAAGGGCGCACTGGCAAGCTATTGCCGTTGCTGCCTGCGAGCAATGTCAACGAAATCGTATTCCTAGGATCAACCCGGCCATGTCATTAGCTAACTGGCTAGCCATAAATCGTACCGGCTTAAATCTTGTGTTGCATCATCGAGCCGCCATGCCGATGCAAAGCTTTGAAAAACCGGAGTCTGTTAATCTACTGATTGGCCCGGAAGGAGGTCTTTCTGAATCAGAAATCGACTTGGCACAACGACATAACTTCCAGTCGAGTTTGATGGGACCTAGAGTATTACGAACAGAAACTGCGCCTATTGTGGCCTTAACCGCGGCGCAGTTACTTTGGGGTGATTTCCAGCGAAGTTAACATCAGGTAGATTTTTTAACAAATTTGGTCAGTATAACAATATGCTGACCGCTTACCTTCCCTTCTATATGCTCTGCATTATCTGCAACCAGTGAAATACCACGAACTGCGGTTCCACGTTTTGCCGTAAAGTTTGCTCCCTTTACCACCAAGTCCTTTATCAGTGTAACGGTATCACCGGCTTCTAGCTGAGCTCCATTCGAATCTCTATGAATGACCTGATCATCGCTACCAGGCAGGCTTACAGATTTAGCCCAAACCAGGGTTTCGTCATCCAGATACAACATATCGAGCAGATCTTGTGGCCATCCTTCTCCCGTCAAACGCGTGAGCATTCTCCAGGCTAGAACCTGAACCACGGGCACCTGACTCCACATACTATCGTTTAGACATCGCCAGTGATTTGGGTCGACCAGATTTTGATCATCAATTTGGCTACTACAGGTTTTACATGCCAGTACATTCTGATCAACACCATCACCCTTTGAATCGTGAGCAACATGATATGGCGCCAGGTCTTCACTTGAACTACAGAGTTCACATACTGAACCGCTTCGAGCCTGCAATGTGCCTAACAATGACATGTTATATTCCTATACTAAGTTTAGATGCGGAGCAGTTTACCAAAAAATTCGCTTAAAGGATTAACGCTATGGTTAGGGATGTAAAGTTTCTGCCTGAGTTTTCCACTCCATTCCGGAGTCGCCGGTCCAGAAACCGTTAGCAAAGTCTGACGAAGTCGAAGCCACCAGCTCGCCCTTTAACGCTTTTTTAAACTGGTCCACAACGTCAAGAGTGCCTTCTGCAATTGGACTTACGCGAATAATATCAACACCCATATGGGTCATTTCCTCGACAAAAGATAGGTAGTTTACTGGTACTCCTGACATGGTTTGAATACCGTTAACCGTAAACAGCAATTCATCCTCTTTACTGGATAACGCCATGCCTTCCGGAAAATCGAGACACTTCAACTGACAATCATCCTTTGGCAGATCAAAATTACGGGCGGTAAAGCAGCGTGCTGAAAATGCCAAAGGCATGTGTCCAAATACAAACACCTCTGTCTCAACACCCATAAATTCCGGCTTGTGCTCCAGAATACCTTCCAGGGCTTCTCTTCCTAATTCAACTGGCATGACCCATCGTTTAAGTCCGGTTTTGGCTAAACGCTTAATAGATTCCGCGTTATATAGGTTAATCGCTGGACCCGTCACATAGCCAAGTTGTTTTTCGGCTCGCATTTGCACGCCGGCATAATCATTGGCTTCGACTAATCCCTCGGATTCGCGACAAATTCGGTCCATCATTTTGAGTTCAGATTCGGCTTCTACCAAGGCCAACGTTGAATAAACAACTTCTTTACCGGCAGCTTCCAGCGACCGTCCGATTTCCTGCCAATCGGCCAAACGCAATTCACGTCGTTTGCTGCAAACGGTCTCACCCAAATACACAATGTCTACGGGTGCCGTTTCTACCGATTGGTAAAACGCTTTGATTTTTTCAGCCGACCAAAAAAACTGAATGGGTCCCAAGCTAATTTTCATATGATGCTATTACCTCTAACCGAAGCTTTATTAAATTCGGCTTTTAAATTAAACGATTTTTTGACATCGGCAACACCTTCCAGAACTGCATGTAGCAGATGAAACCTGAACTGTGGGGACAATTTGGAATATGTACCACAGGGTATCCTAGTGCCAAGGACGCTCATAAGCGCCTATGGTTGTCTGGCTGCCTTCGGATAACCTGGCTAATCTGGCCATCCATTCGCCGTTTACGTCAAAATTGTCTGGACGCTCCTTATACTGATCTAGCGCCGCACGCCATACTGACACAACTTCAGATACATAGGCGGGACTTCGCTGACGACCTTCAATTTTTACGGCTTTAACACCAGCCTGCTCTAACTGAGGAATAATCGACAGGGTATTCAAGCTGGTCGGTTCTTCCAGCGCATGGCCACAACCGTTAACGGTATTAAAACGTCCTTTACACAGTGTTGGATACCCGGCCTGTTCACCTGCTTCAAACTCATCAATAAGCACGCCATTAAGACGTGACGACAACACCCCATTTTCTTCGTGCCAGCGAACATATTTTGCCGGAGAACAAGCACCATTCTGATTTGGGCTTTCAGAGGTCAGGTAACTGGATAGGTGGCATCGCCCTTCGGCCATAATACACAGGCTTCCAAAGGCGAAAACTTCGATATCTACCGGTGAATTGCTGGAAACCGCTTTAACCTGAGGCAAACTCAACACTCGTGGAAGCACTGCACGTCTGATACCAAATTGCTGTTGATAAAAAGATAAGGATGCATGTGACGTTGCAGAACCCTGAACAGATAAGTGTAAGGGAAGGTTTGCATGTTTGTCAGACGCGTAACCCAATAAACCGGGATCAGCCATAATCACGGCATCCACTTCATAATCAGCGGCACGATCTACTGCTTTAGTCCAGCGATCCCAGCCCTGTTGTTTTGGATAGGTGTTAATTGCAATAAACACCTTTACACCTTTCTGTTTGGCGTAATCCAGACCTTTTAATAATCGCTTATCGTCAAAGTTAAGACCTTCAAAGTGTCTTGCATTCGTATCATCTTTGAAGCCCAGGTACACAGCATCGGCACCATGGTCAACTGCAGCTTTAAGGGCAGGGTAACTTCCAGCAGGGCAAACCAGTTCCATAATATAAACTCATATCGTTCGAGGTATCGGAACATACCAAAGCATAAACCTGTCGGTTTGATCCAAATCAATGATTACCGGCTTTAACAACACTTGCTTACAAATTTTAAACATTCAAGAATTTGAATGTGACTTTAATGTCAAAAATGCTCTAAAGGCTTATAAAACATGATGTTACTAAAAAACCCAATCTCTGGGAGTATCGATTATCAACCAAAATCACCTATCAATTACGCCGAAGAAACATTCTGATCAATTGAGGTCAATGAAACATCAGGTTAGAATTCACCCACATTATCTTGATTTGGACACTCCATGCTTCGATTACCCTTTTCTATACCGGCAAGCCAGATTCAAAAATTAACACTGGGTATGGTGAAACTTGCTCGTTTTTCTCCGAAACCCGTTCGAATTCATTCAGCACAATTTATATTAAATAATGTGTTTTCTGAAGCAATTGAAGACGGAGATATGGACTTTCTATTGGGCAAGGTTCTGGTCATGCAAATTACCGATGCCAATTTCTCTTTAGCCATTACGGCAATTAAAAAGGGAGACAGCCTGACGATTCAATGTCTGGATACGCAAGAGGGAGATGCGAACATTCGTGGTGATCTGAGTAGTTTCGTACAACTGGGTGCAAAAACTGTCGATGCAGACACGTTATTTTTCCAAAGAAAATTGGTTACCGAAGGTGATACGGCACTGGGCCTGGAGTTTAAAAACCTGACTGACGGCTTCGATTTGGAACAGTTACCAAAATCACTACAAGATGGCTTAAGCTGGCTGGCAACACAACACGCCTAGACTGGTATCAATCTAAAGGGTGGTAAAAATTGACCACCTGATCCGTTTATTTTTTAATTTTTTCTACTAACAAACCAGCTCGCTCTCCTTCAGAAACCTGGGTATTTGGGAATACCAAATACTGGGATTCACCGCTGACTCGAAACTCTTTGCCTTCGCCCCGCCACACCCAATCACCTTGGGTGTACTGGGTAAAATTCAAACCATCTTCAGCAATATTCAATTCAAAGTCACCACCAGTATGTTTTATTTCCTGTGATACTCGCAATTGTTCAACGCACTGAGATTTACCCTTCACCGGGATATTCGACACCAGGTCAGACATGGTCTCAAATACATTGGAATAAGCTGGTAAATCATTTTCTCCAAAATCAGCCACACGGCCCAATTCAACCGTATAACTCTGCGCGCCCCATTTTAATCCTGAGTAAGATGAAAATGTTGGTCCACTGGTTTCCATTACTAATAGGGTACGCACACCACTGGCAGCCAAAACAGATAAACCAAAGTCGTCTAACTGTCTTTTTTCTGAAAAAGGATAAATGGCAAATCGTTCTTTAAAGGACAGGCGGATCGCGGTATGCATATCCAGGTGTAATTTTTCAGTGTCATCTGATTGACCGAAAAACTGGTCAACCACGGCTTCCAACTCGGCTGCTCGCTCAGTTTCGTAATTTTGCTGAATGCCCTCCTGCTTATGACGTCCACTGAATAGACGGTTCATATTATGGGTAACAAATCGGGTTTTCTCGACCATGGACAATGCATTGCCTAATAAGAATAAACAATGATTCTTAACTTCAACTTTTTCGTCAGCAATATCGGTTACTAGCTGATTGAGCAATTCAATAGGTGCTGTTTCATTACCATGTATACCAGCACTAATTATGATTTGCCGTGATGACACATGGTCGGGAATCACTTCAATCATTCCTGCGCCATGAACAACCAGTTTAAAATTCGTATATTTACGTTCTTTATGAGTACAGGGTGTCATGGACAAAAATTGTTCGAGCATATCCCTGGAAGGATAAAAAGGATCGACCATCTACGTACTCCCGGTTCTATATCTTAGGCTATATCTTTATCTGGGCTGCAAATGAGCCAACAGCCTTTTCTCTAACCGTTTAAATACATAAACGATTGAAAACGTTAGACACAAATAAATAAGCGCAACAAAAATGAATGCCTCAAAGGGTGCGTAGAATCTTGAATAGATGTTCTGGGCTGCTCCGGTGAGGTCGACAATGGTTACAATACTGGCAATGGCACTGGCATGTAACATAAAGATCACTTCATTAGAGTATGCTGGCAATGCACGCCTAAAGGCACTTGGACCCACGATTCTATAGGTCATCTTCCACCAACTCATACCATAGGCGCGAGCCGCTTCAATTTCGCCATGGGGTGTAGCCTTAATGGCACCACGTAAAATCTCGGTAGTATAGGCAGCCGTGTTTAACATAAATGCAAGTAAAGCGGGGTAAAACGGATCCTTAAATATCACCCACATGAAAGATTCCTGAATTCCATCGATATAGGTCACACCATAATAAATGATATAAAGCTGAATCAATAAGGGAGTGCCTCTGAAGACATAGACATACAGCCAAATGGGTTTATTGATCCACGGATTTTTAAGACTCTGCACCAATGCCAGGGGAAGAGAAATAACCAATCCCATGACTAATGATAGAAAAACCAGTTGAACAGTTACAACCAGTCCATCCCAATATTGAAATAGGGTAGAGACGGTAAAAATTTCGTTTTGATTTAATAATGCAGCTAGGCTGTCAAACATATTTTTCTCCTAGTGCCTTATAACGCCAGCGCTATAGCGTGTTTCTAACCACTTCAGCAACTGTTCTGATAAAAAAGTAATGCCTAAATACACAATGGCAACGGGAATAAAAAACTTAAAGGGTTCGTGAACGGCACCCGAGGCTTCTTTAGCCAGGCGAACCATATCTGTCAAACCAATTACAGATACCAGGGCTGTGGTTTTTAACAACACCATCCAGTTGTTACCCAAGCCAGGTAATGCATGACGCATCATTTGTGGAAATATTATTCGTAAGAATATTTGCCTGGCAGTCATGCCATAGGCTTTGCCGGCTTCTATCTGGCCGGTATCAACAGCTAGAAAGGCTCCACGAAAGGTTTCTGCCATATAGGCACCAAAGATAAAACCAATGGTAACTACACCAGCAACAAAAGCATTAATATTGATAAAAAATTCATATCCAAAGTTATCGTAAACCCAATCTGAAAATGAGTTCATCATGATTTGCGCGCCGAAAAAAATTAACAGCATTAACACTAAATCTGGAACACCACGAATTACGGTAGTATAGGTACTGGCAACCCCTCGCAATAATCCATTAGGACTCAACTTGGCCAGCGCCCCTGCCATGCCTAATATCAAGGCAATAACCATAGAAAGTACAGCAACTTCTATAGTTAGAAATGCACCCTTAAAAATTGACGGTCCGTAGCCATGGAAATCAAACATAGTCTTACTCTTTAAGATGGCGGCAGCATGCTAAGCCTGCCGCTAATTTATCAGGTTACGAGTGCACACATCGCACCCGACCTGTTATTTGGTCAATCTGTATTAGATTTTGATATCGTATGCGAAGTACTTTTTACGAATTTCGTCGTAAACGCCATTGCCTTTAACTACATCTAGCGCTTTGTTAAACATTTTTAACAGGTCTTTATCACGCTTACGAACAGCAACACCAGCGCCATCACCTAACTGAATGTGGTCACCCAGCACAGCATATTGAGAACCCTTGTCGCCACCCAAAATGGTGATATCACCAACCGGGAAGTCAAGTAGTACGACATCTAAACGACCACCGAACAGATCCAGCACTAACTCATCAGCCGTAGCGTAACGCATCATTTCTGCACCTGGGTAGTTATCAGTAGCGTGGTTATCCTGAATGGTTCCACGCTGAACACCAATGCGCTTGCCGTCAAGATCTGCAAGATCAACAGCTGATCCTTTCTTTGCGAACCAGGCAGAAGGGGTGTTGTAGTAGCCATTTGAAAAAGCTACTTGCTTTTTACGCTCTTCAGTGATCGACATCGAAGAGAAAATGGCATCGTATTTACGTGCTAACAAGCCCGGGATAATGCCATCCCACGCCTGAACAACCCATTCACACTTAACGCCCATTTCTTCACAAACTGCATCGCCCAATTCAATTTCAAAACCGGTTAACGAGCCGTCAGGCGCTTTGTATTCAAATGGCTCATAAGGAACGTCTACTGCTAAGCGAACTGTGCTCCACTCTTTTGCCTGTACAGACAGAGCAGTAAGTACCGTTAATGCGGCAATTGCTATCTTTTTCATCTAAATTTCTCCATTAGTAGACCTATCAGGCCTTTTCTATTTTTCTTGTGGTATTGCTCAAGGGTCGTTAACTGACCCAGGATTTTCCTCGAGGTGCAATTTCCTATTAAAAGAAAGCTGCGGAAACCTTTAAATTTAATATTTAGGAGACAGAAACTGCTTCATTCTCTCCGATTCAGGATGATTAAACACCTGTTTCGGATCTCCTTGTTCTTCAATTTGTCCATCGTGAAGGAATAACACCTTGTTAGACACATCGCGAGCAAATGCCATTTCGTGGGTAACAACGATCATGGTGCGGCCTTCTTCTGCCAGTTCTCTCATTACCTTTAACACTTCGCCAACCAGCTCAGGATCCAGCGCAGATGTTGGTTCATCAAACAACATCACATCCGGCTCCATTGCCAATGCTCGAGCAATAGCGGCCCGTTGCTGCTGGCCACCCGACATATGGTTCGGATAATAATCTCTGCGGTCATACAGACCGACACGATCCAGCAAGGCTTTTGCACGGTCAGTCGCTTCAGACCTGGAAAGACCCAATACATTAACAGGAGCTTCAATAATATTTTCCATAACGGTCATGTGTGACCAGAGATTAAAACCCTGGAATACCATGGATAAACGAGAACGCATTTTTTCGACTTGCTTTTGGCTGGATGGAACACGGATACCCTGACGGTTGGTTTTAAAATCAATCTGTTCGCCTTGTACCTGAATTTCTCCAGAGGTTGGGGTTTCGAGCAAATTAATGCACCGAAGAAAGGTACTCTTGCCTGAACCAGAGGAGCCGATCATTGAAATCACATCGCCTTTGTGGGCCTCTAATGACACCCCTTTAAGCACTTCATGCTCACCGAAAGTCTTGTGAATATCTGTTACAACGAGTTGCGGCTGTTCACTAGCCATTTATAACCACTCCTAAATCTGGGTTAATTCAACGAACGAGTTTCATCCTGGGGTATACAAGGCGGAATCCCGCTTCCTTTTTCTGTTCTTGCCAGACACTGAATAAAACCTGTCAGTATGGGTCGATATGCTCGTTGAGTCTTGAAATACAACTGATTTGATTATTATTAAATTATTGGATTCAGCTGAGAATCTAACTATCGCAAGAATTCTTCTACGATACTTTCAAATCAAAGTCAGCAGATTATATATTTGTGACACCCAAATGAGAATGAAAATTGTTCAACAGTTAGTTCAGGCTCATAACAATCGTAAACATTACTTCACCTATCCATTAATTTGGAATAGTGACAAGATTAATTTACACATGCAATTGGCAGACGGATTGATCTACACCAGTCTAAGGTCTAACATGGCAGAATCGTATAACGCAAAAAATAATATAAATTTAGCGTATGCGTCACTATTTACTTAAAACCAACTATCAGAATGCAGGTTAATTCACACGTTTTTGGTTTGAGTTAAAAATCATACCTATCATCACTCGATAATGGGTTAAATGGAGAAATAATAATGAAAAAAGCGATTACGCTGTTTGCAAGTGCGGCACTTGTAACGGCAATGTCAGCGACTGCCGGTGCAAAAACTCTGGTTTTTTGTTCTGAAGGTAGCCCGGAAGGATTCAACCCATCATTTTATACTGCGGGTACGACATTTGATGCAACTTCCAGACAGATCTTCAATAAACTAGTTGAGTTCGAGCGTGGATCAACAACCATTGTTCCAGGTTTGGCTGAAAGCTGGACTGTTTCTGATAACGGACTGGTTTATACCTTCAAATTACGTAAAGGCGTTTCTTTCCATTCCAATAAATCTTTTAAGCCAAAACGTAATTTCAATGCAGACGATGTGATTTTCAGTATCGATCGTCAGCGTTTAGACAGCCACCCCTTTCATGCAGTTTCCGGTGGTAGCTATGAATACTGGAACGGTATGGGCATGACCGATGCTGTTAAAGAAGTTAACAAGCTTGATGACTACACAGTTCAAATCGTATTGAACTCACCTGAAGCCCCATTCCTTGCTAACCTGGCAATGGATTTTGCTTCTATTATGTCTGCTGAATATGCCGACAAAATGATGGCGGCCGGCACTCCTGAAGTTGTCGACAACTTGCCAATCGGAACAGGTCCTTTCGCATTCGTTGATTATCAGAAAGACAGTCAGATCCGTTACAAAGCAAATGCCAAGTACTGGGCTGGAAAAGCACCAATCGACCGTTTGGTTTTCTCGATCACACCTGACGCCTCGGTTCGTTACGCCAAGATGAAAGCTGGCGAATGTCATGTTATGCCTTATCCAAACCCTGCAGATCTTGACAGCATGGCAAAAGACGATTCAATCAATTTGATGTCTCAGGAAGGCCTTAACGTAGGTTACCTGGCATTTAATACCCAGAAGCCGCCGTTTGATAATAAACTGGTTCGTCAAGCATTAAGCTATGCAATCGACAAGCAAGCCATTATGGATGCGGTATTCCAGGGTTCAGGGAAAATTGCCAAGAATCCAATTCCACCAACAATCTGGTCTTATAACGATGACGTTAAAGACTATGGCTACAACCCGGCTAAAGCGAAAGAATTGCTTGCACAAGCAGGATTCGCAGGTGGTTTCAAAACCAATGTTTGGGCCATGCCAGTACAGCGTCCTTATAACCCAAATGCAAAAAGAATGGCTGAACTTATTCAGGCTGACTGGGCTGCAGTGGGTGTAACTTCAGACGTGGTATCCTATGAGTGGGGCGAATATTTAGCCCGTTCTAAAGCTGGTGAGCATGATACTGTTCTCTTAGGCTGGACTGGTGACAATGGTGACCCGGATAACTTCCTGTACGTATTACTTAGCTGTGATGGCGTTGGCGGAAGTAACCGTGCCCAATTCTGTAACAAAGATTTTGACAGCCTGCTGATTTCAGCCAAGAAAACTTCTAACATGAAAGAGCGTACTGCTTTGTATGAAGAAGCTCAGTTGCTATTCAAAGAAGAAGCACCTTGGGTAACTATTGCACACTCGGTTGTTTACAAGCCTGTTAGCAAAAATGTTATTGATTTCAAAATTGATCCATTCGGTGGCCACTCGTTCTACGGTGTTGACCTAAAATAAGAGTAATCGAATCGAACTAGATTTCTATACTCTTACTGAAACACAAAACAAGGCGGCTACTCAGCCGCCTTGTTTTTTAATTTGACGGACTCTTCATGATTGCATTTATTCTTCGACGTGTCGGTATGATAATTCCAACTTTTATTGGAATTACCCTCTTAACTTTTTCACTTATTCACATGATTCCCGGCGACCCAATAACCGTAATGGCGGGTGAACGAGGGGTATCGGACGTGCGTCGAGCAGAATTGGAAGCCCAATTTGGCTTGGACAAGCCGCTGTACCAACAATATTTAACTTATATTGGCAATATCGCCCAGGGAGACTTTGGTAAATCATTGATTACCAAAGAACCTGTACTAGACGAATTTATTACATTGTTTCCAGCTACCATGGAGTTATCACTATTTGCGGCCATTTTTGCGATAGCGATTGGACTACCATTGGGAATAATTGCTGCTGTCCGCCGTGGATCTGTATTTGACCATAGCGTGATGACCATATCCCTGACAGGCTATTCGATGCCCATTTTTTGGTGGGGTCTGTTACTCATTATTCTGTTTTCTGTGATCCTTGGCTGGACACCAGTATCAGGGAGAATATCTGCGCTTTACTGGGTGGATACTGTGACGGGCTTTATGCTGATAGACGCCTGGATATCTGACGAAGAAGGAGCATTTACTTCTGCAGTCCAGCATCTCATTCTTCCGAGTATCGTATTAGGCACGATTCCTTTAGCTGTAATTGCCAGAATGACCCGATCTTCCATGTTAGAAGTTCTTGGCGAAGATTTTATTCGAACTGCACGAGCAAAGGGTTTATCACCCATCAAGGTGATCATGAAGCATGCCCTACGTAACGCACTGATTCCGGTTGTAACCGTTATCGGATTGCAAATAGGTATTTTGTTGTCGGGTGCCATTCTTACTGAAACCATTTTTGCATGGCCTGGCATCGGCCGATGGTTACTCGAAAGTATTCACCGCCGTGACTATCAAGTTGTACAGGGTGGAATATTAATTATCGCAACGATGATTATTTTAATTAATTTACTGGTCGATGTGCTTTATGGGGTGATCAACCCGCGCATTCGTCACGCCAGCTAGGAGTGAATGATGACAACAGCAACTATGCAGCCGCCGACACCCTTTAGAGAGTTCTGGGGCTATTTTAGTCAAAATAAAGGCGCACTCATCGGCTTCTTTTATATTTTATTTATTATGTTTGTCGTGGTTTTTGCAGATCTTATCGCACCGCACCACCCCTACGAACAATTCAGACAATCATTATTGTTGCCACCCATCTGGTTGGAAGGCGGCAGTTGGTCACATATATTAGGCACCGACGATATTGGTCGAGACATATTATCTCGGCTGATTCATGGTTCCCGATATTCCATGCTGGCCGGTGCCATGGTTGTTACCATTTCGCTGTTTATTGGGATCACGCTAGGCGTATTAGCAGGGTACTTAAGAGGTGCATTTGAAACCCTGATTATGCGTATAGCTGATGTTATGTTGGCTGTTCCCAGCCTGCTACTCGCTATTGCAGTCGTTGCCGTATTAGGTCCAAGCCTCTTGAATGCGACCCTGGCTATCGTAGTCGTTTCGATGCCACATTATATTCGTCTTGCCCGAGCTTCAACTATCGCCGAAATGAGCAAGGACTATGTCATTTCCTCCCGCGTTTCCGGTGCCTCGGCGTTCCGCATTATGTTTATAACTGTATTGCCCAATTGCCTGGCGCCGCTCATTGTTCAAGCAACCCTGGGCTTTTCTAACGCCATTTTGGATATGGCGGCTTTAGGATTTGTTGGCCTGGGTGCCCAGGCTCCTATTCCGGAATGGGGCTCAATGCTTGCCGATGCACGTCAATTTGTTCAGAGCGCCTGGTGGGTAGTCACCTTTCCAGGGGTCGCTATTTTGACCACCGTATTAGCGTTTAATTTAATGGGTGATGGCTTACGTGACGCCCTGGACCCAAAGCTGAAACAGTAAAGGTATTCGAATGAGTTTATTAGAAGTTAAAAATTTATCGGTTAGCTTTGGCCCTGAAGGAAAGGCATTCAAAGCCGTTGATCGAGTGAATTTAACGGTTAATGCCGGCGAAGTGGTAGGAATCGTAGGAGAATCTGGCTCTGGTAAGAGTGTGAGTTCACTAGCTATCATGGGCTTAATTGATTTCCCGGGTAAGGTCCATGCAGAACAACTTCATTTTGAAGGCCAGGATTTGCAAGCCTTATCTGAAAAAGCCCGGCGACAAATTACCGGCGACGAGATTGCCATGATTTTCCAAGAGCCAATGAGCAGCCTGAATCCTTGTTTTACCGTCGGTGACCAGATAATGGAAGCCATTGAGGTTCATCAGGGAGGTAAAAAGAAGGAACGTAGAGCAAAAGCAATTGAGCTATTAAAACAAGTTGGTATTCCTGCACCTGAAAGTCGACTGGATGCTTTTCCACATCAGCTTTCTGGTGGTATGAGCCAGCGCATTATGATCGCCATGGCAATAGCCTGCGACCCTAAACTGCTTATTGCAGATGAACCTACAACCGCTCTGGATGTAACCATTCAAGCTCAGATCATCGACTTGCTGCTGGATCTTCAGAAAGAAAAGAATATGGGCTTAATTTTAATTACCCATGATTTAGCTCTGGTTGCAGAAGCCGCTGACCGAATCATAGTAATGTATGCAGGCCAGGTAGTAGAAACCGGACCGGTAGATGAACTATTCGCTGCACCTCAGCACCCTTACACACAGGCTCTGCTTAACTCTCTGCCAGAGTCTTCTCTTGGTCATAGACGATTGCAAGCTCTTGGCGGTGTGGTTCCCGGCGCAAATGATCGGCCAACTGGCTGTCTATTGAGCCCAAGATGTCCAAATGCACAGGATCATTGTCGACAGCAGGAGCCTGAAGCAACCGGTTCAATTGAGCGTCAGGTGAAATGCTTCTTTCCATTAAATCAACCTGGGAGCTCTGCTGCATGACTGTCGTTTTGGAAGCTAAAAACTTAAAAAAACACTATGAAGTCACTACCGGTTTTATGAAACCAAAAGCCAACGTTAGGGCTTTAGACGGTGTTAGCTTTTCCCTAAAAGCAGGGAAATCTCTGGCAGTGGTAGGCGAATCAGGCTGTGGAAAGTCAACCCTGGCTAAATTGCTCACCATGATTGAAACGCCAACTGATGGAATTTTGGAGTTTGAGGGTCAGGTCAAAGATATTTCTAACGCCAGTATATTAAAAGAATTGCGCAAACATATTCAGATTATTTTCCAAAATCCTTATGGCTCGCTTAACCCCAGAAAAAAAATTGGTACCATCCTGGAAGAACCCCTAATCATTAATACCGATTTTTCCGCAGCAGAGCGCAAAGAAAAGGCTTTGGCCATGCTTGAAAAAGTAGGTATGCGTCCGGAACATTATCATCGTTATCCACACATGTTCTCTGGTGGACAAAGACAGCGTATTGCGATTGCCCGTGGTTTGATGATGAATCCAAAGATTTTGATTGCCGATGAACCCGTATCAGCACTGGACGTTTCTGTGCAGGCTCAGGTGTTAAATCTGTTGATGGATTTGCAGGAAGAATTAAATCTTGCCTATGTCTTTATTAGTCACGATCTTTCAATCGTTGAACACATTGCTGATGAAGTGATGGTCATGTATCTAGGAAAGGTTGTTGAGTTTGGCACCAAAGAGCAAATCTTTTCCAAACCACAACATCCCTATACAAGAGCACTGTTATCCAGTACTCCACGTATAAACCCAGCCCACAGAATCGAGAAAATCCGGTTAAAAGGCGAATTACCTTCTCCACTCAATCCTCCTACGGGTTGTGCGTTCAATACCCGATGCCAATTTGCCAATGACCGTTGCTTTAAGGAAACTCCTGAACTTATCGTAACTGATTCAAGCAAAGCGGCTTGTTTTGCTATTGCAGAACAGCGTTTAGATTATCTAAAATAGCCACTCTACCGCAGCCTTTGGGGCTGCGGTTTTTCAACAACACATCCATTTAGGGTCTTCAATGAAATACTCCGATCTAAGAGATTTTATCAACGAGCTAGAGAAACGTGGTCAACTCAAACGTATCTCCGCAGAAGTCGACCCCTATCTGGAGATGACCGAAATTAGCGATCGCGTGCTGCGAGCCGCTGGTCCGGCATTGTTATTTGAAAATCCTAAAGGGCACAATATGCCCGTACTCGCTAATTTGTTTGGCACACCAGAGCGAGTTGCCTTTGGAATGGGTGCAGAGAGTGTCGACAGGCTAAAGGATATTGGTGAACTATTAGCCAATTTAAAAGAACCTGAACCACCCAAGAGTATTAAAGATGCCTGGAAGAAATTACCTATGTTCAAGCAGGTGTTGAACATGCCACCCAGGATAGTAAAAAAAGCGCCCTGTCAGGAAATACAACTTTCTGGTGACCAGGTCGATTTAACTCAGATTCCCATTCAAACCTGCTGGCCTGAAGATGCTGCGCCCCTTATTACCTGGGGTCTAGTCATTACCAAAGGACCTCTCAAAGAACGATTAAATTTAGGCATTTACCGCCAACAGGTTATTGCCAAAAACAAAGTAATCATGCGATGGCTCAGTCATCGTGGTGGCGCACTCGATTTGGCCGACTGGCAAAAAGAACATCCAGGCGAACCCTTCCCTGTTAGTGTTGCATTAGGTGCTGATCCCGCGACTATTCTCGGTGCAGTAACGCCGGTGCCAGATACCTTATCCGAGTACGCCTTTGCTGGTTTACTTAGAGGAAACAAAACAGAATTAATAAAGTCACTTGGCAACGACTTAATGGTACCCGCATCGGCTGAAATTATACTTGAAGGCTTTATTTATCCAAATGAGATGGCGGCTGAAGGGCCTTATGGCGACCACACCGGTTACTATAACGAAGTGGATCAGTTTCCTGTCTTTACCATTGAAACTATTACCATGCGTAAAGACCCGATTTACCACTCTACCTATACGGGTCGCCCGCCAGATGAACCGGCTATTTTGGGCGTTGCGTTAAACGAAGTATTTGTTCCCATTTTAAAGAAACAATTTCCTGAAATAGTTGATTTCTATTTACCGCCAGAAGGTTGCTCTTACCGTATGGCGGTAGTTACCATGAACAAGCAGTATGCTGGTCACGCCAAGCGGGTTATGATGGGAGTCTGGTCATTTCTTAGACAATTCATGTACACCAAGTTTGTCATCGTTTGTGATGCGGATGTTAATGCCAGAGACTGGAATGATGTCATTTGGGCCATGACTACCCGAATGGATCCGGGTCGAGATACCCTAATTGTTGAAAACACGCCCATTGATTATCTTGATTTTGCGTCTCCTGTTTCGGGGCTTGGATCTAAAATGGGCATGGACGCTACCAACAAATGGCCGGGCGAAACTGACCGCGAATGGGGCCGTCCGATCGAACGTGACCCTAAAGTGACACAACGCATCGATGAAATTTGGCATACACTGGGTATAGACAGTCCTGTTTCTAAATAAAGCTATTACCTAAAGGGCATCCTTTTGAATACGTTTGAATGTAAGATTTTATCCTGTACTGCTGCGAGTCGGGATATATATATTGTCTCTCTTGAAGCCGATCACATATTGGAATTTAAAGCCGGGCAGTATCTTGAGCTAATGATACCGGGAGAGTCATATTGTTACTTCAGTATTGCCAACGCGCCGGGTTCAAAAATTTTGGAATTGCATGTGCAGTCCGGTGGAGAAGAAACGGCCTCCAGCCGCATTATCGAATATCTATTAACAGAAAAAAAAGTCGACATTCAACTACCTATGGGCGACTGTACCCTTGATCATTTAGCTGAAGAAACAGGTCCTTTACTGCTCATTGCGGCCGGTACCGGTTTTAGTCAGGTCAAATCGATAAGCGAGGCCATGTTAAGTCATTCACTGACTCGATCTGTTCATCTTTATTGGAGTGCACGTACGGTTTCGGGTTTGTATTTATCTGAGTTACCAGAGATGTGGCATCAGTCAGATTGTAATTTTCACTTCAGTGCCATTGTTTCTGAGCATAATGACTGGCAAGACAAACAAAGCCTGCTATTTAACGCGGTTGTTGAAGATTTTCCGGATCTATCAAAATGCCAGGCGGTATGTTGTGGCTCTCCCGAGATGGTTTATGCCACTCTGGATAAGCTGACAGAACACAGCTTTAGAACCAGTCAAATGATTAGCGATGTGTTTAGCCATGCTCCTCGTACTTAAGCCTGCTTCATTAACGCGTCGACCAGAACTTAATATGAGTATATTTTTATGAAACGCTCTAGGGCAAGAGAATTTTTTTTAAATTCGCTTGCCCTGTTGCGCAGTGCGGCTTTAATTTTTGCTTTTTTATATGCGGGGAAATGGCTGAAAATCGGTTTTTGCATACCTGTTTCTGGCAGTATCATTGGGCTTTTATTGTTGTTTTTCACCCTGGCAATCGGGATAACCAAATTGGAACATATTCTGCCAACAGGAAAACTACTACTGCAATATCTGGTTTTATTTTTTGTACCCGTTGGCGTAGGCCTACTCAGTTACATCGATTTGTTATCGCAGCATTGGTTGGCCATAGTGGTCTCCAGTGTCGCTAGTACGGTCATCGTGCTAATCGTAATCGGTTGGCTATTTCAAAGGCTGAGTCGATGATCTACCTGTTGCTAACTATCGGCGTTTTTCTAACCTATCGACAGCTATTCAAGCCTTTTCATTCACCTTTAGCGAACCCCTTGCTGTTTAGCATCCTGACAATAATTGCTTTGATCCTGATGTTCGATATCAACCTGTTAGCATATCAGCAAGCAAATAAGCCTTTTATTTGGCTATTGGAACCTGCTGTTGTCGCATTGGCGATTCCTCTTTATCAACAAATGCATCTGATACGTAAACATTTCACAGCGATAATGGTAAGTTGTGTTGTTGCCGTCTTACTAGCTATTTCCACAGGCATTGGTATTGCGGTATTATTTCACCCGACACCCGATATATTGTTATCATTGATTCCCAAGTCAGTTACCAGCCCTATCGCTATGTCCATTGCACAAAACAATGGAGGGATTGCATCCCTTGCGGCGGCGGTCGTTATTGCTGTAGGACTGTTTGGTGCATTATTTGGCTTCAGTCTGTTTAAATTTGTGGGCATCACAGACCCTAAAGCACAGGGCTTAGCCATGGGGGCTGGTGCCCATGCCATAGGCACAGCAAAAGCGTTGGAAGTCGGTGAACAGCAAGGAGCATTTAGTTCGCTAGCTTTAGTGATATGTGGCATTTTAACCGCGTTAATGTCGCCTTTTTTTGTATGGCTCTTAACGTTCCTACCTTAAATGATGGCGACATAGCTGATCAATCCGAGGTGTTAATATAAAAAATCAATGGCGTTTTTTCTCCTTTTTAATTAACCGACAATATTTCTATCCTGATCAGAATCTGACTAATATAATGGCGTCTTTTTACTTATCAAATGCAACTCGACAGTGTACAGCAAACACCTAAATTAAGGTTGGAGCCCTAATATGAAACCCAGTATCGTTAACAAGGCTCAATTGAGTACTGTGACATCGAAACTTCCCATGTTTAAAAGCATGAACATGCTTGATCGCGATCAGGTACTAAAGCATGCTCGTATCTGGATAGCTCAGCCTGAAGAAACCATTATTGAAATGGGAGTGGAAGAACATTTTTTGTATGTTCTGTTAGCCGGGAAAGCGACGGTTCATCTAGAAGAAGAAGGCCTTTCAGTTGCTGATATAACCCCGGGAGATTTATTCGGAGAGATGGGGTTTATATTAAACGTGCCACGTAATACCTGGGTAATAGCCCAGGATACTTGTATTTTGCTGCAGATCGACCATCAGGTTATGGGAAAACTGACCGCTCCCATTCGCGAGAAAATAAAAGATCACATCATCGAGAAGTTGGCCAAATCGCTGACCAACGCCAATGAAAACCTAAAGCTCAGCGGCGAATAAACTAAGGTTAATAGCTGTATGACGTCGAAATAAACAGGCTAAACCCGGCCATATTGGTTGGAATACTCGGCAAGTTCGAAAACAATTTTGTAGTGCCTTCACCTGTTTCGTACAAACCACCAACAGAAACTTCAGAGCCTCGATTAAAACGACTAACACCAAAGGTTGTTCCCCAATGATTAACATGAGGATCCTGGCCTGTTTTATCTGTATTCGCATGACTGGTGTAATATCCTGCTCTTAACGCGTACTTTGGTGACCAATACCATTCCGTGCCCAGCGCCCAATCTATGGTTTGTTTTCTGGCGGTGAAAAATGATTCGCCATTCGTTGCTGTGTTATAGATAAACTCACCGGATAACAATAAGGTATTACTGGCAAAGTAGGCTAAGGCCGTTCTGAACTGCAATGGGTATGGCCTAATAGTAGTAGCTTCAATTATATCTGGATTATCAAAAACCGAACATCCATCCACAGCAACAGCAGTCTCACACACAGCACGTTGAAACTTGGTATCCGATTTAATAACGAAAGTGGTATCTGCAGTCACTCCAATGGAAATTTTATCGACAGGTGTCCACATTAACCCCAACTTTGGTCGGACTCCATGCTCTACCGTTTCCAGGTATCGATTCACCCATTCAACCTGGCTGTTATCATAGATAAACTGATTCACATTGCTTTCGGCTGATCTGAAGTGGTAATGCAAATTCAAACCCAAAGATAAGTTCGGGCTCAGGTTCATGGCAATCGAAGGCCCAACATTATAGGTCGTGTCGATGTTGTTTAGATTAATAATGAATTTATCAACGCTAATATTATTAAATTGCTGATCCTGATTTTCATTTACTGAGTCGGGAACCGAAGAGGAAAAACCTACTCTAAACTTGCCTAAAGGCTGCACAACGCCAAAAAAGTTCGGTAATAGCTGTACGCTGTTACGTTCCCAGTCTGCACTACCCAAGGCGTCTGGATAAGTAAGGTGCTGGACCTGATAGGTATTTACACTGGCAGACACGTTATTGGTAGCTGCATAGACAATACCAGCCGGATTATAAAACAAGCCGGAAGGGTCATCGGAAATGGCGGTATAGGCGCCTCCCATACCCAAAGCACGATGCCCTACCACCTGATTCACATAATGATATTCATCTGCCTGAACCAGGGTTACAGCCGTTAAGCCGAACAACGCAATCGCTGATGGTAGCCATTTCATAGTCATGCTGAGTCCTTGCCTATTTTTTATGATTATTGAGTTTCTGCTTTAAAGCGGGATGCATTGTCTGGAAAACCCAATCCATTCAATTCGTGATCATCAATTACTGCACTTAAACTTCTGAGACGGTCTGAAAATCTTGGATGTGTGTGGGTCACCGTTTCTAGTTCAGATTGTTCTGATTTACTGATTCGTTCCAGATATCTTGGTAAAGCATTTGTGTCATAACCCGTACCTGCTAACACCAGCAACGCGTATTCATCGGCTTCATATTCGTCATTTGCTTGCAAACCTTTTTCAAATAACAGGTCAAACGCCAGATCCAGCGCCTGTGTAAAAGCAACCCGCATTGATTCATTGCCACCACCCAGCAATTGAGATAATCCCGCACTGGATTCAACGCCTTTTATCGAAAGGGCGTTTACGATGTGTTTTTGTACAACATGCGCTATTTCATGTGCCAATACAGCAGCCAGTTCCGCTTCATCTTCCATGCGATTAAGGGCTCCTGTAGTTACAAAAATATAACCACCGGGAGTTGCATAGGCATTTATTTCGTCTGATTCAATGAGGTAAAAATGGAAATCAATATCGGAACGACCCGCCAACCGAACTAATGACTGACCGACCAGGTTGACATACCTCTGCAGCGATTCATTTTCAACACCATCAAACTGACCTAATATACGAGCGGCGACTTCTTTACCAAATAGCACTTCAGCTTCGACGTCGATACTCGAATTGGTCAATTCAACCTCAGAAGAAATACG
>Ga0224506_10000854_pt1 | contig 23431 bp, 20 predicted proteins | sample SF_Jan12_sed_USG_2_FD_169108 | JGI IMG/M metagenome (GOLD analysis project Ga0224506, IMG submission 169108) | Sediment microbial communities from San Francisco Bay, California, United States - SF_Jan12_sed_USGS_8_1 | ecosystem: Environmental > Aquatic > Marine > Sediment | place: USA... | reverse complement strand
TTCACGGGATACCAGGCGGCGGACCTGCGGGGCCAGCTGCGCACGATCGAAACATCGGAGATGCAGGCATCGCTGCAGCGCTGGGTCGCCACGCGCTATTCGGACGCCGAGCTGACGGAGTACTTCGTCGACAATATTTTCGATGCCGGCTACGACCTCGTTGTCGAGATCAGCTACACGCTGCCGGTCGACAACGACGGGTCGTTCGAGGTGCCCGGGTTCCTCGAGGCTTACTACCTCGAATTCGATCGGGTGGCGGACCGGCGTTTTCCGTTTGAGCATCATTTCCCGCTGCGATTGCGCGCGGTCACCACGGTCAAGGTGCCATCGGGATTGCGCCTCGACGAGGCCGCCAGCAAACCCAACGGCGGGGAATCGCGGTTTGGCAACTGGCGTCGTGCGGTTAGCCGCCACGACGGTGGCTGGCAGATCGATTTCGATTACCTGGCGTCCGAGGACCGCTTCGGGCCCGAGGACTATCGCGACTTTGCCGAATTCCAGCGCAAGGCGGTCGATGCTATCGAGCAACCGCTAATAATCCAGTAAATCCTAAATTATGGACTTCTAATATAATATTCCTTATATTAGGGGCCTATGAACGCCATCGAAAGCAAGACAAGTCCCGCGGGCGACATGCAGCTGTATGCCGCCGATGCAGCGGGCCTGATGAAAGCGCTTGGTAATGAAAGCCGGCTGATGATTCTGTGTGTACTGGCCGAGGGAGAACGGTCCGTCAGCGACCTGAACACGATCGTGCCATTGAGCCAGTCGGCGTTGTCGCAGCAGCTCGCGCGCTTGCGTCAGCAGGATCTCGTGAAAACGCGCCGCGAGTCGCAGACGATTTTCTACTCGCTGAATGAAGGTCCCGCGGACCGGGTGATCAAACTCCTGCATGACATCTATTGCGGTTCCGCGGACTGCACACCCTGAAGGAGTTGTTCATGAATTCGGATTTCGGTTTCGGCAAGGTTGTCGAAGAGTCCTTCGACGATGCCATCGTGAAGGTGACGGCGGAACTCGAGAAAGAGGGCTTCGGCGTGCTGTCCGATATCGACGTCGCCGCCAAGATGAAAGCCAAGCTCGACAAGGACATGCCGGGATATCGCATCCTCGGCGCCTGCAACCCGTCGCTCGCCTACCAGGCCATCTCGGCTGTCGAAGACATCGGCCTGTTGTTGCCCTGTAACGTACTCGTTCGCGAAGACGCGGACGGCAAGGTCCACGTCGATTTCATGGACCCCGAAAGCGTGCTCGCGCTGGTCAACGATCCGGGCGTAACGCCGCTCGCGAGAGACGTCAAGGGCCGCCTGCAGCGCGTGTTGGCGGCGCTCTAGGCAGCAGCGGCCCGCGCGGCCATGGCTCGGCTCACCGCCAGCAGGTCTGCCAGTCGTTGCCGGCCGCAGCCCCCTGAACGCCCTTGACGCCCGTGTTGGTCAGCGTCAGCGTACCGCAGCGGTCACCGGCTTGCGGACCGGTCGGGGCAGCTTGCACCGTGTATGTCGAAGCCGTGGCCGCGGAAATCGTCAGGTTGTAATACGGCGTACCGCCGTCGATCGGGCAGGCCGTGCCGAACACGGCGGGTGCGCCGGTATCCGCGCCGCCGGCGGCGGCATTGAGGTAACTGCCGTTGATCGAGTAGTGCCGCTCCATGGCATTGGCCAGGCCGGCCATCCCGCCTGTGCAATCCGCACGCCGCGAATCGGCGACGTAGCGAGTATAGGCCGGGTAGGCGACGGCCGCGATGATCGCGATGATCGCGACGACGACCATCAGCTCAATCAGGTTTACGCCTTGCTGGCGCTGCATCAGTCTTGTATTCAATGGTCAGATTCCTTGTTAGCGCCGTGGCGTACGTTGGTCGTAGTCGTCGGGCAACAGCCAGATCTCGCCAATCAGCCGGCCTCGCGCATTGAGCAACTTGTAGCCGACGGTCGAACCGACCTTGAGGTTCGAAATCGGAACGCTGTAGGCTCTCGGCGAGTGCACGACCAGGCTTGACGAAAACGTGTAGGGGATGTCGTCAATCACCAGTTTCTGCGCTTCGATCTGGACAGAGTCGATGCGGCCGGTCCGCTGATAATCCGCATTCTGGTAGTACCTCGGCAGGTTCTGCGCCGCAACGGTGCCAGCGAGCAGGATAGCGGCAGCCGCTATCACCAGTTGTAATGTGCGCATATCTATTATCCTCATGTTGATGCAGCTAGCGGCTCAGCTCTTCCCAGGACAGCCGGCCGGTTCGTAGCCCGCCGAGCTTGAGAATGTCGGTGGTATCGATCGTGCTTCCGCCGGTCGTCTGCGTGGTCGACGTGTAGCGGATGTTGGACAGGTTCACCGGTGCTGTGGGAATACCCACGATCTCCACACCCGCCGCCGCATTACCGCCGATCGCATCGTCGTCGTCGAGCAGGGAATCGCCGCTCAGGTCGAACGCGATTTCCCCGGGCCTGCCACCATTGATCGATTTTGCGACCATGAGCCAGCCGGATCCGCCCGCCTGGCAGGGATTGGTGTCGGGTGTCATCGAATTGAAGAAGACAAGATCGCCGCGGATGACCGCGTCGGTGACGATGCGCTCACCCGGGTCCGGGAAGTCCATGTACCAGCCGCTATCGGTGGCGAAGTCGATGGCGTTGTCCGTCAGGGTTCGCCCCACCACGCCATCGGTCGTCAGGCCAACGTCAATCGTCTGCGAAATCAGATCCGAGCGATCAAGTTCGGAGCTACCGGAGTCCCAGATGCCATAGAAGGACTGGGTGCTCGTCGACGTGACGTCGCCCGACGTCATGTACTGGCCCGTACCGAAGATGACCATCGTGTTCGGGAAGTTATTCGACGATGTCGGGACCTGGCTGTTGCGAACCACGGCGGGTGTTGCCGTAATCGGCTGGTTTGCGGGTGCAGTGAACAGGGGTACGACCGACTGGCCCCTCTTGTGGGCGACGTCATAGTTGCCCGGATTCGTGCCGGACAGGTCGAAAGCCCACATGTTGCCTTTCAGGTCACCTGCGTAGGCGCGGTCCGCAAGGCCGTCGCCATCGGTATCGATGACGGCCGGCGTGGACAGCCCGTTGCGATCCGTGGTCGTGCCGACACCCGTCGATATCTCAACATAGTCACCGCTTGACCACGTGCCATCGAGTCCTTCCTCGATAAACAGGACGAACAGTTTCGCTTCGCCGCTGCCGAGGTCGTTGTAGCCGTTACCCGTGACGACCGCCCAGCGAATCGAATTGCTGGTGCCCTCCAGCGGCACGATCGACGGCCGGCTGAAGGAGTGACCGAAATCGGCATCGTCTGCGCTCGTGAACTCCCACATGACCGTCCTCCTGGCATCGAGCTGCGATTCCGAGATGGCGGCCGGGTTGGTCACGTCCAGTGCGAAAATGCCCCGGCCGCCGGCCCGCAAGCCGCCCACCAGGATCGTCTTCCAGGATACGCTGCCCGATGTCGTCGTGCGCGCGTACACGTCCGCGACTGACGCCGTGAGGTCGACCATGTAGCTGTGTGTGTAGGCCGGGTCCGAAAGGTAGTGCAGGCCATCGGATGCGGCATCGGAGTAGAGGCTGCTCGGGACGTAGGCGAAGACCTCGTCGCCGCTCGTCTGGGAGAATGCATGCAGCATGCCGTCGTTACCGCCCACGTAGACGATACCGGGCCGCGAGGCCGTTGCGTTCCTGAACTCGGTGTACGTGTCGCCGGCAGTGCCCGGGAAGGGCGCCACATCCGGCCAGTTCGACTCGGCCGCGCCGACGAAGACCGGACCTGAGTGCACGATATCGCCCAGGGGGCCAGAGCGTTCACGCAGTGACTTCGTCGAGAAGACATTCGTGCCGTCATTGTAGTAGCAGGCGCCAGGGGACGAGAATTCACAGGCGCGGTCGCCTCGTACGAAGGCCAGTCGCGCCATACCCGAGGCCTCGGTATCCAGTGTGCCGGCCGGGTCCGTGCGGAAGTCCCGCTGCTGGGCCGTGGTCAAATCCGCCCAGGTGAAGGCGGTCCCGTCCGACCCGTCATACGTCAGTATCGTACGTGGCCTCGTCCCGAGATCACGATTACGGAGTCTGCTTGCGGCAGACCATTTCGGCGACACGCTGACCGCACCTGTTCTTGGGTCGAGCGGGAAGGCCAGGAGATCGCCACTCCATCTCTCGCTGTTGAACAGCGCGAGGTAAACCTCGGAGTTCGTGCTGAGCGACCCGGTATTGAATGCCACCGAGGCGGCTGAACCGAGGCGGCTCTGGATTGAGTGCAGCGCGCCACGTAAACCGGTCATGAGTTCGTCCGGATCCTGTGCGCTGTAGTATTCACCGCGACCGTTCCACGCGGCATGACGCAAGTCATCGATGAGGCCCGCATTGGTCAGGGTTGACGGCCACGGGAACGGGCTGGTCTTGTCCGCGGGCATCGCCGTAACGTTGCCCTCGACGCCGAATGCAACGGAGTAGGTCACCATGTGCTGGGCCGTGTTCTCGTCGATTCCACCGGGCGGCGGGGACAGGTTGTTGTCCGTAGTCGGCCGGATGTCGGTCTCGTAATACTGCATGGCAACGTCGGCCAGGGTATCCGACTGGCTGTCGCCATAAGGGCCGGCAGTGCCGCTGTCCCATGGCGAGTCGTTGTCGCCATCGGTGTTGCCAAGGCCGCTGAACGCGCCGTTGTAGTAGCCGTCCGTCATGAGGATGGTAAAGTTCTGCTGGCACTCCGCGCCTTGCGCAACGCTTACTGCCGGGCAACTGCCGAAGAGGCCGTTGCTCTCGCAGCTCAGGTATTTGCCGGCTTCGTCCAGCGCGTCGCGCAGCGGCGTGTGTCCGGACGGCTCCATTTCATACAGCGATTCCAGCAGGTCGTCTTTTGCGCCCGTACGCGGATCTTCGTTCATCGACTCGATGCCAGTGTTGACCGAGGCGTTGTTGTGTAGCGTTGCCAGGCCCATGCGCGAGTTGCTGGCACCTGCAATGACGTGTCCGTAGGCCGCCTTGGCGACTTTCTCGCGCTTGCGGTAATAGGCGAACCAGTTCGCGAAGTTCTGGATTTCCTCGGCGTAAGTACAGACAGGGGCTGCAGCGCAGTCGCGCCGCCGGGCGCTACCTGCGTAGATGAGTGTCGTCGGCTCGATTTCAACGAGCGTATGGACATCGTCTACGTCGACGGCGCCGTCACCATCGGTGTCTACCCAGACCCAGTATTGCGCCGGCAGGAAGTTCGTGATGTTGAACGAGCCAAGGCCCCCTGCACAATAGTCGGTGCTGAAGGTAGTGCGCGCCGTCACGTCGAGCGTGCCCGCGGACGGCACATAGGGGTCGAGGGGAACGGCCGTGGGGTTCGCATCGACGAGCAGCGAGCCGCTGCCGTTCTCACCGGGCCAGGGCGTATACGTAATGGTCGGATCGTAGTAGAGGCGGTTGTAATCCGAGTTCCGCGAGCGCCAGACACCGCCATAGGGTGCCGCTATGCCCTGGGCCGCCAGGCCGGCCTCGGTTGGCACGACCCAGTGGTAGCTGTTGTCGGCCGCGGGCTGTGCGTAGTAGTACGCGCAGCCGAGACTCATGATGCCGTCTGCCTCTTCGGTCATGAGGCCCCAGTCCATACTGCCTGAATCGTCGACCATGAAGAGGATGTTGGGCTCGACCGGGTTCGTCAGGAACAGCGGCACGTCGGCCAGCGTGCCCGGTGCGGAGAGGGCGGTCGCAGGCGCGATGCTGAGGGCCGCCAGGAGTGCGCTGCCTGCCGTAATGCTGAATTTTCTGATTGAAGCTTGCATGATTCGTTCCGCCTTGGTGCCCATCTAGAAGATTCGCCCGTATTGTGTTCGCAGGATGACCTCGGCCGAGTCTGCGCTCGTGCCCGTTGCCTTGACCGTGACCCGGAAAATCGTCACGTCACCCGATCCCTTGTTATCGCCGTAACCCGACATGTTCAGCGCGCCGGTCACGCCGGGGACCGTCGTCATGTTCTTGATGAAGTACTGCGGCCGGGCGTACGTTCCGACGTCCGTACCCGCGACCACGTGATAAGTGGAATCGTTCCACGTCGGGCCGCTATAGAACGAGGGTTCCACGTCGGTGCGGCCGAACAGGCCCGCCTGTCCCTGGAAATCGCCGAGGCTGACGATGCTCTCGAGAAATACTTCGCCCTCGCGCAGCGCCGATTCGGCGGCCTGGAAGGCGACGTTACGATCGTTCGTATTGCCCGCCATTTTTTCTTCGAGGATCGAGCCGCGCATATTGCTGACCGTCAGCAACGTAACGACGAGCAGGATCATCAGTGTGGCGACCAGTACCGCGCCCTCCTGCTTTTGCCGGGTTGCGGTACGCTGTAGAAAGTTCCTTGCCATCATGGTTCTTCCCTGACTTACTGTCTGTTTCGGATGTTGACTGTGGTCTCGTAGACGCGCCGGATACGCCGATCGGCGGCCGTTTCGTTCGCGCCGAGAACCGCGAACGACTGCAGGTTGCCCGTCACGAGATTGTCGTTGCTGGAGCGGGCCACGATAGCGATACGAATACCGATGACCCGTTCCATGTCGGCGACCTGGTCGGCGGGCACGAAGTAGTTCGCGATGCCTTCGCCGGCCGTGCCGGGCGCATCCGTGTCCTCGCCGTACAGGATCTGCAGGTCCTCGACACCGTCGAGAAACTCGGCGCCGTTCCTGAACAGCGCCGGTTCTCCCTCGGAGCCCGCACCCACGCTGTAAACAATCTCCTGGACCCGGAAGATGCTCGCATCAGCACCGTATACTTTCGACAGGCAGTGCGCGTTTGCGCCCGGGCAGCCCGGATTCGTTGCGTTGTAATTGCCCGGGACAGTCGTGGATCCGGTGTTGTGAACCACGGTGCCGGCGCCGCCGGGATTGGAATTCGAGATCTGGAAGATGTCGCCGCTCGTACAATCGCTGACGAGGATGATGTCGCCCTGTGCGAGGTCGTTGCCGGCGGCAACCTTCAAGTTCGCCGAGGCCTGGGGTCCGTAGGGTGGTTCGAGGTTCAGTCCCGTGCCGAAACCGCCGCGAAGGATCAGCGTATCCGGCGCGCCGGCGCCGCCTTCCGTGCCGGCAACGCCACCGGTCTGGTAGTCGACGTAACCCGCGTTGGCCGAGTTCAGGTTATTGACCACGCTGGTGATGTCGCTGGCGCAGCCCCAGAAATCGGCCATGCGGATATCGCGCGCCATGACCTCGAGTGCCATGCGGCCGGTTTCCTGCAGGCGCGACGTCGCTTCGTGCACGCGATTGGATTGCCGTGAGGATACGAAGAACTGGACGACCGACCCGAGCAGGAAAATTCCGAGCAGCATGGCGATCATCACTTCGACCAGTGATACGCCCGACTGCTTTTTGCGGCTGCTGATTACGTTCATGTGAGGCACCGCTACGGCAGGAACGAGATGGTCAGACGCTCAACGTTGGGCGCCGTGACGCTGATCTGCCCATCGTGATCGTTGTCCCACCAGACTTTGATCGTGAACAGCGTGCCATTGTTGTCACACTGCGGGTTGGCCGCGCTGGCACCGTCATCGGGCGTGCTGTCGATGCAAACGTGGCCCTGGCCCATCGGCAGGGTCGCGGCGACGTTCGCCAGCCACCGTTGCATGTCGTCGCGAGCCATATCACCCATTGCACAGCCGCTCGACGTATAGCAGGTCGATTGCGTGGATGCCGTCGCCGGGTCATACAGCCCGGCATTGGCGGCCGCAACGTTATTGCGCATGCGGTCGGCGAGGTCGTAGGCGAGGGCGCTCGCGTGCGAACGCATTTGCGCCTCCTGGTTATTGTGCAGTGCCAGCGCCTGCATACCGGCCACACCCACCAGGCCGATGGCGAGTATCAGCGTCGAGACCAGCACCTCGATGAGGGATACGCCGGCCTGGCGCCGGCGTGAGCTGCCGCAGACCCGGGTAATTGTGTGCGGTGTGCCGCGCATCAACTGCACCCCGCTGTCGTAATGTGGACGCGACCCGCGGCATTCACGCGAATGACGCGCCCGGTTTCACCTGAGCGGTCGTCACAGAAACTGATGGTGTCGGCAGGCGCGGTTCCGAAGCCGCGCGCGTCGTAACTGAAGCGGTTTGCGGAGCCACTCGTCATGGATACGGAGCCACTGACCGGCGGACTGACGGCGATGACTTCGTCGGCCGTCGTCGTGGCATCCATGTTCTTGTCGACCCAGACTATCCAGCCGTTGGACCAGTCGGTGCTTCCAGAGCATGTCGGTACAGCAGCATCGAAGTTTGCCGTTGAACAGACGATCGCCGGCCGTTGGTAGCGTACAGCCGAACTGCGTGCGGCATTGATCGTGGCGACAAAATGGTTCGCCTCCGAGACAATACGATTATCCATAATCATGGCGCGCATGTTGGGTATGCCGACGGCCACCAGCAACGCAGCGATGCCGAGTGCGACGAGTAGCTCAAGCAATGTGAATCCGTTCTGTTTCATAGTCTCCGCATAGTGCCGCGTAGCGCGTCAATACCCCAGATTCGGGGTGATCAATCGTGACACTCGTCACTAGATGACAACGTTTTTTGTGGACTGCTTCACACTCCGCGCAGGCGCCTCGCTTTGGGGGTCCAGACCCATATCCGGCGGCGTGAACGGGGTTTTGTGAAGTCCATCAACGGCAACATGGCGACTTGTGTGCATACTCCGGCCGCATGAGGAACACGAAATGAGAATTCTGGTCGCACTGCTGTTTGCTATTGCCTGCATGGCAGCCGCACACGCGGACATCTGGAAGTGGGTCGACGCCAACGGCGTCGTTCACCTGGTTGATTCGAAAACGCCGATCTACACCTGGGTGGACGAGCACGGCGACGTGCACTACAGCGACACACCGGGTCACGAGGCAGCGGTATCCGTGAAACTGGTCTGGGTATCCAGTGGTTCGCTGGAAAAGACCGAAGAGCCTGAAGAAGAAAAGGCCTCGGGTGGCGCCGAATACCCCGGAGAAACGCCCGAACAGCGTGCGGATCGCGAACAGGCAGAGGCGTATTACTGCAAACAAGCGACCGAAATTTATGACTCGTACGTCAATGCCCCCCAGCTTTACAAGACGAGCGAGAAAGGTGAGCGCGAATACCTGGACGAGAAGGAAGCGGCCCGGTTGATTGCAGAGACTCGCGCAAAAAAAGACGAGATCTGCCGCTAGGCGACTCAGACTTACGAGGCATCAAGACATGTACATACCCAAGCCAATCTACGACTATGCGCCCTATTACTGGCTCGTCGTCGGTCTGCTGCTCATTCTGCTGGGCTTCCGCGTAGGGTCGGAAGGCGGGCAGATGTTCCAGTACTTCTCCGTTTCACTCGGCGCGCTATCGGCCGTCTGGGGCGTGCGCATCCTGCTCCGGAGACGTGAGAGACAGCGACTCGATGCGCTCGAAACACTCCCGACCGGCGCGCCGCCGGAATAGCGGCGCCTTCCCGGTTCACCGGGACTCTTTCAGGCGCTCCACGCCGATCAGTTTCATGATCGTCTTCTCGTAGTACGGTTCCGTCTTCGCTGCACGCACCTTGTGCAGGAAATACTTTTCATACGCGATCTTGGCGAGATGCACCCACTTGCCGCGCGATGCCCAGTTCGTGTTGCGCGGCGGGATTTGCGGCAGCGCGACGAACGCCACGCCCGTATCACCGAAGTCGGCCAGGCACACCGCGTTCCACGAACCGCGTTCGTCGGGTGCGCCGCCCTTCAGAAGGTTGGCGAGGTTGTGCGTTGTCGCGGTGACCATTGACTCGATCATGTAGCCGGTCTTGGGAGCACCTGTCGCGATCGGCGTTGCATTGACAGGGGGGATGGCGACACAAACGCCGACCGCGAAGATGTTCTGGTATTTGGGGTTGCGCTGGAACTCATCGATCAGGATGAAGCCGCGGGGATTCGTCAGGCCCTCGATATCCATGACCGCATCGACGCCCTTGAACGCGGGAAGAACCATCGCGTGTTTGAATTCGAGCTCGTGTTGTTTCTTGTCCTTGCCTTCGTCGTCCACCTCGGTGAAGTACATCTTGCCCTCTTCGACCTTCGTGATCTTCGCGTTGGTCGTCCAGTGGACATGGCGATTGCGCATTTCCGATTCGAGCATCGACTTGGTATCGCCGACGCCATCGAGACCGAGATGGCCGATGTAGGGTTCGGGCGTAACGAAGTGCATCTCGACCTTGTCGCGGATCCTGCGCTTCTTTAGCTCGGTATCGAGGATAAACAGGTACTCGTAGGCCGGGCCGAAGCAGGATGCCATGGGTGCGGCACCCACGACGACGGGACCGGGATTCTCGACGAGTTTCCGGAAATCGACGTTCGCCGTTGCCGCGTGGCCAGTCTTGCAGACCGACTGCGTATGGCCGTCCGGCCCCAGGCCTTCGACTTCTTCGAACGCGAGTTTGGGCCCGGTCGCGATGACGAGATAGTCGTAGGTAACGGACGTGTCGTCGTTCAGTTCGAGACGGTTTTCGTCAGGGTGGAGGCGACGGACGCCGCGGCCGTTGAACCCGATGCCGTACTTCTTCATGAGGTCGGGCAGGTCGACTTTGATCTGCTGTTCCTTGCGCCAGCCCACGGCGACCCAGGGATTCGAGGGCGTGAATTCGAAGCTGTCCGAATCACCGATCAGGACCAGTTCGTGTGCATTGCCGAGTTCCTTGCGGAGCTCGTAAATCTGCGAAATACCGCCAATGCCGGCGCCCATTACGACGATCTTCGCCATCTTTTTCCCCTTGTGAACCCTGTCAATACAGCAGGCTGTTAACGATATTACCAATAACTAATGTAGTAAAGACTACTTTAGTCGTACGAGATATAATGCGACTCACTCGCAGCCACTGGCAATGCAGCGCGCAGGCGTTATAGTCCCGTCCCAATGAAACGTTCCCTCAAGACCCTGTTACTCGCGCTCCTGGCCGCGAACGTGCTGGCACCGGCAACTCACGCGCAGGAACCGGAGGGGGATGCCGTCCCGGAGACACTCGAGCTGTCGAGGATCGAGGCAGGCGCCTGGTCGTATTTCGAAGGCGCGCGGGACGAAATAGAGCAGCGAATCAACGACTTCCTTGCCGCCGCGGAAGACGATGTCGGCGCATTGCAGCCAGCCAATCTCGAGACGGGTGAGTCGCTGCTTGGCGCCGTGCGGGACAATCTTTCTGCCTATCTCGACCTGCTGAGTGAGGATGAACTCGAGCTGCAGGCACTGCCGCTGGCGCAGATCAGCTACTCGCTCGACGACCTGCTGCGACTTGCCGCGGCGTCGCGTGCGGCCCGGGACGGGGCCGCCAGGGAACGCCTGGAAGTCGAACGCGAACAGCGGGTGCTGGCCGGCGCGAGCCGGCGGCGCGACCAGGCGTTCAAGGAGTATGTCGACACCGCCCCGGGTGACGAGAAGACTATTGCGGGTCTGCGCTTGTTGCAGACCCGGTCGGTGCAGGCAATCTCGGCGACACGCCTGCGACTACTGACACAAAGCCTCGAGCGTGCGAAGACCTACGCTGACGCAACGGCGGACCGCGTGGCGTTCGCCAGTGAGAAGCTGGCAACGACGCCGGATGAGGCAAACCTGGATGGCCTGCTGCAACAGCTTGCGGCAAACGAGGCAGCGGCGGCAGACGCGCGCAAGGCACTGCGCGCCGCCGAACTTGAGGCATCGTCCCTGGACCTCGAGGCGCCGGACGGACGGTCACAGCAGCGTCTGCTGCAGCAAAAACTGATCGACGCCGAAGTCCTGGTCGCCCTGCGCGACCTCGGGCTGGCGAAGAGCCAGGCTCGCCGCTGGTGGACGGAACTGCAGCTTGCGACCGTGCCCGACCCGGATGCGCTTCAGGAAGAGGCCTTGTCCTGGTCGCAGCTCCTGCGCACGGTACCGCTCAGGGTGCCGGCCTGGCGCCAGGACAGCCAGGACGAGTTGCTGACCGTCCAGACCACGGATCGCAGCGGACTCAATCGGGCATCGCGACGACTCCTGGATGAGCGCCTTGCGACGGTGCAGGAAACACTGTCGCGCATCGGCGAGGTTGAGGGCGCCACGGCCGACGTCGAGTTGCTGGCAGCGGTGGTGGACAGCGCCGTGGCGGAGTCGTCCGGTGCATTGTCGTCCTGGCTACAGGCTGCCAGTCGACAGGTGCAGAACGCCTACCAGCGCGTCAAAGGCCTGGCCGACGTGTCCTTGTTCCACATTGGCGAGACTCCCGTTACGGGACGCGATGTCCTGCGCGTGTTCCTCATCCTGCTCATCGCGTTTCTCTTGTCCCGCACCGTTCGTTATGCGATCCGCCGGATGAGTGACCGGGATACGAGCGGTGACCAGGCGACGCTGTATACGCTCGGTCGGCTAGCGCATTACTCGATTATCATCATCGCGGTCTTTATCGCGTTGACCTCCGTTGGTCTCGACTTCAGCAATCTCGCCCTGGTTGCGGGTGCACTTTCCGTCGGCATCGGCTTCGGTCTGCAGTCCATCGTCAGCAATTTCGTGTCCGGCCTGATCATCCTGTTCGAGCATACGCTGCGTGTCGGCGACTACATCGAACTCGACACGGGACTGACAGGGACGGTCAAGGCGATCAACGTGCGCAGCACGCTGATCAATACCAACGACAACATCGATATTGTGGTACCGAACTCCGAGTTCGTGACGACGCGCCTGACGAACTGGACCCTGGGTGAACGGGTCCTGAGAGTTCGCATTCCGTTCGGCGTGGCCTACGGCAGCGACAAGGATGTCGTCCGCAAGGCGGCTATAGAGGCCGCCGATGAAGTGTCCTACACGCTGACGCACATCAAGCGGCGGCAGCCGGATGTCTGGCTGGTCGAATTCGGTGACAGCAGCCTGAACTTCCTGCTGACGGTCTGGGTAAATCGCGAGGGTGCACGTCGGCCGACACGAACGCGTGCGGCGTATCTCTGGGCGCTGGAGACGAAGCTCCGCGAGTACGGCATAGAAATACCGTTCCCGCAGCGCGATCTGAACCTGCGGTCAGGTTGGCCGGGCGTCGTCCTTGAGCCGCGTGACGCGCCTGCGACTGACGAATAGACGGTCGCTGATCTTCAGCACCAGGGAATCTTCGTACTTGTCCGACCGGCGCCTGCGCGATGAGTCGCTTGATCGTGGCCAAACCCTGCCAGGATTCAGTGAGCCTGTGCGACCGCCTGCGCGGCGTCATAGCCGGTTGCGCACGCGAGTGTCCATCCCAGCATGCCGTGGCCCGTGTTGACGAACAGCCCCCTGGATCGGGTGGGCCCGACCCGCGGCTGGCCGTTCGGTGTCATCGGCCGAAACCCGCCCCAGGGCCGTATGTCCTCGGCACCATAATCAGCCGCGAGCGGCGCGTAGCGCCGGGCAAGGTCAAGCAGGAAGTTCGTGCGTTGGCCGTCTGTGCTGGTATCGAAGCCGCGGAAGTCGGCAAACCCGGCGATCCGAATCAGCCCGTCGAGCCGACTGTAGACCATGCGGTACTTGAGGGCCGTCATGCTCACCGAGGGCGCTTGCACACCGGGTGGCAGGGTGATGCTGTAGCCACGTACCGGAAAGACGTGCGGGTTGATCCCCACCGTACCCAGAAGGGCCGGGCTCCAGGCGCCGGTACAAACGACGAACGCATCCGCCTCGAGCTCGTCGCCATCGACGACGACGGCATGCGTCTGCCCGTTACTGGCGACCAGCTTTGTCGCATTGGCGGACAGGCGGAAATCAACCGAGCGGTTCGCCTCGAGCCAGTCCCGCAGCCCTGCTGTGAATTTCTGCGAGTCGGCGACCTCATCGCTTCCCGAGTACACGGCTCCGGCAACGTCCTCGCTGACGTGTTCAAGCGCGGGCTCGACGGACAGCGCTTCTGCGCGCGACAGCAGCCGCGCATCGCAACCGTGTTCCTGCTTCAGCTTCACGGTGGCCTGCGCGCCGTCGATCTCGGCCTGGTCGCTGAGGAGCACGAGTTTGCCCGCCTGGCGGTGCCAGAAATCAAACGGCAGCTCCTCGCGCAGCTCGGTCAGCAGCCTGGCCGAACGCATCGCGATCTTCAGGACGGCCAGCGTGTTTTCCCGCGCATGCCGCGTCGTGCACTGGCCTACGAATCGCATGCCCCACGCCACGAGGCCCGGGGACAGGCGCACCTGGGCGCCATCGTCGCGTCCCAGGATGAGTGCCGGAAGGTGACTGAGGAACGCGGGTTTCGCCAGCGCATCGGTAAAACTGTAGGACAGTTGTCCCGCGTTCGCGAAACTCGCGCCGTCGCCTACCTCGCTGGCACGATCCACGACGGTAACCCGGCAACCGAGTTGCGACAGGTAATAGGCGGTTGTGACGCCGACGACGCCGGCGCCGAGAACGACTACGTGCATCCGAATGTCCTCTCAGAACGTGTAGCCGATACTACTGAGCGACGCTTTCCCCGCTCCAATGATCATTGTTCCGACACCCATAGCTTTTGGCTATGGGTGCGCGACCTGGTGCCGGGCAGCATGTTCTTCACCAGCGCACCGAGGTGTCCCGCGAAGCGCTTTGTGGCGATCGACAGCGGCGTATCGGCGAGTTGCAACAGCGTGACATCGAACTCCACGGCAGGCTCCAGCGGCAGCTGGACGACGCTGCCACCGATGCTGGAGCGGGCTGTAATTTCGTCGGTAATCGTGACCCCGGCACCCGAGGCGACGAGTGCCTTGGCGATGTGGTAGGTCTCCGTCCAGGCGACGACGCGAGGCGCCACATCGCTCGACTCCAGGAACTCCGACAGTATGCGACCGAGCGGGCTCCTGCTATTCAGGCCGATAAACGGGCGGTTCCTCAAATCCTCCACGGTCAGCGATTTCCTGTCGCCAAACTCGGCATCGTCCGGTGCGAGAACAACAAAGCGCGCCCGCGCGAGTTTTCTGCGTTCGATCCCGGGGTGGCTGGAAGGGTCGAAAGCGAGGCCGATATCAATGCGCGACTCCAGCAAGGCGTGATGTATCTCGTCGAGATGCAGCGTCTCGATTTCGAAGACGGCATCAGGATGGTCTTCGCGAAACGTCGCAATGGCACGTGGCAGGATTTCGAGGCCGAACGCCGGTGTACTGGCGACCCGGATCCGGCCGGCGCTCGTTGCGTTCAGGTTCTGTGCGACGTGCCGAAGCCGGTCTACATCCTCGTAAACGTCCCGGACATGTTTGAAGAGCTGGTGTGCTTCTGGCGTGGGAATCAGCTTGCCCTTGACGCGGTCGAAGAGCCGGTAGCCCAGTTGCTGCTCGGCATGTGCAAGCACCTTGGACACAGAGGGTTGCGAGACGTTAAGTTTTGCGGCAGCGTTGGTCATCGTGCCGGTGCTGTACACGGCGTGAAAGACCTCGATTTGGCGCAGGCGCATGGCGGTTCCTTTTGGCCTAGTATAACCTTGGTCTATGGGGCTCGGAAGCGTTGCTATTGGCTACCAAATCCGGTGGTTGCTAGTTTTAGAGAATTACTGCGCAGCGCGGTAGCCGAAACATTCGGGGGAATAATAATGAAGACCAGGAAATATGGATTGGACGCTCTGTTGCGGGCGAGTTTGCTTGCAACAACGGCTCTCTTGCTGACCGGCACCGGGCTTGCCCAGGCCCAGGACGAAGAAGAGGATATCGTCGACGAGATCACCGTCACGGGTACCCAGATCAAGGGCGCCAAAATCACCGACGCACTGGCTGTCTCGGTATTCAACGCGGAAGATATCGAGATCATGGGTATCGAATCGGGCGATGAACTCATCGACATGATTCCCGAGCTGGGCCAGAACTTCTTCAGTGAGTCGGATACGGCCGGCGGCGTCAACGCGGCGCGCGGCGACGTCGGTGCCATCAACATGCGTAACCTCGGCACGGGCAATACGCTCGTACTGCTGAACGGACGGCGCATGGTGAACATGGCGACCTACCAGACCGAGGAAGTCGGTGGCAGCTTCGTGCCGGTCAACTCGGTGAACTCAAACCACCTCCCGGTCTACGGCGTGCAACGACTGGAGGTTCTGCGTGACGGCGCCTCCGCTATCTACGGTGCTGACGCGGTTGCGGGTGTACTCAATACCGTGCTCAAGGACGACTTCGAAGGCCTGACGATTCGCGGCCGCTTTACCGATTTCGACAACCTGCCGCGCAATGACGAATCGTTTTCGATCGAGTGGGGCAAAGCCTTCAACGGCGGAGCGACACACGTCGGCCTGTTCGCCAATTACTACGGCCGCGATCCTGTCAACTCGCAGGATGACCCGCGCTGGGCGAACTCGGATTTCCGTTACCGGTTCGCAGACCTCCCGGCGAACGATCCGAGGTCGATCTACGCGACCAGCACCCAGTTCCGCAACGACAGCGCAAACTCCCTGTTCGGACAGTTCGACGTTGTGTCGAGTCTCAACAGCAGCCATAGCCTGCGCACAGAAGACGTGACTGACGGCGCCGGCGAATTCGAAACCTATCCGATTGGTGAGCCCAGGTGTGCCGGCGGCTATGAACTGGGCAACGGCACCACCTGCCTGCACGAAGACGGCCAGGGCACGTATCGCTATAACCTGAATGAAAACCGCGATCTGCTCTCGGAGCTCGAACGCACCACGCTCTTTGGTTACCTCAATCACGAGATGGACTCGGGTCTCGAGTTCTTCGCGGACTTCTATGTCTACAAGTCCGAAACGGTGCGCGTGTTCGATCCGAGCACGACGTTGACCGCAGTGCCGCTGCGCGTTGGCGCGGCCAATTACTGGAACCCGCTCGGCCCGCTGGGCTCGCCGAATCGCCTGCCGGACCCGACAGGTGAATTGTTGGCCGATGTTCCCGACGGTGGCCTGGAACTGAGCATCGACAACTACCGATTCGCCATGAATCCGCGCGTCACCAATAACGACGGCGACGCGATTCGTCTCCTTGGCGGACTGCGTGGCTCCAAAGGCAACTGGGACTGGGAGACCGCGGTTGTCTGGTCGGAAGCGACCCGGGACGACATCACGCACAATCGTCTCTCGAATACCCTGATTACCGAGGCGCTCTTCGACCCGACGCCGGCGGCCTTCAACCCGTTCAACGGCGGTGCCGATTCAAACGTCGAGCGCGCCTACGTCGATGTCTACCGCAAGGGAGAGACAACACTTTCGATGTGGGATGCCAAGTTCTCCAATGCGGAGATCTTCAAGATGCCGGCCGGTCCGGCCGGTTTCGTCGCGGGTGTCGAGTGGCGCAAGGAAGACTACAAGGACGATCGTGACCCACGCCTCGACGGGACCATCCGGTTTACCGACTTCGATGGCGAGACCTATCCGCTGACGTCGGATGTCGTGGGATCGAGCCCGACACCAGATGGTGCCGGTGACCGCACGACGAGTTCCGCGTTCGTGGAATTCCAGCTGCCGTTGCACGAGACGCTGGACGTCCAGCTCGCCTATCGTTTCGAGGATTTCGACGACATCGGCAGCACCGGTGTCGGCAAGGTGGCCTTTGGCCTGCGCCCCGTGGACAGCCTGCTCTTCCGCGGCTCTTGGTCGGAAGCGTTCCGTGCACCGAACCTTATTACGATCAACGAGGCGTTCGTGGCGCGGTCCAACACGCTGAACGACTGGGTTTGCTTCTACGGTAACGCTCAGGGCGCCGGCACGGAGGACTGTGACTACAGCATCCAGCGCCAGGCAACCGGCAGCACGTCATTGGTAGCGGAAGAGTCGACCAACCAGTCGTTCGGACTCGTTTACGAGCCGTTGCAGAACCTGACGTTCACGGCCGACTACTGGACCATCAAGAAGAACAAGACCGTCGGTCTGTTCGGCGAAGAAAACCACATGCTCTATGACCTGGTGCTGCGCCGGCGGGCGGGAATATCGGATTGCGGTAATGTCGTAGGCAACCCCAACGTCATACGTCAGGACGCTGATCCGGCTGACACGGATCTCATCGACGCCTACCTGGCTGCAGGCTTGTGTCCGGTGGGGCGTGTCAACTACGTGACCGATGTTTATACGAACCTGGATACCAGGGAGCTGGCGGGCGTCGACATTGGCATCTATTTCAATTTCGATTCGCGTATCGGCAACTTTGACCTGCGCTACAACGGTTCCTATTACACCCGGTTCGAGCAGACGGCGTCCGGCGAGCTGACCACGACGGTCCTGGAAGGGAAAGCGTCGGATCCGACCATCGTCTACCCATTGGTCGGCCTGGGTGACCTGTTGGGGATCGATGGCAACCAGAAGCGGCGGCATTCCGCGAGTATCGCGTGGCAGAAGTCCGACTGGTCTGCGTCGATCCAGGGCTTCAAGATCGGCGGCTTCCACCAGATCCTGTCGAGCGGCGCACCGTTCCGGATTCCGTCAATGACGACCTACAACGGCAAGCTCGACTACAAGTTCGATATCGGTGATACCGACATGCGGATTCGGCTGGGCCTCAACAACATCACGGATGCACGCGCGCCGATTGCGGACTCGTCGTACGGGTTTGCACAGGACGCGCATCGTGACTGGGGACGCTACTACTACGTCGATCTGCGCATCAGCCTGTAGCCAAGTCCGGCCAGAAAAGACGCGGCGAGACAGTCTCACGATTGTCTCGCCGTTCTTTGTATAGGCGTTTGTATAGGTGCCAGTCACCCTATTAATTAAGTGATTAATAAGGTGACTGGCACCCTAAATGGATCTTGTGCGTGCCGAAATGAACGGTTACGACTTCAACGAGCGTGTGCTGCAACCATGGGTGCGCGACCCCGCTTTCTACCGCAGCATCTGGACCTACCGCAGCGACGTCCCAGGACACGAAGGGCCTACTCACCACGCTGTAGTGGAGCTCTGGACTTACGACTTCCCGTTGTCCGGGCCGGAGGAGCGGCGACTGACCGCGGAATTGGCCGTTATCGCGCCGCTGATGAAACAGGCGCGGAAGAACCTCACCGGCAACGCGCGTGAATTATGGATCGCCGGTATACGTGACATACGCGAGCAGGGTGCCACGCTGCGTTATCTCAGAGAGAAGGTCGATGACTCTGCGGGTGACGCTCTGAAGGACATCGTCAACAAAAGCGTCGCCGCGACCGACGAGTTTGTCACCTGGCTTGAGGAAGAAGCAAAAACGAAAACCGGACCATCGGGCATCGGCAAGGAAAATTACACCTGGTACCAGAACAACGTCCATCTTGTGCCGATGACCTGGGAAGACGAAGTTCGCTTGCTGAAGCGTGAGCTGGCACGTGCGTGGTCGATGCTCAAGCTCGAAGAGCACCGCAACCGCGATCTGCCTCCGCTCGTCGCGGCCAGCACGCCGGCAGAATATGATGTCATGGCGAACGACGCGATTCGGCGGATCATGACGTTCCTCGACGAGAAAGACGTTGTGACGGTCGCCGACTACATGGAACCCGCACTGCGGGCACAGGCCGGTTCATTCGTGCCCGAGGATAGCCGCAACTTCTTCCTGATAACCGCGCACTACGATCCCGCACCATTGTTTACGCATTTCTACCACTGGTTCGAGCTTGCACGGATGGACCTCGAACCCCATATGAGCCCGGTACGTCAGAGTGCGCTGCTCTACAACATTTTCGACAGTCGCAACGAAGGCACGGCAACGGCCGTCGAAGAGATCTTCATGAATGCAGGACTGTACGACGATAGCCCGCGCTCTCGCGAACTGGTCTGGATCCTGCTGGCGCAGCGTGCGGCGCGGGGTCTTGGTTCCCTCTATGCGCACGCGAACGATATGACGATGGCGGAGGCCGGCCGCCTGCACATCGAATGGACGCCGCGGGGTTGGATGAAGACTGAGGAAGGCCTGGTCCAGTTCGAGCAGCACCTGTACTTGCGGCAGCCGGGGTACGGCACGAGTTACGTAACGGGCAAGTACCTGCTGGATGAGACCCTCAAAGACTATGCGTGGCAGCTCGAGCAGCGGGGTGAGGAATTCCGGTTGAAGGATTTCTTCGACCGACTCAACGCCATCGACAGCATCCCGATCTCACTGGGGCGTTGGGAACTTACCGGCCTCCACGGGCCGGTCGTTCACTGAGCTGAAAACGGCAAGGCTCGCCAGTAGCGGCCGCGCTCGGTATCGACGGCCTCGACGGTCGGGCGCTCGTCGGCGCCAAGGCGGCCCTCGAGCAGGTGGTGCAGGTCGGCTTGTACGGCACCAATCTCCACAATAGCGTCATGGCTGTTCATGAACGTAACGACGTCGGAGAAGACGACGGTCTCGATGCCTTCTTCGATGAAGATCTCCGTGCTTGCATTGCCGAGACGATCATTGCGGTTCACTCTCTGGGAGGTCTGCAGGGGCACGTCGTTGTCGGTGGCGTATAGCGTGACGCGCGACCCGATGCTGCGCAATACCGGCAGGTGTTCGCGGCGGAACAGGTCCGAGTCGACGTCGGGCGATGCAAGGATGACTTCGCCGATCTTGTCGATTCGCGCGTCGTCATCGTGACTGAGCCGCTCGAGTGCGTCCAGTAAGCCGCTGCTGCCGAGACTGTGCGCGGCGATATGCACGGTGTCCACGGTCGGCAGGCTCAGGAGGAGCTTGATCGTGTCGCGTAGGTCGCTGGTCGCCCATCGCATGTTCGTCTTGTCACCGGCATAACCGAGAACCGAGTTTCCGGAAGGCCAGCTGAAGAGCACAGGTACGCTGTGCAGATCGGCTTCGTACACCACGAGCGCGAGGTCGATAGCGGCGATGTCGAAGTCCCGGCGAAAGCCGTGGATGTACAAGAATATGGACCGGCCCACCTCGGCACTGAACGCCTCGCGATCGAGCGGGGAGACGGCAAGCAGCTCATTACGATTGCGTGACGCATCGCTGCGCGGTTGCCAGCGCGACCAGTCGGCGAACGGCGACTCGCCTTCTTTCCTCGGGCTCAGCGCCACGGTCGTCTTGCCGAACGCCAGGCCGCCCCGGTCGGTACCGTAGAACGAGGAGGCATCGGTGGACAGGTCGACATGCCGGTCCGTTGCGTACAAGAGGGGGATCAGCACCTGTTTGGGCGTGTCGACCGGCATCGTGGTGACGCACCCCGCGAGGGCTGCGAGGCAGACAATGATGAATTTGGGTCGGGAATGGGCTGGCATACCGAGAGCGTACTAGATAATGTCACTTCCTGAACATCCGCGCATCGAAAGGTAGACACATGCTTCGCAAGATTCTCAAGTGGGTTGGTATCCTGGTGCTGGTCGTCATCGTGGGCGGGGGCTCATTCGCCGCGCACGAATGGTACGCCGACAAGCCGTTCATGTTCCGCGCGTATCTTGACCGCACACCGGTAAAGATCGCCTTTCAGGACCCCGAGATGCTGACGCAACTCGGCTTTCTCGAGTCCATGGGCATAACGGGCCACAACGCGCACCTGGATGACGTACACCCGGACAGGACGGACGAGTTCTTCGACCTCATGAGAGAGTATGGCGCAGGCTTGCAGCGCTACGACGATGCGGACCTCGATGACAGCCAACGCCTGTCCAAGGAAATCACGCAGTACCTGACGAACATGATCCTGGACCTCGAGCCGTTCCGCTATCACACCTACCCGGCCAACCAGATGGGTGGCATCCAGAGCGCGTTCCCCAGCTTCATGGACTCGGCCCACCAGGTGCACTCGCTCGAAGACGCCGAGAACTACCTTTCACGCATGAGCGAGCTGCCGCGCAAGCACGAGCAGTATCTGCTCGGCCTGAAAATCCGGGAAGACAAGGCCATCATCCCGCCACGTTTCGTCATCGATCGCGTGCTCGACCAGATGCGTGAGTTCGTGGCGACGCCTGCAGAAGAGAACATCCTGTATACGTCGCTGGCCAAGAAGATGGACGAGGCCGAGGACATCGACGCGGCGCAGGCCGCGGCAATCCTGGAGCGTGTAGTGGCGTCAATCAACGACAACATCTACCCGGCCTACGACCAGTTCATCAACTACTTCAGTGAGCTGGAGGCGAAAGCCGGCAACGATGACGGCTACTGGCACCTGCCGAACGGGGCTGCGGCGTATACGCTCGCGCTGCGCCTGTTCACGACCACGGACTACACGGCCGACGAGATTCACCAGACTGGACTGGCCGAGGTGGCCCGCATCCAGGCCGAGATGATGGAGATCTTTGCGGCGGAAGGCATCGATACATCGCAAGGTTACACGGAGGCCATGGACGCTTACTCGTCGAAGCCCGAGTTCTACTATGAAGACAGCGACGAGGGCCGGGCGCAGATTCTCGAGGATTACCAGGCGATGCTCGACGAGTTCAACGCGAACCTGGACGGCGTCTTCAACCTCCGTCCGAAAGCGGGTCTCGAAGTTGTGCGCATTCCCGAGTTCAAGGAGGCGACGGCGCCGGGCGCTTACTACGAACAGCCTGCGCTCGACGGCACCCGGCCGGGCCGCTTCTACGCGAACCTCTACGACATCAAGGCGACGCCGAAATTCGGCATGCGGACCCTCGCAGTTCATGAAGGCATCCCCGGACATCATTTCCAGATCGCAATCGCCCTGGAGCTGGAGGGCATGCCGTTGCTGCGCCGCTTCTCATTGTTCACGGCCTATGTCGAAGGATGGGCGCTGTACGCGGAACGCGTGGCATGGGAGCAGGGGCTGCTGCCGGCCCCGGCCGACAACATCGGGCGCCTCACGGCGGAGCTGTTCCGGGCCGTGCGACTCGTCGTCGACACGGGCATCCACCATCAGCGATGGACGCGGCAAGAGGCCATCGACTACATGCTTGCCAACACCGGCATGGCCGAGAGCGATGTCGTGTCGGAGATCGAGCGCTACATCGTGATGCCAGGGCAGGCGACCGCCTACAAGGTGGGCATGATGAAGATCCTGGAGCTGCGCCAGAAAGCGATGGACGATCTTGGCGACCGATTCGACATTCGCGATTTTCACGACGTCGTATTGAAAAACGGTGCCGTGCCACTCGATATCCTCGAGCGGATTGTCGATGAGTACATAGCGTCGACGCTGGCGGCTAGCTGAGCAGTTCATGCCCTGCGGGCAGCTCGTGAGTCACCCACATCGCAAGGCGGTGCCGGATCTTCGGCAGTGTTTCCTGTCCGCTGGGTAACGGACTGATCTTCTTGTCGTGCACAAGAAGGCGGTAGGCGTACTGGATCTTGAGATCGTGGGAATCGGTAGGCTCGATTTCCACGACCCCTCTCTGCTGTGCGTCTTCGAGAATCCTGTCGAGCGCGAGCTTGAGCAGCTCCTTCTCGTTTTTCAGTTTCCTGGCCATCGGTGCTACGCGTCCCGGACTACGGGACTTGTTTCTTGCTTGAGACGCTTGACGTCCTCGCGACTCACGCCGAGCAGATCGCTCACCTTGAGGACGAGGGAGTTCTCATACTTATCGAGCTGACCGTCGGAATAGGCGATGGACCAGAGCAGTCGCACGACCCCGGATTTTTCGTCCTGGTCCAGGTTGTCGTTCAGGAGCGCAGTGAGCTGGTGCACGGAGACCAGCTCGTCAGCCTTGGCATTGGCGGCATTGATGAGATCGGCG
>Ga0224506_10000853_pt1 | contig 23473 bp, 26 predicted proteins | sample SF_Jan12_sed_USG_2_FD_169108 | JGI IMG/M metagenome (GOLD analysis project Ga0224506, IMG submission 169108) | Sediment microbial communities from San Francisco Bay, California, United States - SF_Jan12_sed_USGS_8_1 | ecosystem: Environmental > Aquatic > Marine > Sediment | place: USA... | reverse complement strand
ATAATTTATTTTTTATCACTGTCCTTACTCCTATTCTTATTTACGGAGCCTTGGGATCAGGCCCCCATTTTCTATTTTTCCTTATTCCATTGTCTTTCATGTCCTTTTTTTGGACAGAAGAACCGCAATGATGATGATAATCCCTTTCAGTATCTGCTGGAAAAATGAGCCCACTCCGAGCAGGTTCAAAATGTTGTTCAGGATCCCCAGGATGACGGCTCCGATGAACGTTCCTTCCACCGTCCCTATCCCTCCCATAAGGCTTGTTCCTCCGATGACCACTGCAGCGATAGCGTTTAATTCATAGCCCAAACCCAGGTCAGCGTTTCCGACTCCCAGCCGGCCTATGGCGATGAGACTGGCCAGGGCAACGAAGAGCCCACTGAGAGCATAGACAACTGTTTTATAAAAATCGACGTTGATGCCCGAAAGGCGGGCAGCTTCCTCATTCCCTCCGATGGCATACACATAACGGCCCAGAACCATCCTTCTTAAGATAAAGCTGGAAAGAGCAAGAACAGCCAGAAAGAGAACCACTGGAACCGGGATGGGGCCGATGTATCCTTCGCCTATGAATTGAAGAGTGGACGGGGTACTGTCTCCAAGGACGATTGGCCGGCCTTTAGAGTAGAGGAAAGCCAATCCCCGAATGGAGGTCATGGTGGCCAGAGTGACGATAAACGGCTGGATTTTTCCTTTGGTGATGACTATTCCGTTCGCCGCGCCCATCAAAAGGCCGGCTCCTAACCCGGTCAAAAGGACCAGGATGAAGCCCAGGCCGTTGAATTTGATCAAGCCCGCACAGAGGCACCCGACCATGGCCAGCATAGCTCCCACCGAAAGGTCTATCCCGGCGGTGAGGATAACAAAAGTCATTCCGATAGCGATGATGCCGTTTATCGACACCTGCCTCATGACGTTCAACAGGTTTCGGGCGGTCAGGAAAGCCTCGGAGACCAAGGAAGAAAAAATAAATAACACCAGCAGACCGAGCAGTATGTTGTATTTCTCCCAGATCCTCTTCAGCAAGCTGTGTATCCCTGCCTTTTTCCCCATCTCACTCTCCGCCTGTCGCATAGTGCATGATCATCTCGGGCCTCTTGTCCTTCCCTTCCAAAACCTTGACCAGCTCACCCCTATCCATGACAATCACCCGGTCGCAGACATGGACCACTTCCTCCAGGTCGGAAGAGACAAGAATGACGCCAATATTATTCTCCTTCATCTCCTGGAGAAGGCGGTAGATCTCAGATTTGGTACCGACATCGATTCCCCTTGTCGGCTCATCAAAGATTATCACCCGGGCATCCGAGAGAAGCCAGCGGGCCAGGATCACCTTCTGCTGGTTTCCACCGCTCAGGTTTTTTGTCTCTGTCCAGAGGCCGGGGATCTTGATCTGGAGCCTGCGGAGAAACCCGAGGGTATCCTCTTCTTCTTTTTTTCTTTTGATGATCCCCAAAGGAAGGCTGTAGTTCGGAAGGCTGGCCAGAGACATGTTCTCCTTGACGCTTCTCTCTAACAGGAGGGCTTGAGTCTTTCTTTCTTCAGGAAGATAGCCGAAACCCAGCTTTACGGCCTTCTGAGGAGAATCGACCCGAACTTCTTCACCTCTCAGGAAAACCTTTCCCTTTTTTTTCCTGTCTGCTCCAAAAAGAACCCGCATGAGTTCAGTCCGCCCCGAACCAACCAGGCCAACAAAACCCAGGATCTCTCCTTCTCTCAGCTCAAAGGAGGCTTCCCTGCCTTCTCCCTGCAGCTCCTCAACACAGAGAATCTCCTGTCCTTTTCGATGGGGCTGTTCCTCCGGATAAAAATCCTTGAGTTCCCTTCCTATAATGAGAGTGATCAGCTCCTCTCTGCTCGTCTCTGCTGTCTCTTTCTCCCCGACCGCTTCTCCGTCGCGGAGGACTTGCACTCTGTCAGTGATCTGGAATATCTCCTCCAGCTGATGGGAAATATAAATGATTCCCATCCCTTCCTTTTTCAACTCTCTGATCACCTGGAAGAGATTATCGAGTTCCCTTTCGGACAGGGTCGCACTGGGTTCATCCAGAATGAGGACTTCTGCCTCGATGGCCAAAGCCTTGGCGATTTCCACCATCTGCTTCTGGGCCACTCCCAAGCGGAACACCGGGATGCAGGAATCGATATCCAGGCCGAGTTTGCCCAGGATTTCCCTCGCAATTTTCTCCATTCCTTTTTGATCGATGAGCCCGAGCCGGGATTTGATAAAGCGCCCGAGAAAGATATTTTCACAGATGCTCAGTTCTTCGACCAGGTTTAAATCCTGATAGACCGTGCTGACTCCCGCCTTTATCGCCTCATGAGGATTCTTGAACTGAATCTCATTGCCTCGGAAAAAGATCTGTCCTTCGTTCTTCTGATGAACTCCGGCCAGTATCTTCATCAAGGTCGACTTCCCGGCACCGTTCTCCCCCACCAACCCCAGGACTTCTCCTTTTTTGAGGTGCAGGTCGACCCTCTTCAGCGCTTGAACACCGGGGAAATTCTTGCTTATGCCTGAAAGAAAGATAAGGGGAGAATTTTGACCTGCCATTTTTTGCTGGCACTATCTTAGTGCAAACATGTCTTTATTTCAATGATAGGGTCAGGCCCCATTGAATTTTCACTTCTCTTATTTTAGAATGGAGGCACATGGAAAAAATCAGGATCTTCGGTAACCAGAATCTCCGGCTTAAGGGAAAAGTCAGGATCAGCGGAGCCAAAAACGCCGTCCTCCCCGCCATCACAGCCACCCTCTTGACTCAAGAAAAAGTCCGTTTGAAAAACATCCCACTAGTGAAAGATGTCTACACGATATTGACCCTCATGAAAGAGCTCGGGGCGAGCTACAACATCAAAAAAAATTCTCTCTCCATTCAGGTCAAGAAAATCCAATCCCCCCAGGCGCCCTATGAACTTATCCAGGCCATGAGAGCATCCATCCTCGTCCTGGGCCCCCTGCTGGCACGATTCGGTAAGGCCACAGTCGCCCTGCCCGGCGGCTGCGCCATCGGTTCCCGTCCCATCGACCTTCACATCCATGGGCTGGAAAAATTGGGAGCTTCGATCAGCCTCAAGCACGGATACATCACCGCCGAAGCCAAAAAGCTTCACGGAAATGAGATCGAATTCGAGAAGAAGACCGTGGGGGGAACGGAAAACCTGATTATGGCAGCCTGCCTGGCACTGGGAGAGACCGTCCTGAAAAATTGTTCCCAAGAACCGGAAGTGACCAGCCTCTGTGAGCTGCTGGTCAAGATGGGCGCGCGGATCGATGGTCTCGGCGAAGAAACCATCCGCATAAAAGGTGTCAGCGAGCTCGGCGGGGCCACTCATGAGATCATCCCTGACAGGATTGAAGCGGGAACCTTCCTTGTCGCCAGCGCTCTGACCCAAGGGGATATTGTCCTGACCCGAGTCAGGCCTGACCACCTGGATACGGTGATTGAAAAGCTGAGATACTCGGGGACACAGATCGAAATCCTCAACAGCAGCTCCCTCCGCGCCATTGGCAGCAAAGAGATCAGATCCCAGGATATCACGACCTCTCCCTATCCCGGGTTCCCGACCGACATGCAGGCCCAGTTCATCGTGCTGATGACCCAGGCTTCGGGGACATCATTCATCACCGAGACCATATTCGACAGAAGGTTTTCTCATATCAATGAGCTGCTCCGTCTTGGAGCCAACATCGAGGTTTCCGGAGATAAGGCCATAGTCAAGGGGAAAACCCTCCTCTCTGGTGCGGAAACCCGGGCCACGGATCTCAGAGCATCCGCTTCTCTTGTCCTGGCTGGCCTGATCGCCAGCGGCAGGACAATCATCAATGAAATCGAACATCTGGACCGGGGCTATGAGCGGCTCGAGGATAAGCTGAAATCTCTCGGAGCCAAGATCGAGAGGATAAAAACATAAGACCAGGGGCTTGAAGATGGAAGACTGCCTCTTTTGTAAGATCATAAAAAAAAAGATTCCAGCCAGTACGGTCTATGAGGATGAGAGGATTGTCGCCTTCAACGATATCAATCCTCAGGCTCCGGTTCACATCCTCCTTATCCCCAAAGAACACTATGCCTCTTTGAATGACATTCCCGAAGAAAAAAAAGATATACTGAGCCACCTCCTCCTCAAAGCCCGCGAGATCGCTCGAGAAAAGAAGATCGCCGGGAAAGGATACAGAATCGTCCTCAACACGGCCAGGGAATCAGGCCAGGAAGTTTTCCACATACACTTCCATCTTCTCGGCGGCAGACAGATGACATGGCCTCCAGGATAAGAAAGGAAAAATCCTGAATATCCCTGAGAGATAAATTTGAAAAGGAGGTAAGACTATGGAAATAACCTGGTTAGGACATTCCGGAATAAAGATCAAAGGGTCAAAGACCGTCATCATCGATCCCTTTTTGACCGGCTGTCCCGCTGCCTCAGCCTCGCCTGAGGAGATCACCGAGGCAGATGTTGTCATCGTCACCCACTATCACAGCGACCATCTCGGTGACGCCTTTGCCATCTGCAAGCAAACAGGCGCCACGTGCGTCGGCATTCACGAAATTGCGGTTGATGCCGAAGCAGAGGGAATAACAGCTGAAGGAATGAACATCGGAGGCACGATAGATGCCCGGGGAGTGAGAGTGCATATGGTCCAGGCGCTCCACTCCGCAGAAAAAGGCAACCCGGCAGGAGTGATCATAGAGATGGACGGAAAAAAGATCTATCATGCGGGTGATACAGGCTTAACCTATGACATGAAATTGATCGGCGAATTCTTCAAACCCGACCTCAGCTTTATTCCCATCGGGGACAGGTACACCATGGGCATACCCTCCGCGGCCAAAGCCGTGGAATTCGTCCAAACCAAAAAGGTCATTCCCATTCATTATAATACTTTCCCGATCGTCAGCGCCGACCCAGAGGAATTCAAGAAAAAAGTGGGAGATAAAGCAGAAGTCATCATACTCAAGCCCGGAGAAACCTACAATCTGTAGCTTCCCGTCCTGCTGATTCTCGTCATCTTCAGTGGCCTATCTCATCGACGGCAACAATTTTATCGGGTACACATCCGCCCTTGCCCTGAAGGATCCTCGGAGCAAACAGCGCTTGATTTCAAGCTTGAGAAAGTTCCAGAAGCAGAAAAGGACAAGGGTCCTGGTGGTCTTTGACGGCCATCCAGACCCTGATCTCATAAGCGAGCAGTTCCGGGAGAAGAATTTCTCCATCATCTTCCCTTCTCCGGAACAGAATGCCGATAAAGTCATCAAAGAGATCATCTCTAAGGAGACGGATTTAAGGCGGTTTTTTGTCGTCAGCTCAGACCGGGAGATAAAAAACTTCGCCAAGTCCAAGGGAGCTAAGCCTCTGAGCTGCAAAGACTTTGACCGAAAACTCAAATCCACTCTGAAGGAGCACAGAGAATATCTTGAGGAAGAAAAGAGGCAGGATACCCCTTCCTCTCTCGAAGTCAAGCAGTGGCTTAAGATCTTCAAGGATAAAAAATGAAAGATGTCGCTATAATCGGCGCAGGCCGTCTCGGCACATCGCTGGCATATGCGCTTTCAAAAAAAGGATACATGATCAAGGCTCTCTCTTGCCGGACACTCCCATCCGCAGAGGAGAGCCGGCAGATCATCGGACAAGGGCAGGCCTTCACCGATAACATCCGGACGGCGGACGCGGCAGCCATAGTCTTCCTCTGTCTGCCGGATGAGGAAATCCTGAGAGTCTCAGAGTCTCTGGCTCTTTCATCTCTCGCTTGGGCGAATAAGCTTGTCCTTCACTGCTCCGGTCTCCTTTCTTCGGAAGTTTTGAAACCTCTCCAAAAAAAAGGAGCCCTGACCGCCTCCGCCCACCCCGTCCAATCCTTTACTCATAAGAGGACCCCTCCCGAACATTTCAGAGACATCTATTTCAGCCTGGAAGGAGAAAGCGAGGCTCTCGCTCTAGCCCGAAACATCATCCATAAACTCGGCGGCCGCTCCTTCATCATCCGGGCTAAAGATAAAGCCCTGTACCATGCAGCCTGCAGCACAGCCTCCAATTTTCTCGTGGTCCTTCTCGATATGGCCTGTTCTCTTCTTCACAGCACAGGCATCCGGGAAGAAGAGGCCTTTCAAATTCTTCTCCCGCTGGTGAAAGGGACTTTACATAATGTAAAAAAATTTAACATCCGTTCCTCGCTGACCGGGCCTGTGATCAGAGGAGACAGGGAGACCGTACAGCAACATCTTGAGGCTTTGAAAAAAAACCAGCTTTACTATGAGACGTATAAGCAGCTGGCATCTCAAGCGCTGGAAATGGCTAGAAGAGATAAAAAACTGACCCCCCAAAAGATCAAAAGACTAAAGGCTCTGCTGGAAGAAAAATAACCTCTTCTTCGAGATCGATATCGAATCTCTCTTTCACCCTGTTCTTCAGCTCCTGGGCAAGATGCAGGACATCCTGAGCTGAGGCCTTTTCCCGGTTGATGATGAAATTGGCGTGAAGGGGATAAACAGCGGCTCCTCCTTTTTTCATCTTCTTCGCTCCGACTCTCTCCAGGAAATAGGCTGCCGGGACCTTTCTCCCATCAGGAAGCACGGGATTTTTAAAATAGCTTCCTGCGCAGGCCAGGTCGTAGGGAGGATGTTTTTCCTTCCTTTTTTCCAGGTTCCTGTCGATAAGAGCTTTTATTTCCTCCTTTTTCCCCTCACCCAGACCGAATACAGCGCTCAAAAGCACGTCATGTTTTTTCTTGAGAACGCTGTGTCTATACCTGAACTGGAAATGGTTCCTGTCGACGACAACCTGCATTCCTTTTTTGTCGAGGAGCGTCGCTTCTTGGAGAAGGTCGCCGATACTCCGCTCGAAGGCACCGGCATTACCAAAAACAGCTCCCCCGACCGTCCCTGGAATCCCGGCCATGAATTCCATGCCGCTCAAGCTTTTTTCTACAGTAAAGCGGATGAGATCATCCAAGGGAGTCCCGGCACTCACCTCCACTTCCCTCTTATTTCTTCTCCTTATCCTCTTGATCTCGTTCTTTATGATCAGTCCTCGAAACCCGTCATCATCAAACAATAGGTTGTATCCTCCGCCGATGATATAAAAGGGGATGGAATCTTCCCGTGCCAGGCGAACGGCATTCACAAGTTCTTTGTTGACTGCCGCCTTAAAAAAATAATCTGCGGCTCCTCCGATTTTGAAGTGGGAGTAGTCTCGAAGAGAAACAGACCGAGATAAGGGTTTCCCCACATATTTGAGGAACCGCCCGGTAAAATCTTCCTTTTGACTACCCATATTTTGGATATTGTATCATATCATAAAATGAGCCAGGCTCCGACCTTATTTGCTTTTAATTTGGCATAGATTTTGCTAATATATTAAACAGACACTCAGTAGACTTTAAAAAATCTGTTTGATTGATATAACATTTGATTGAACATATCAAGCATCTTTTGAGTGAGGTTTGAAAATGAGAAAAACAGTATTGACCACATTAATCCTCATTGTATTTATTAATGCGGCCTTGAGTGCCCAAACCAGTGAATCAGACCAAGCTTACATCAAAGCCATGTCGACCCAAGACCCAACAGAGAAAGCCCAGCTCCTCAAGGAATGGCTCAAAGCGAATGCAGGAAAAGGAAACCAGTATGAAAAATATGCCTATGCCGAGCTCTGTGTATTTCCCTACCCGGGCAAGACACCCGAGGAGTTGACAGAATACGGAGAAAAAGCTCTGGCTCTGGGCGGGCTGGACGATTTCACCCAATCCAGGGTCATGATAACCACCGCCACGATCTACAGCCAGCGCGGCCAGAATCTGGAAAAAGCCAAAGCCTATTCTCAGCAGGTCATTCAGACCGCCAAGTCCAACAAGGACAAAGATTCTGCCGGGGCGTCCGCGGCTCAATGGAATCACTTCATGGGAATCGCCTACTATACCAACGGAATAGCCCTGGAGAAGGGAAGAGACCCGAGAGGTTCCCTCGAGTCCTACATAAATTCTTACAACATTTTAAAAGACCCCCAGATTGCCAACGACCTGAAAAGAGTCGGGAAAAATCTTTACGACTTCAAGTTTTATAAAGACGCAGAGAAAGCCTTTGCTATTACAGCCACGGCTCTCAGGGATTATCCCAGCATCTACCTGTATGCCAAAACCCTGCACAGAAACGGGAAAAAAGACGATGCCTTGAAATACTATAAACAAGCCTACTCCATGCAGAAGAGTGGAGATGTCTCCTATAACATCGGAATCATCCTGGCAGCCAATGCCGAAAAAAATCCCTCCGACGCTCCCGAAGCTATCAATTATCTGCTCGAGGCAAGCTTCCTCTCGCCAGCCAATTCTCAAAAGGCCATGCAGCTGGCCGAATCCCTCTACTTCAACCACAACAAGGAGCTGAGGTACAACGAGATCGTCAAGGAAATCCAGAAAATGACAAAAGACCTGGAAGACCTCACTGCTGATTACAACAAAAGATTCGGAGAAAAAAAAGAAGAGGATCTTACCGACACGGATAAAAGAATGATGAAGATCATGGAGGACGACATCGAAACTCTCCAAAAATCCATCGAAGAGCTCGTCGTCAAACAGCAGGCTGCTCTGGATAAATTCAAAAAGCTCATCGACGACACCAAGAAAAGACTGGGGAAATAAAAAAAGGCGAGAGCTTTACATCCCTGCCTGGAAGAATCTCGATTCCCAATCCATGTTCATTTCTTCTTCCACTTGTCATCACTGACTATGATTTACTTCTTCTGACTGCCGATTGAACTTTTCCAGCTTCTGGTATATTATTCACCTGTCCCTGCTTCCGACAGGAATCGATCCCACGCCATAAGGGAGACGCCATGGGTCTCAAACAGCCATCCCGCAAGCAAGCAGAGCAAAAGATCCGGAAATTAAGAGAGGAAATCAAACATCACGAAAAAAAATACTATGTGGATAACGACCCTCAGATATCCGATTATGAATTTGACCTCCTCGTCAAGAGCCTAAAAGAGCTTGAAGGGCAATTCCCAGACCTGATCACGCCTGACTCTCCCACCCAGCGAGTCGGGGAGCAACCGATCTCCGGATTCTCATCCGTGGAACACAGCCTGCCGATGCTCAGCCTGGACAACTGCTACAGCTATGAAGAGCTGGAGGAATTTGAAGAGAGAATACACAAAATCATTCCCGGCGAAAAAATTGAATACGTGGCCGAGCTCAAGATAGACGGCCTGGGCATTTCAGTCATCTACCGCGACGGCCGCTTCACTCAAGCTGTGACCCGTGGAGACGGCTATAGGGGTGACGAGGTGACCCTCAACGTCAAAACGATCAGAAGTTTTCCCCTGACAATCAAGGATCATCATGAAATAGAGGTCAGAGGCGAGGTCTACCTGCCTTTTGCCTCCTTCGAGATGACCAATCAGGAAAGAGAAAAAAAAGGTGAACCTCTTTTCGCCAACCCCAGGAATGCAGCTGCCGGTTCTCTACGGCATCTCGACCCTCGAGAAGCCGCTTCCCGCCAGTTGGATGTGTTTCTCTACTCCATTTTCACCGAAGGAAAAGAACAAAAAAGCCAGTGGAACAGCCTTCAGAGGCTGAAAGAGCTGGGATTCAAAATAAATCCTCACTCCCGGCGTTACACTTCTTTGGCGCAAATCCGCTCCTTTTGGGAGGAATGGAATGAAAAGAGAGAGAGCCTGGATTATGACGTCGATGGAGTCGTGGTTAAGGTCGATTCTGTAAGACAGCAGAATGCTCTTGGCCGCACGTCAAAGTTTCCCCGATGGGCTATCTCTTTCAAGTTCCCCGCCAGGCAGGCCACGACTCAAATAAAAGATATCAGGGTCCAGGTTGGAAGGACCGGAGCTCTGACGCCTGTGGCCATCCTTGAACCCGTCCAGCTTTCAGGAATCACTATCAGCCGCTCGACCCTCCATAATGAGGACGAAATCAGGAGAAAAGACATCCGGATCGGCGATCATGTCCTCATCGAACGAAGCGGTGATGTCATACCCAAAGTCGTCTCCGTCATGAAAGAAAGGCGGACAGGGAAAGAATCCCGGTTCGTCTTTCCAACCAGATGCCCAGTCTGCAACTCCTCCGTTTTCAAGCCAGAAGGGGAGGCCATATCCAGGTGTGAGAATCCTTCCTGTCCGGCCAGATTGAGAGAATCCCTGCTCCACTTTGCATCACGCAGGGCAATGAACATAGAGGGACTCGGGGATGCTCTGGTCGACCAGCTCATGGATAATGGACTGGTTCGTTCGATCCCAGACCTCTACAATCTAAAACTCCAGGGCTTGGAGAATTTGGAAAGGATGGGCTCGAAAAGCTCCCGGAATCTCCTGGATGAAATCGAAAAATCCAAACAGAGAGCTCTGCCTCGGCTGATCTTTGCCCTGGGGATAAGATATGTGGGAGAAAGAACCGCTCAGGCCCTGGCAGCCCATTTCAAGGATTTAGAAAAATTATCCACAGCCCCTTTGGAAGAACTGGTACAGGTCGAAGACGTCGGTCCCAAAGTGGGAGAAAGCGTTGTCTTCTTTTTCAGGCAGCCTGAAAATAGGAAGCTGCTGAGCAGGCTGAAAAAAGCGGGATTAAAACTTTCTCATAAAGAGGAAGCGAAAAAAGGCACCCTTCCCCTGGCCGGACAGACCTTTGTCTTGACAGGGAAGCTGTCTGAGATCACCAGAGACGAGGCGGCTGAAATCATCGAAAGCCTGGGCGGGACTGTCTCCTCTTCAGTGAGCAGCAGAACAACCTATGTCATCGTGGGCGAGTCGCCTGGTTCTAAACTCATCCGGGCAAAGCGACTGGGAATCCCGACGATAGAGGAGAAAGAGTTTGCCAAGCTGGTGGGGAAAGGCTAGCTTTTCCTCTTTTTCTTCTTTCCCAAGCCTTTGATTATCCCTTTCAATCCTTTTTTCTTCTCAGATCCTTCTTCCGAACCGAGTGCCTTGCGAGCATCCGCATGCTCGGGTTCAATCTCCAGAGCCTTCTTGAAATGTTTCTTGGCCTTAACCGAAAGCCCTTCCTTGGCGTAAAACTCACCCAGGGCGACATAACCATCCGCCTGCCAAGGCTCCATGTCGATAGCCTTGATGAAATCCTCTTCGGCCTTCTCCTGAAACGCGGGAACCTTCGCCTCAGCCCTGGCCAGGTGAAGATAAAAGCTGGCTTTGTTGCTTCTCAGCTTGATGGCTTCCTCAAAGAAAACTAAAGATTCTTCGTATTTCCCCCGGCTGAACAGGTTCCTTCCCTGGCGGAACTTGATATCGGCTTGATTATCAAGCTCTTTCCTGTCCGGCTCTGCAGGTTTGGCGAGTTTAGCATCGTACCCCTGCTTTTCTTCCTCGTTGGTCAGGGTCTGGAAGGCACTGGTGATAATCCCAAAAACCTCCTCGACCATCTCCCTTATCTCTGCTGGCAAGTCCCGGTCAAAGCGGTCAGGATGATAGTTGCGGGCCAGTTCAAAATAGGCTTTTTTTACCTCTTTTTGAGAAGCAGTGCGGGGCACATTTAAGATTTGGTAAAAATCCAGTTTGGGAATATCGTTTTTGAGCTTTTCCACTTCTGAAATTTTTTCCTTCAGCTTCTCGTCAATTTCCACCGAAGGCTTTCTTTCTTCCTTCCTCACTTCTTCTGGGACTTCCTCCTCTTTTTTCTTGGGGACTGCCTTTTTTCTAGCCTTTTTTCTTTTCCGGACAGGTGGTTTCTTGGGTTTTTCTTCCTTTTCGGGAACCTCCTCTTCAACTCTGGCCCGTTTAATGTCGATCAGGCTCAAGCAGTAAAAGAGGTAGAGGCTCTTCCAGAAAAACTCTGGCATCACTCCCATGGAATGAGCGAGTTCTTCAGAGGATGTCTTGCCATCGATTGTCGCCAGCAGATCTTTCTCTTCCTGTGTCAACCGATCCAGACATTCTTTTTTATGAGGAACAGGATATTTATCCCCGATTAATTTTTGCAGCTGAGGAGTGAAATCCATACGCCTGATTCCTTCCTCTATCAGGTCAGGAACGTCCATCATATATTCGAACTTCTTTTTGTCGATTTCTTTCCTTTCCTGAAAGCCCAACTTTCCATCAAAAAAAGGAAAGATGTTCAAGGTGATCTCTCTCATCTGGAACATCAAGCCGTCATTCAAATCTCCTTGGGTTATCAGGCCTTTTTTGATAAGAGTCTTTCCCAAGCTCTCCATGGGGTCGATGTAGAGGTCGATATTGGTGAAAGTATCGACGGAGATTCTTCCCAGCTTCAGTAAAACTTCTCCGAGAAGCTCCTGAGGTTGGGTGGATTTGGCGATGACCAAGACCCCGCGCTGGAAGAAAAGGTATTTCTGGATCCCTTTCCGCTTGAACGCAAGACAACCACTCTTCTTTTCGAAGTGAATCTCCCTTAAAAACTGACCGATATGCTCCATCCCTCCGTCCTCAATTGGATATAATATTATAAAAAAAGATACAATTATGCAAAGATAATTTACCTGAATTATTCATAAAATCTGCCGACACCTTACCTCGCAACTCTATTTGAAATTGAGGATAAATTATGGTAACTTTTCCCACGTGAGAGTCGCTCTAGCTCAGATATCCCCCCATCTTGGCGATTTGCGCAGAAACCTTGACCTGCATTTCCGTTACATCGAAAAAGCAAAAAAGAAAAGAGCCGATCTCCTGATCTTCCCCGAACTCAGCCTCACCGGGTACACCCTGATGGACATGGTCGAGGAAGTGGCCCTGGTTCCTGGAAAAGACACGGTCTTTCGCAAGCTCAAGGCGGCGAGCCAGGAAATCTCCCTTGTCATCGGGTTTGTGGAAGAATTAGAGAGAGGACTCTTCTACAATTCCGCCGCCTTTTTATCCGGAGGAAAAATCCTTCATGTGCACCGCAAGGTCTTCCTCCCTACTTACGGGATGTTCGACGAAGCAAGGTTTTTCGCCCAGGGGAAAAACTTCCATGCCTTTCCTACACCATACGGAAAATCAGGAATGATGATCTGCAGGGATTTTCTCAGCTACGGGGCCAGCTACCTGCTTTTTGCAGGTGGGGCGGAGATCATCATCGTCATCAGCGCAGCTCCGGGACGAGGAATGGTCCAGGAAGAGTCTTACGAGACAAGCCACATGTGGGAGTTAATGGGAGAGACTGTCTCGCGTTTTTCCACGGTCTTCCTCATCTACTGCAACAGGGTTGGCTTCGAGGATGGAAAACACTTTGCCGGCGGCTCATTCATCTGCGACCCAACAGGAAAGATGGTCGCCAGGGCATCCTATGTTGACCAGGATTTTCTCCTCCAGGATATCAACACGGATGAAATCCGCACAGGGCGAAAAAAATGGCCGTACAAAAGAGATGATAAGCCCGAGGTCATCCTGGAAGCGCTGAAGAGGATTGTCAGGAAATATGAAGATTAACGAGGCTTTTGTCGAAAAGATCCTCACTTCATTCATCAGGGAAGAGCTCTACAAATTCAATTATAAAAAAGGGATCCTGGGTCTCTCCGGAGGGCTCGACTCCTCCGTCTGTGCCTTCCTGGCAGCGAAAGCACTCAAACCAGAAAACGTGATCTGCCTCATCCTGCCTTACGGGGAATCCTTCAGCCAGGATGTGAAGGATGCCCAGGAAATCGCCAAGCTTTTGGGCGTCCGGTCAAAGAACATAGATATTTCGCCCATGGTCAATGCCTATTTCTCTCGATACCCGACCAAAAATAGAGTTGAAAAGGGCAATAAAATGGCCAGGGAAAGGATGTCCATCCTCTATGATTTCTCTTCGCGGGAGAAAGCTCTGATCCTCGGCACAAGCAACAAGACGGAGCTGCTGCTGGGCTACGGAACCATCCATGGAGATATGGCCTGCGCGATCAACCCTCTGGGGGACCTTTACAAGACTCAGATCAAACAGCTTGCTCGCCATCTTGGAGTCCCTGAGAAAATCAGGAACAAGCCCCCATCTGCCGGCTTGTGGACAGGCCAGACGGACGAAGAGGAACTCGGCCTCACCTATGAAGAAATGGACGAAACGCTCTTTCAGCTTGTGGACAAGAGAGTGCCCAAGAAAGATGTCATCGCCTCCGGGTTCAAAAAGGAGGCTGTCGAAAAAATCATCCGTCTGATAAAGAATTCCGAGTTCAAGCGGAAACTTGCTCCTATACCCAAGATATCCTCCCGGACCGTTGGACACGATTTTCTCTATCCGTACGACTGGGACAGATAGGTCATGAAGGAGGCTCACTCTGGGAGAAAACCCTCGGGCATTCTGTACATCATCGCTACCCCTATAGGCAACCTTGAGGATCTCACACTCAGGGCTCTGAGAGTCCTCGAAGAAGTATCCATCATAGCCTGTGAGGACACCCGGCAGACTTTAAAACTCCTGAACTCATACAACCTGAAAAAAACACTCATCAGCTATTACCACCCCAGGGAAAGCCAAAAAATGCCCCGAATCGTAAGTCTTCTCAAGCAAGGGGATGATGTGGCTTTAGTCACAGATTCAGGCACGCCTGGTATATCTGACCCTGGCTATCCGCTCATCAAGGAAGCAATAGCCCAGGGAATCCAGGTCATCCCGATTCCCGGGGCTTCAGCCCTGACCGCGGCTCTCTCCGCATCCGGACTTCCCACCCACAGGTTTCTCTTTCTTGGCTTCCCTCCGCCTAAAAAGGAAGCCCTAAAAAAACTGCTTTCCTCCCTGAAAAACGAAAAATCGACACTCGTGTTCTACCTCCCCACCCGAAGGATCCACTCCTTTCTCCAGGCATGCCTGGAAACACTGGGAAACAGGAAGGTCGTCATCGCCAGAGAGATGACCAAGGTTCATGAGGAATTCATCAGGGGAAATGCTGAAGAACTGGCTAAGAAACTGGAAAAAAAGCAGTTAAAGGGTGAAGCCACAATCCTTATCGAGAGTTCCCGGTAAAAAGGAACCCGTTTTCCATTGAAAATAAGATTTTTTCTAAAATACTTGACATATTAACACTCATATATTATATTATAAACATACTAAGATATTTAGGAGGTTACAATGGCTATAATCAGATGGGATCCTTTCAGGGATCTAGTGACTTTAAGGGAAAGAATGAACCGTCTTTTTGAGGATGCTTTCACCTCTCGAGGAGAAGAGAAAGACATGGTTGCCAGCAGCTGGAGTCCTTCGGTGGATATCTATGAGACCGAAAACGAGATTGTCCTGACAGCTGAAGTCCCTGGTGTCGATGAGAAAAACATCGAGATCAAGCTCGAAGATAATACGCTCGCTCTCAAGGGTGAGCGAAATTTTGAAAAGGAAACCAAAGAAGAGAATTATCACAGGATTGAGCGCGCCTACGGTTCCTTTTACAGGTCCTTCACGCTCCCCAGGAACATCGACCAGGACAATATCAAGGCGGAAAGCGAAAACGGGATCCTGAGAATCACCATGCCCAAGAAGCCCGAGTTGAAACCCAAAAAGGTAAAGATACTCAAGCCAAAAAGCTCATCCGAAAACAAGAAATAAGAAGTCAGTTCGCTCTTCAAATAAGACTGGGCGCCTGCGGTCTTTTGACCCGGGCGCTTTTTTTTAAAAAAAAGAAATACTTCAAGCTTGAGCCAGGGTCAGTGCCCTCACATCCTCGACACCAGATTTTTTCAGGACGGAGCTGCATTCATTCAAAGTCGAGCCTGTAGTGAAGACATCATCCACAAGAATCACGATTTTCCGTTTTATCTTCTTTCGATTGACAACGGAAAACGCGCCTGACACATTTTCGGCTCTCTCCTCTAACTCGAGGGAAGTCTGAGGAGGTGCATTTTTGACTTTCACCAGGACATCATCCACGATCTCGACTCCTCTCAGCTTCGCCAGCTCCTGGGCTATGACCTGAGCCTGGTTAAAACCACGTTTTTTTTGTCTTTTGGGGTGAAGTGGAACAGGAACGATAAAATCTGCCTTCCACCAGATATTCTCATCCCTGCCCAGAGCACGGTGAATGATCCGGGCAAAATCCCTGCCCAGTATGCGAAATCTCCGGTATTTATAAAGAAGGATCGCATCCTTTAGTCTCCCCCCATACCGGCCGTATGAACGGTGGCAGGAGAAAGGAGGCCTCTTCTGCACACAGTCCTGACAAAGATGGGGCTCGACTCCGGCCTCAAAGAAGCGGCCGCAGCACAGACAGTATGAGCCGGTAAAAGGGATCATCCTTTCCCAGCAGGATTGGCAGATGATTTTTTCCTCGGGGAGCTCCAGCAGAGAGGAACACAGTTCACAGAAAGAGGGAAAAAAGATCAGCTCGGCGAGCTTGGTGACTGAGGTAATTTTTTTGTGAAGAGAAGATATCAAGATTCCTCTTCAGACTTTTCCTGGCACTCGATGCAGTACGGAGACCAGGGAACAGCGTCCAGCCTCTTCTTGCTGATGTTTTTCCCGCACATCTGGCAGATTCCGAATTCATTCTTCTCGATTCTTCTCAAGGCTTCGTCGATCATGAATAACTGTGCCCGCTCGGTATCAGAAAGGCTGAGGAGGAATTCCTTGGTGTAAGAGCTCTCCGCTCTATCGACAATATCCTGAGCGATGCCTGACTCGACTTCTTTACTCTCGTTATAGACTTCGCTCAGCTTGGCAATGATTGCTTCCTTTTTCTCCAGGAGATTTTTCTTGTATTTTTCTCTATCTGCTTTATCCAAAACTCTCCCCCTATTTAACGTATTGTCTTCCTTGAATGATCATTAAGGAACGATATATCTGCTCCAGGAGCATGATCCTGATCAACTCATGAGAGAAAGTCATCTGAGAGAGAGAAAGAAGGGCATCTGCTCTCTTCAATATCCTTTCTTCCAGCCCCAAAAATCCTCCCACAATGAAGGTTATGGCTCGTGCGGAACTGGAAGGAATACTCTTTAAAAACCGGGCAAATTCGAAAGAGTTCATCTCTTTTCCCTCATCAAAGAGGCAGATAATATAATCATTTTTAAAGTGTTTTTCAAGGTCAGCAGCCTCGATATCCATGATTCTCTGGGCGAATTTCTCGGAAATGCCCTTGGCTGTCTTTGTCTGGATGAGCTCGCATTTCTCCATCTGGTTGATCCGTTCCAGATAAAACTGCTGCAAATTCTCTATATCTCTGTTGTGTGTCTTGCCGGGCCATAGGATCCTTATTCTCATCCGGAGCTACTGAATCCATCCCATTCAGCGAATGGAAAACCTCCCATTTCGAAAAAATAATTCATAAACAATAATGATTCACGCGGAAAATGTCAATCTTTTTTTATTAACTGGAAGCATCTTTTATTTCCGTGACAGTGAATCATGAAGGTGTAATCTGTTACAGCGCCGCTTCCCCTCCATCCAGTGCCCATGAAGGTGGGTGGGAGGGTCTTGGCAAAGATGGAGGGGAAGCGGCGCTGCGCTTCACAATTAGGGGAGATGATTCCCTTCTCACAGAAATAAAAATGCTTCCTTAATACACTATTTTATTGAATTGTTCCGATACTAAGAAAGAATCAATAGGATATGCGAGGAGCATCCCCCCAGAGCTTCTCCAAGGAATAATACTCGCGGGCGTTTCTGGAGAAGACGTGGACGATAAAACTGCCATAATCCAATAAAATCCACTCCGCCCGCTCTTTGCCCTCCACGCTCAAAGGCCTGATATTCTTTTTCTTCAGCTCCTCTTCGATGGACTCGTAAATAGCCGTGTTCTGCCTGGAGGAGTTCCCGTGCAGGATGATGAAGTAGTCGGTGAAAGAAGCTATTTTTCTTAAATCCAGAACAATAAGCTCCTCTCCTTTCTTATCCAGGCAGGCCTGGATGGAAATCCTGACTTCAGGCGGAAGACTCCTTTTGGTCATTTTTTTCTTTGGCATTTCCTCGCTCATGACTCAACTCTGATAGAGTTTATTTTCCTTAATATAGGCCTCTACTTCCCCGGGGACCATACTCTTGATGGACTCGCCCTTCAGGGCCCTCTTCCTGATTTCAGTGGAGGCGATACTCAAAGCGTTTATGGGCAGAAGGAAGATCCTGTATTTATCCAGCATATCAGGGTTTAGGGCTTCAGCTTCAGGGACCAAAAACATCTTTCCCTCGATTTCCCCGCCCAGCACATTCCCCGCATCACCCAAATGAAACCCGGGCCGGCTGATGACCACGAAAAAACACTGCTCAAGAACCCGCTCGTATTCTTTCCAAGTATCGATTTCCAGAAAAGCATCGATGCCCAGGATAAAGAATATCAGGGATCTTGGGTAGAGCTTTTTAACCTTGCCCAGGGTAATGATTGAATAAGACCTCTCCTGAGCATCGATCTCGAGGGAAGACGGAACAAATCGAGGAAAGGAACGAACAGCTAACTCGACCATTTTTAGGCGGTGATGAGGATCAGCGATGCCTCTATATTTCTTATGAGGCGGAATATAGGATGGGATAAAAAGAACCTCATCCAGGAAGAGCCTTTTTTGGACGATCTCTGCGGCCTTGAGATGGCCGGAATGAATAGGATTGAAAGTGCCTCCAAACAGCCCTATTCTTTCCTTCTTCATGGGATTATTTCGACTTCTCCTGCAGCTCCTCTAAGGTTTTGGCCAATTCATTCACCAGCCTTCTGATTCCCTCTTCTTTGAGTGCCGAGATGGCAAAAAACGGAAGCCCCTCCCTGTCAGCCATCTTCCTCACCTTCTCCAAGCTGCTCTTATCTCCGCCGAGCAGGTCAATCTTGTTTGCAGCCAGTATCTGATGCCTTTTGATCAATCGAGGGCTGAATGCTTCGAGCTCTTTCATGACCGTTCTAAAATCCTGGACAGGATCCCTCCCCGTGTACGGAGACATATCGATAAGATGGAGCAGGATCTTCGTCCGTTCAACATGCCGCAGGAACTTCGTCCCCAGGCCGTGGCCCTGATGAGCGCCCTCTATCAAGCCGGGTATGTCCGCGACCACAAAGCTCCTGAATTCATCCACGTCCACCACTCCCAGGTTAGGGATGAGCGTCGTGAACGGATAATCCGCGATCTCAGGCTTGGCCGCCGAAATCTTGGAAATCAAGGTGGATTTTCCGACGTTGGGAAATCCGACCAAACCCACATCGGCGATCAGCTTCAGCTCCAGGGTGAAATCTTTCTCCTCCCCGGGCTGGCCTTTTTCGCATTCCCGGGGCGCTTGATGAGTGGGCGAGGCAAAAGAGGCATTTCCTCTGCCTCCTTTTCCCCCCTTGACAGCCAAGAACTGCTGTTTTGGGGAGATAAAATCGAACAGGACTTGATTCTTATTTTTTTCTCTGACAATGGTCCCCACAGGAACATTCAGGTACAGGTCTGCACCGCCTTTTCCCTGGCGATTTCCTCCCTCGCCGTGGGCGCCGCGCGGAGCTTTATTTATATGATGAAACCGGAAATAGGCGAGGGTATTGAGGTTTTCATCAGAAACCAGGTAGATGCTGCCTCCGTTGCCGCCGCGGCCGCCATTAGGACCGCCTCGGGGAACCCCCCTTTCTCTCCGGAAACTCACGCAGCCGTTTCCGCCATGGCCTGCGCGGAAGGTAACCTGGACCTGGTCAACGAACATATTGAAGGGAGACCGGACCTCCTAGGCAGGAATCACAGAGACGAATTTTTGCTTCCTGCCTTTGGTTTCAAACTGGACAGTTCCCGTGATCTTAGCGAAGAGGGTATCATCCTTCCCTCTTCCCACGTTTATTCCAGGCTTAAACGGAGTGCCTCTCTGGCGCACGAGGATGGACCCCCCCTTGACGAACTGGCCAGCGTATCTTTTGACTCCCAGCCTCTTGGCAGCACTTTCCCTGCCGTTCTTTGCACTTCCACCTGATTTTTTATGCGCCATTCTATTTCTCCTTCTTTATGGTTTTAGTCTTGGCTTTGGCTGCGGCTTTCGCAGCAGGTTTCTTTTTGGGAGCTGCTTTCGCTTCAGGCTTAGCGGCTTGAGCTGTTTTGGCTTTAGCCGGAGCCTTGGACACCTTCTTGGCTGGAGCCTTCTTCACTTCTTTCTTGGGAGGCTCTTTTTTGACCTCTTCTGGCTTGGCCGCGCTCACTTCTTTTTTCATCTTTGGAGCAGCCTTCTTCTCCACCTTCTTGACCTCTTTTGGAGCTTCCTTCTTGGGAACAGCTTTCAAGCTGGAAACAATTTCCTCGATCCTGACCCGGGTGAGCTCCTGGCGGTGTCCTCTCATTTTCTTGTACTGTTTTCTTCTTTTTTTCTTGAAAACGATGACCTTCTTATCCTTGAAATTCTCGACGATCTCTGCTTCGACCAGCGCATCCTTGACATGAGGAGTCCCGATCAGCGTCTCTCCATCTCCTTCAACAAGAAGAACCTTATCAAAAGTGACTTTCTGTCCTTCTTTTATGTCAAGTTTTTCGACGGCAAGAACATCGCCTTTTTGGACTTTATACTGTTTTCCGCCTGTTTCGATAACAGCAAACATCTTTTTTTCCTCTATTGTAATGTCTTATTGGAAAATGAGGGAACCTAACTTTAACATATGCCTACCTTTATGTCAACCGGAGTTCATCAAGGAAGCATGTCTATTTCCGTAACAGTGAATTATGGAGGTATGATCTTTTAAAGCGCCGCTTCCTCTCCATCCGGAGCCCATGAAGGAGGGTGGGAGGGTCTTGGCAAGGACGGAGGGGAACCGGCGCCTCATTTCTCCATTGGTCGAATGCTTGCCTCAGCCAGAAAATTAAGAAGCTTGCGTTTATCGGCATTTTCTTGACAAAAAGGGCTCTTTTCTCTAACTTAATGAAGTCTTTATCAAATAAAGACCAGAAATACGTGGGCGGTTAGCTCAGCGGTAGAGTACCGGTTTTACAAGCCGGGTGTCACTGGTTCGAATCCAGTACCGCCCACCAGTTGAATTCAGCACAGAAAGTGAACAGAATATATTCCGCGCTCTGGCTGACAGCCTGCGTGCTGTTATCCCTGGGCGGGATCGCCGCTTTCATAATCCTGTTTGCACCTGACTTCAACATCTACTGGTTCATCCTCTCGCCCATCATCATCGCCATGTATCAGATCCCGGCGGTCTATCTGTACTGGCGCTGGAAAAAATGGAGAGAACGATCAAACAATAAAAATGAAAGGAACGAGTCATGAACCTCAGCTGGCTTGATATCGCCTTTTTCCTGGCGTTCATCGGCTTTGTGGTCGGAACCAGCCTCTACAAAAGCCGTAAAAAAAAGGAAACGAGCGAGGACTACTTCCTGGCAGGCAGAACTCTCTTCTGGTATCTGATCGGGTTCTCCCTCATCGCTTCCAACATCTCCACCGAGCAGTTCGTCGGGATGGCCGGTCAGAGCGCCGGACACGTCGGGATGGCCGTGGCGAGTTATGAGTGGATCGCGGCCATAACCCTGGTATTTGTCGCCCTTTTCTTCCTCCCCAAATTCCTCAGGATCGGCATCTTCACCATTCCCGAATTCCTCGAACACCGCTTCAGCCCCATCCCTCGAGCGATCATGGCCATTTACACTGTGATCATCTATGTGGCGGTCACCATCGCAGCTGTCCTTTACTCCGGGGGTTTGACCCTGCATACCATCTTCGGCATGAACCTGACTCTGGCTGTCTGGATCATCGGCTTCATCGCGGCCTTTTACACCACTTACGGCGGCTTAAAAGCCGTCGTCTGGGCCGACCTCATCCAGGGCTCAGCCCTGATAATAGGCGGAGCGCTGACCATGGTTCTCGGGTTCATTGCCGTTGGCGGCGTGGGCAATTTTCTTCAGGCCAACGCAGACAGGCTTCACATGGTCCTTCCGGCGGACCATATTGAGATCCCCTGGACAGCTCTTCTGGTCGGGATCTGGATCCCCAACTTCTACTACTGGGGTCTGAACCAGTACATCATGCAGCGTACACTCGGGGCCAAAACCCTCAAGCAGGGACAGGTCGGCGTGGTCTTTGCGGCCTGGTTGAAACTGCTCATCCCCTTTATCGTTGTCTTTCCCGGGATCATGGCCCTGCAGCTCTACGGTGACCAGCTGCAGACAGCCGATATGGCCTATCCTTTGCTGATCAGGAACCTTATCCCGGCAGGCCTCAAGGGATTCATGTTCGCAGCCATCTTCGGAGCGGTCATGAGCTCGCTCGACTCCATGCTGAACTCAGCCTCGACCATCTTCACCATGGACCTCTACAAACGGCACTTCAAGCAAGACGCCTCACCCAGATCGCTGATCTCGATCGGCCGCCTGATGACCGTGATATTCGTGGTCATCGGCTGTATCATAGCCCCCCTGCTGGGTCATCCGAAGCTGATGGGGATCTTCCATTACATCCAGGACTTCCAGGGATTCATCTCACCCGGAATTCTGGCTGCCTTTGTCTTCGGGCTGCTCTTCAGGCGTGCTCCCTCTTCAGCCGCGATCACGGCACTCATCCTTAATGTCCCTGTCTACGGCATTCTCCATCTGAGGTGTTTCAACCATATCGTGTTCCTGAATAAAATGGCCATCACCTTCGCCATCCTGATCCTGGCCATGGCCATAGTCACGATCCTGAAGCCTCTGCCTGAGCCGAAAAAACTGCCCTCAACGGGCAAGGTCGATATGAAACCCGCCAAAAGTGTCCTCTGGCTGGGCGCTGCGGTGATAGCGGTGACCATCGCTCTTTATATCATCTTCTGGTAAGAAAAAGGGGCCAGGCCCCATTTTTTGGGACTGTCCCTTTCAGTCCTTGTATTAGGAAAAATAGGGACTGTCCCACTTTTTTTAAAAAGGGGCCTGGCCCCTTTTTATTACTTTTTAGACGATGAGGCGGCGTTCGTCCTTGACCACATTGAGCACGATATGGGTCACTGTCCTGTCCACGTATTTCTGAGCGAGTATTCCCTTTATGAAGCTGTTCAAGTCCTCTCGGCTCTTAAACCGAGCGATCACTATCGAATCCCAATCTCCGGTCACGTCATAAATGGCCATCACATGCGGATCTTCGGCGATCCTCTCCTGGGCCTCGATGAGTTTTCCATGGGAGATCCGTAAGGCCACCACGGCCATGAGGGTGTAGCCGAAGTATTCCGGGTCCAGGATGGGAATGTACCCTTTAATCGCCCCCGCCTCTTCCAGCTTCTTGATTTTATTGATGACCACCGGAGCGGATGTCCCGATCTCCTTGGCTATTTCCCGAAAGCTTTTCCGAGAATTCTGATTGAGGGCTCTGATCACTTTTGTTTCCAGCTCATCCACCAGCGCCTCCTTTTAATATATTATATGTAATTCATTTTAGAATAATATTATACATTTGTTAATTATTATCAAATATTTCTTGACAAATGAAAATTTTTTTATAATATTTAGCTTTAAATGATACTTGACGGTACACTCGAAACCAGATTATACGCAATAGAATCGATTGAACTCCCCCGTATTATAAAAGATAGACTTCCCAAAATTCAATCCGTTTTTCAGCCGGAGAGCCCCAGCGACATCCAGAAGCTGTTTTCCTACTGCCTGAAGAAAAGAATCCCGCTCATCCCAAGAGGCGCGGCAACCTCCGGGATTG
>Ga0224506_10000851_pt1 | contig 23489 bp, 25 predicted proteins | sample SF_Jan12_sed_USG_2_FD_169108 | JGI IMG/M metagenome (GOLD analysis project Ga0224506, IMG submission 169108) | Sediment microbial communities from San Francisco Bay, California, United States - SF_Jan12_sed_USGS_8_1 | ecosystem: Environmental > Aquatic > Marine > Sediment | place: USA... | reverse complement strand
TTACAGCGTCTTGGTGTGGAAGTTATTGTGGTCGATCGCTATAAAAATTCACCGGCCATGCAGGTAGCACACCGCAGTCATGTAATTTCGATGCTGGATGGTAAAGCATTGCGCGCAGTCATCGAAAAAGAAAAACCGCATTATATCGTGCCCGAGATTGAAGCCATTGCCACTGATACACTGGTTGAGCTGGAGAATGAAGGCTATACCGTTATCCCGACAGCACGTGCCGCCCGGCTGACCATGAACCGTGAAGGCATACGTCGGCTTGCGGCAGAAGAACTTGGATTAAAGACGTCACCATACCGATTTGCATCAACACGTGAAGAATTTGATGCAGCAATTGATGAGATCGGATTGCCTTGTGTAGTTAAACCAATAATGAGTTCATCAGGTAAAGGACAAAGCACCATCAAGACTGAGCCTGATATCGATAAGGCATGGAATTATGCCCAGGAGGGTGGGCGTACCGGTGCGGGCAAGGTGATTGTCGAAGGCTTTGTTGATTTTGATTATGAAATTACTCAACTAACCATTCGGCATAAAAATGGTACCAGCTTTTGCGAGCCTATAGGTCATGTTCAGATCGATGGTGATTATCGTCAGTCATGGCAACCACAGCCAATGAGTAACAAGGCGCTGGAATCGGCGCGTGAGATGGCAACGAGTATTACCAATGCACTCGGAGGAAAAGGCATATTTGGAGTTGAGTTGTTTATAAAAGGCGATGAAGTTATTTTCAGTGAAGTGTCACCTCGTCCACATGATACCGGAATGGTCACCATGATATCGCAAGATTTATCACAGTTTGCTTTGCATGCACGCGCAATTCTTGATTTGCCTATACCCAATATTCATTTCCATGGGCCATCTGCTTCCAGTGTGATTCTGGTTGAGGGTGATTCCGATCATGTCAATTTTTCCAATCTGGAAACCGTGATTGCACAACCGAATACACAAGTAAGATTGTTTGGTAAACCGGAAGTCAGTGGCCGCCGACGTATGGGGGTAGTGCTTGCCAGAGATGAAAGTGTTGATATGGCTTTAAACAAGGCAAAAAAAGGATCAGAAGCCGTAAAGATTGAGCTATAAAAAAACGGATGCAATGCATCCGTTTTAAAATATAACTTAATACGGTTGATTCAGGGTTTTACATAAACATAACCTTGCTGTTGCAGATGAGCAACTTCAGCTACACCGGAAGGCACAATAGTCGCATTCATATTGATTTTCCCTTTATCTATTTTTTTCCCCTTGATAGTGTTTTCACAAATATTGAATTTAACTCCGCGATTAGCAAGTTCCGATATCGCACCATCAAATTCATAGACCTTGCCAGATTTTTTGTCTTTTTTACCCATCGCACCTTCAACCAGTGCAAATGCACCCGAACTGTGTGTGACAACAATAATATCTGCATTATTATCACCAACAGCATTCAGATGATTTTTTATGTTACGAAATGCCGCTGTTGCAGAATGAACATCGTTAACATGGTAAACCACTTTTTGTTTGTTATAACCACTCTTTGCATCACCTGCTTGCGCCGTGAAACTGCCTAGCATAAAAACAGTGATCAAAGCCAAAACACCAGCCTTAATAAATTTTCTCATCTCGTTATCTCCCGTAATTTTGAATATAACCGTGTTAGATAGAGCAAGCCGACAGCCAGACTGTACCACCCCAAAATAAAAAGAAACAGAGATATAAAATCAGGAATTACAGGAATAAAGCCAATATTAGATTGCGATTATATTCTGATAAAAAATCAAAACCAGAATTGTGGATAACGCCGGTGTGGAGAAAGATTGTTAATTAACAAGGCTACAATTAACATAATAAAAGCACCAAGCCCGACCGGTGAAAGCACATACCAGAAACCAAGTGCATGAATCTGGTCACCGCCAACCACGGCAATTAAAGCGGTTGCACCACCGGGGGGATGAATAGTGTTGGTCAGATGCATTGCGGCCAGCGCAAGTGCAACGGCGAGTGAGGCGGCCAAAGCAGGTTGATCACCCAACACCCAAACACATGCAACACCGACAATGGCAGAAACGATATGTCCACCAATCAAATTAGGTGGCTGGGCATAAGGGCTGTTTGGCACACCATATATAAGGATAGCGCTTGCTCCGAAAGAACCGATCAGAAACAGTGAGTCTTCCAGACGCAACTCATGCAAATGACCAATGTAATAAACCAGATATATGCCAATGAAAGCACCGATCGTAGACCAGAAAACCTCGTGATAGGGAGCAGGGTGTGGACGGTGTTTGCCGCCGCGCATCTTGCTGAAATAATTGAGTAAAAACTTCATAAGAAGAATAGTAGCAGTTTTAGTGCTGGGTTTTTAGATAAATTTCTGTTATTCAATACATGGTAGTGTGTGTATATCAGCCATATTTATTCAAATAAGGAGAAAGTATGATTATTACTAATATGGAGCAGGTGCCGGGCAAAAATATCGTTGAGCATTTTGGGCTGGTGCAAGGCAATACCATTCGTGCAAAGCACATCGGTCGTGATTTCATGGCCGGCCTCAAAAACATTTTTGGTGGTGAGTTGAAAGGTTATACCGAATTATTGTCCGAGGCACGTAGTGAAGCCACGGATCGCATGAAGGCGCAGGCAGAGGCATTTGGTGCCAATGCAATTGTGAATGTGCGTTACAGCACATCATCAGTCGCGCAAGGTGCAGCCGAACTTTATGCCTACGGTACAGCCGTGCGTGTGGAATAAGGAGAGCCAAAATGGAACTCATTATTTTTATCACCCTGCTTGCACTTGGCTACACCTTTGGCCAGATTGCTGAAAAAAGGCATTACAAGTCTATTTTTGCACGCGAGAAACAATTACTGCGTATTCCGGCATTAACCATCAAGACCATGCCGCGAGAGGGCATGCCGGTAAAAGGTGATCTGGTCACGGGCAGCGTGGTTATTTCAATCGATTACTTCAAGCGTTTCCTTGCCGGTTTAAGAAACCTGTTTGGCGGACGGATCAAAAGCTATGAAACACTGCTCGATCGTGCGCGGCGTGAGGCCATCTTGCGCATGAAAGAACAGGCAGCGGAAAAAGGGGCGTTGGTGATCATGAATGTCAGGCTTGAAACCGCCTCTATCAGTAAAGGCAATAACAAGCGCAACAAGATTGGATCGGTCGAAGTGCTTGCCTATGGCACAGCATTATCCGTCAACAAGTAATGATTAAATGAAATACACACCCAAATTGCCACCGGAGGGCATTAATACCTCCAGCGAAAACCACCTGAAAGAATTTGCGCTTTTAACCGGCGGTGTGCTCGGTATTGTATTGGTCACCGTTGCTATCCTCAGCCTGTTGGTTAACCACCTTGTTTCCTATATCCCGATAGAATTTGAAAACGAATATTTTGCCTCACAATTTATTGAACACCCTGTTGAAGAAGGCAAATACCATCAAACCGAAATCTGGCTTAATCAGCGCGTGAATGAAATGCGCACACATTACAGTGGTGAGGATGAAGACAAGTTTCGTTTTCATGTTCGGGTTGTGGAAATGAAAGAACCCAATGCGTTTGTTTTTCCGGGCGGCAATATCGGTGTTACAACCGGTCTGCTGGAAATGATGGAAACCGAAAATGGCCTGGTTATGGTGCTGGCACATGAAATGGCACATCAATACAAACGCCACCCGTTACGCAGTATGGGACGAGGCGTCGTGATTGGCTTAACGCTAATGGTCTTTACCGGCATGGAAAACAGTAGTCTGGTTTCAAACCTGATCGGTAACGCCGCCATGCTGGAACAACTGGCCTTCAGTCGTGAACAGGAAAGTGATGCCGATGCCATTGGTGTCGAGCTGTTACAACAAACCTATGGCCATGCCTCCGGTGCAACAGAATTTTTTCGGAAAATGCGTGATAAAAAGGAAAGCCGGTATATGCCCCCCGCCTTTCTCAGCACCCATCCGGATGTTGAAAACCGGATTTTAAAACTGCAGGAAATGGAAAGAATGTATCCGGGCAAAACAAAGCCATTGCCGAAGTTTATAAAAGAGAAAAAGGTGAAATCACTTGTAGGTGAGTCGATTTAAACCAACAGATTCTGATCCTGTTGATTTTTCTATAGATGATCTTCCCCCGCTGATCGTCTAAAATCTGCCCACTTGAAAGACAGGGCAGGATATCTGCACTATATTATCCCCATGATTTATAAAGAGAAATTTGATGTCATTGTGGTTGGTGGCGGCCATGCTGGTACCGAGGCTGCGCTTGCGTCCGCGCGTATGGGCGCGAGCACCCTGCTTTTGACCCACAATATCGAGACTCTGGGGCAGATGTCATGCAACCCGGCTATTGGCGGGATCGGTAAGGGTCACCTGGTGAAAGAGGTCGATGCGCTGGGCGGTTTGATGGCACGTGCTATCGACAAGGCCGGCATCCAGTTTCGTCGGTTAAATGCAAGCAAGGGTCCGGCGGTACGTGCAACTCGTGCACAGGCAGATCGGATTTTATATAAAGGTGTTGTGCGCTCGGTTCTGGAGAACACACCTAATCTCACCATTTTCCAGCAACCGGTCGGTGATCTGATTGTGGAAGGTGAACGCGTTGCCGGTGTTGTTACTGAACAGGGTATTAAGTTTTATGCACCGACCGTGGTGTTAACAGTCGGTACTTTCCTGGGCGGCGTGATTCATATTGGATTGGATAATCACGAAGGCGGCCGTGCCGGTGATCCACCTTCCAATGCATTGGCCAAACGTTTACGTGAATTACCATTCCGTGTTGATCGTTTAAAGACCGGTACACCGCCGCGCATTGATGGCAAGACAGTGGATTTCTCTGTGATGAAAGAACAGCCCGGTGATGATCCGGTACCGGTGTTTTCATTTATGGGCAAGGCGGAAGATCATCCGCAACAGATTTCATGTTTTATTACCAGCACCAATGAACGTACGCATGACATTATTCGTGCCGGTCTTGATCGTTCCCCCATGTACACCGGTGTGATAGAAGGCACGGGTCCGCGTTATTGTCCTTCGATTGAAGATAAGGTCATGCGGTTTGCAGATCGTGATTCGCATAATATTTTTGTTGAGCCGGAAGGTTTAACGACACATGAACTTTATCCGAATGGTATTTCCACCAGTTTACCGTTTGATGTGCAGTATGAACTCGTGCGTTCCATGAAAGGTTTTGAAAACGCACACATCACACGTGCCGGTTACGCCATTGAATATGACTTCTTCGATCCGCGTGATCTGAAACCATCACTTGAAACCAAATTTATTCATGGCTTGTTCTTTGCCGGTCAGATTAATGGCACGACCGGTTATGAAGAAGCGGCTGCGCAAGGTTTGATTGCCGGTATGAATGCTGCACTTACCGTACAGGAAAAAGAAACCTGGTCACCGCGCCGGGATGAAGCCTATGCGGGTGTGTTGATTGATGATTTGATCACACGCGGCACAATGGAACCCTATCGCATGTTTACCAGCCGTGCTGAATACCGTTTGATCTTGCGCGAAGACAATGCTGATTTACGTTTAACAACCAAAGGACGTGAACTGGGTCTGGTGGATGACGAACGCTGGCAGGCATTTGAACAAAAACGCGAAGCCATTGAACAGGAACAACAACGCTTACGCGACACCTGGATACAGCCCGATAAGTTAACAGAAGAAGAAGCCAATACTGCCTTTGGTAAACCGTTGTCGCGTGAATATCGTTTGCTGGATCTGCTGAGTCGCCCAGACGTGAGTTACGATGATTTGCGTAATTTACCGGTATTTGGTGAAGGTGTGGCCGATCTGGTTGTCGCCGAACAGGTCGAGATACAGGCCAAGTACGCCGGTTATATCGATCGTCAGCTTGACGAGATCGAGCGTCACCGTCGTCATGAAGAAACTGCGTTACCGGAAAACATGGACTATTCCAAAGTCAGTGGGCTTTCGAGTGAAGTCAGTCAGAAACTGACCACACAACAACCGCAAACCATTGGCCATGCATCACGTATCCCTGGCGTTACACCTGCCGCAATCTCTTTATTATTGGTGCATCTCAAAAAGAAAAATCTCTACGCGAAAAGTGCGTAGTACCTCTCATCAGGTTCAAAGCGGAAGGGTAATATATTTACTCATTTAGACAAGGAGTTATTTATTAAACCCATTATCAAAGGTACGTTGTCACTTGAGGAAAGATTGGCGCAAGGGCTGGATTCGATTCAGTGTGCGCTATCAGAAGATCAACAACGCAAGCTGATTGTTTTTGTTGAAGTGTTACACAAATGGAACAAGACCTATAACCTGACTGCGATCAGAAAAAGAAAGGATCTCATCTCCCGCCACTTGCTCGATTCACTGGTCACTCTGCCTTACATCAAGGGCACGTCTGTACTGGATGTTGGCAGTGGTGCCGGTTTACCCGGTCTGCCGTTGGCGATTGCATTGCCCGAGACGAAATTTGTCCTGCTTGATAGCAGTTCCAAAAAAACCCGTTTCATGATTCAGGCCACAGGTGAGCTGGGACTGTCGAATGTGAAAATTGTCCACAGCCGGGTGCAGGATTATGTCCCAGATAGCCCGTTTGATACAGTCATCACGCGCGCCTTTGCCGACACCGAAAAATTCCTGAATCTGGCGGGTCAGCACTGTGCAAAAAATGGACAATTCTTGCTGATGCAGGGAGAAGCGGCATCGGAAAATCTGCCAGAAGGCTTTGAAAAGAAAGAGAAAATTAAACTGGATGTGCCGGAACAGACCGGTGCACGTTATCTCACTATCATCCAGCCTGTACACCATTAATATACATACAGATGCACTCAACCTGATTGCCTCTTGCCATTGGCGGGTGATCTATGACTAAAATGTGATCACTCGGGGAGAAGACATGACCAGAATTATTGCGGTGACAAACCAGAAGGGTGGCGTGGGCAAGACCACGACCAGCGTTAATCTGTCTGCATCGCTGGCGGCCACCCGACGCAAGGTCCTTTTGATTGATCTCGACCCGCAGGGTAATGCCACCATGGGCAGTGGCGTTGATAAAAACAATCTCGAATTTTCTGCTTACGATGTACTGATCGGTGACAAGCTGATCGGTGATGTCGTGTGTGATACCGGAGATGCCGGTTATACCCTGCTGCCAGGTAATTCCGATCTCACAGCGGCCGAGATTGAACTGATTAGTTTCGAGAGTCGCGAATACCAGCTCTACAATGCGATTAACAAAATCAGAAAAGAATTTGATTATGTCATTATCGATTGTCCGCCTTCATTAAATATTATGACCGTCAATGCACTGGTTGCCGCCGAGTCGGTGATTATTCCGATGCAGTGTGAATATTATGCACTGGAAGGTTTGTCCGCATTGATTGAAACCATTAACAATATCAAGGCATCAGTAAACCCGGGTTTGGTCATCGAAGGTTTGTTACGCACCATGTTTGATCCGCGTAATCGTTTGGGTAATGAAGTCTCGCAACAATTAATTGATCATTTTGGTGACAAAGTGTTTCGTACTATTGTGCCGCGTAATATTCGATTGGCGGAAGCACCCAGTTATGGATTGCCGGTCATTGCCTATGATAAAAAGTCACGTGGTGCCTTGGCCTATCTTGCGCTGGCGGGAGAAATTTTACGGCGTGAAGAAAAAAGAAAACAATCATCAAATGCTCAAATAGCAGAACAAGCGGTATAACTAAAACAATAAACCGGAAAGAACAATGTCAGATAAAAAATCAAGACTGGGGCGTAATCTGGGTGGGTTAATCAGCAATGACGCTCTTAAAAGTGTTGTAAATACAGAGTCTGTTCCCAAAAGTGAATTACGTAAAATGCCGGTTGAGCTACTGCAGCGCGGCAAATACCAGCCTCGCAGAGACATGCATGAAGAAAGTCTGGCGGAACTGGCAGATTCAATTCGTGAACAGGGTATGGTGCAACCGATAGTAGTGCGTGCGATCGACAAGCCTGGCCATTATGAAATTATCGCTGGTGAACGTCGTTGGCGTGCAGCACAACTGGCCGGTCTGGATGAAGTACCGGTGCTGGTCAAGGAAGTGCCGGATGAAGTGGCTATTGTACTGGCGCTGGTTGAAAACATTCAGCGTGAAAACCTGAATCCAATTGAAGAAGCGGTTGCAATCAAACGTCTGATTGATGAATTCAACATGACACAACAGGATGCGGCGACAGCAGTGGGCCGTTCGCGTGCCAGTGTGACTAATCTTCTGCGTTTGTTAAGTCTGGAAAAGGAAGTGAAACGCATGGTGGAAGAGGGCAAACTCGAAATGGGTCATGCGCGTGCCTTGCTTGGACTGGATAACAGCATGGATCAATTGGCCACAGCGCATAAAGTGGTAACGCGCGGTTTGTCAGTGCGAGAAACCGAAGCACTGGTGCGCAAGATCCAGAATCCGACGACCAAAAAACCAGCTGGTCCTGCAGGGCAGACAGATCCCAATATTCGTCAGCTTGAAAATGAAATATCGGAATCGCTGGGTGCTCGCGTGGTCCTCCACGACAAGAAGGGCAAGGGCACGCTGACCATTCATTACAATAGTCTGGACGAGCTGGAAGGGATTATTTCCAAGATTAAATAATCCGTCACTGGGCGGAAAAACCGGGCCCAATCCAGGTTTCAAAAAATCCCTTTATTAACGATCACTTATATAAAGATCGTTGACCCATGCCTGAAGAAACTTTATACTGCGCGCGCCTAAGTTGCTGTAAGGGTCTAATTTTATTCAGCAACATAATTTGTTTAAATTCAGTGGGTTAGCCTGCAATAAGGTGCCAGGAGAATCATCAGATGAACTCCGCGGCGAGAAAAATGCGCCGATTACCGGCCGCACAGATTTTGCTGACGGCAATCACATCTGGAAGCTTCTGGTTGTTTTCAGGATTTTCCGCGGGACAAGCGGCGTTATTTGGCGGCGCGATAGCGGTTATCAATTCCCTGATTCAGTTATGGCATATGCATCGCGCGGAGACCAGCGCCGGATGCAGTATTGACCAAAACATGCGAATTTTTTATCGCTGCTCGATTGAGCGATTACTCTCGACAGCAGCATTATTTGCAATAGGGCTCGGTGTTTTAAAACTATTGCCATTGCCAATGGTCATTGGTTTTGTTGTGGCACAGGGCGCAATTTTTTATGAAGGTGTGATGACCAGATATTATGGCCAGTGAGACTCTGACTTCTACAGACTATATCAAGCACCACCTTACCAATCTGACTTTTGGTAAACATCCGGATGGATCATGGGGTCTGGCGCATAATGCCGCCGAAGCAAAAGCCATGGGCTTTTGGGCTATTCATCTCGACACCATGCTGTTTTCAATTTTGCTTGGTGTTTTCTTCCTTTATTACTTCCACAAGGCAGCAAGAAAAGCGACTGCCGGTGTTCCCAGTGGTTTACAGAATTTTGTTGAGTGGATTGTCGACTTTATTGATAACAGTGTGCGCGGTTCTTTTGCCGGCGGTAAAAATGATGTTGTTGCACCGTTAGCACTGACGATTTTTCTGTGGGTGTTCCTGATGAACCTGATGGATTTGATTCCGGTTGACTGGTTGCCCTGGGTGACTGCACAGGTTGCTTCCAACGGTTTCGGCGCTGATCCGCACAGTGTATTTTTGAAAGTAGTATCAACAACTGATCCCAATGCCACTTTTGGTATGGCCATCTCTGTGTTTTTGCTGATGATTTATTACAGCATACGCATTAAAGGTATTGGCGGTTTTATTGGTGAATTGACACTGCATCCGTTCAGCTCAAAGAATATGCTGGTACAGGCACTGTTTATTCCGGTCAATTTCTTCCTTGAATTTGTTTCACTTATTGCCAAGCCAGTGTCTCTGGCACTGCGACTTTTCGGAAATATGTATGCAGGTGAAATGATCTTTATTCTGATAGCGATTATGTATGGTGCCGGATTGGTTCTCGGTACTTTTGGTGGTGTCCTGCAGCTGGGCTGGGCGATTTTCCATATTCTGGTTATTACACTGCAGGCGTTTATTTTCATGACCCTGACTATTGTGTATATGGATATGGCACATCAGACATCACACTAGACAAGAATTTTTAAATTTAATTTTTAAGTAATAGGAGAAAACAATGGAACAAGCTTTGTTATATATCGCAGGCTCTATCATGATGGGTCTGGGCGCACTGGGTGCGGCGGTTGGTATCGGTATTCTGGGTGCGCGTTTCCTTGAAGGTGCAGCTCGTCAGCCTGAGCTGATTCCTATGTTACGTACACAATTCTTTATTGTGATGGGTCTGGTCGATGCGGTTCCAATGATCGCGGTTGGTCTGGCTATGTACGTACTTTTCGCTGTCGCCGGATAAATTCCGACAGGCATAGCAGAAAAGTATCTCATCGTAACAATCTCGTTTTAATTCGAGGTCGAGTATGAATATTAATCTCACCCTTATCGGGCAATCGATAACATTCTTTTTCTTTGTGCTGTTTTGCATGAAGCTGGTCTGGCCGCCGATCATGCGCGCGCTGGATGAAAGAAAGAAAACCATTGCTGATGGTCTGGCTGCTGCTGAACGTGGTAAACACGAACAGGAACTGGCACAAAACAAGGCTAAAGACGTATTGAAAGAAGCCAAGGAACAGGCCGGCGAAATCATTGCTCATGCACAAAAACGTGCTTCAGAAATTATTGATGAAGCCAAAAATGATGCGCGTGCAGAAGGCGAACGTATCCTGACAGCGGCGCGTGCAGAAATTAATCAGGAAGCAAATCAGGCCAAGGAAATATTACGTGGTCAGGTTGTTTCTCTGGCAGTAGCCGGTGCCAGTAAGGTATTGGAAAAGGAAATCAACGAACAGTCTCACAGCGATATGCTGGAAAAACTGGCATCACAGATTTAATCGGGAAAACAAATGGCAGAAAAGGCAACAATCGCACGTCCCTATGCACAAGCTGCATTTGAACTTGCGCGTGATAGTCAGTCACTCAAGCAGTGGAGTGAAATGCTGGCTATCGGTGCACTGGTTGCCAGTGATAAAAACATGGTGAGCGTGATCAGTAATCCACGCATGCTTACAGCTGATACAGCCGGTATTGTGATTGATGTCTGCGGTGACAACCTGAATGAAGAAGGTAAAAACTTTGTTCGGTTGTTGGCAGAAAATCATCGTCTAGGTGTATTACCTGAAATTGCCACGTTGTTTGAAAAATTACGTGCCGATCATGAACGCTCTCAGGAAGCCATCATGATCAGCGCATTTCCTGTTAGTGATGCACAGCGTGACAAGGTAGCCGCTGTGCTTAAAGCACGTCTGGGAAGAGAAATTACATTACGTTGTGAAACAAATAGCGCATTGCTTGGTGGTGCAATCATTAAAGCCGGTGATCTGGTGATTGATGGTTCAGCACGAGGCAGTCTTGAAAAACTTGCGAACAATTTACGTCAATAAACTTTGAGGAAGAAGGGACATGCAACTGAATCCTTCAGAAATTAGTGAACTAATTAAACAACGCATCCAGAAATTCGATGTTGTTGCCGAAGCTCGTACAGAAGGCACAGTCGTTAGTCTGACAGATGGTATTGCCCGTATCCACGGTCTTACCGATGTAATGTCAGGTGAAATGATTGAGTTTCCCGGTAACACATACGGTATGGCACTTAATCTGGAAAAAGATTCCGTCGGTGCTGTAGTACTGGGTGATTACAAACACATCTCGGACGGTGATCAGGTTAAATGTACCGGTCGCATTCTGGAAGTACCTGTTGGTGAAGGTCTGCTGGGTCGCGTTGTCGATTCTCTCGGTAATCCGATTGACGGCAGGGGACCAATCACAGCAGCCGGTACATCTCCGATTGAAAAAGTGGCACCGGGTGTTATTTCCCGTAAGTCAGTTGATCAGCCGGTTCAAACAGGTCTAAAGGCGATTGATGCCATGGTGCCAATCGGTCGTGGTCAACGTGAGTTGATTATTGGTGACCGTCAGACAGGTAAGACAGCGGTTGCTATCGATACCATCATCAATCAGAAAGGTACCGGTATTAAATGTATCTACGTTGCGGTTGGCCAGAAGAACTCTTCAGTTGCTAACGTGGTACGCAAACTGGAAGAACATGGCGCGATGGAACACACCATTATTGTTGCTGCAACAGCGGCAGAATCTGCGGCCATGCAATATATTGCACCTTACTCCGGCTGTACCATGGGTGAATATTTCCGTGACAAGGGTGAAGATGCACTGATTATTTATGATGATCTAACCAAGCAGGCATGGGCCTATCGTCAGGTATCATTGTTGCTGCGTCGTCCACCAGGTCGTGAAGCCTATCCGGGTGACGTTTTCTATTTACATTCACGCCTGCTTGAACGTGCAGCGCGTATCAATGCAGCTGAAGTTGAAAAGCTGACTAACGGCGCTGTTAAAGGCAAGACCGGTTCATTGACTGCTCTGCCAATTATTGAAACACAGGCGGGTGACGTATCTGCATTCGTACCGACCAACGTGATATCGATTACAGATGGTCAGATTTTCCTTGAGTCGGATCTGTTTAACTCCGGTATTCGTCCGGCGATTAATGCGGGTCTCTCAGTATCTCGTGTAGGTGGTTCGGCACAAACCAATATCATCAAGAAATTGGGTGGTGGTGTGCGTCTGGCGCTGGCGCAGTATCGTGAACTGGCCGCATTTGCGCAGTTTGCATCTGATCTTGATGAAGCCACACGTAGTCAGCTGGAACGTGGTCAACGCGTAACCGAATTAATGAAACAGAACCAGTATGCACCGTTGAGTGTAGCGGAAATGGCACTTTCATTATTTGCCGTTGATCGTGGTTACATTGATGATGTCGCGATTAACAAGGTTGTCGATTTTGAAAATGCATTAATTTCACATGCGCGCTCCAAGTATGCAGATATGCTGGCAAGCATTAATGCAACACCTGAATTGAATGATGAAACCGAAGCCAAAATGAAGGAAGCGGTTGAAGACTTCAAGAAGACAGGCACTTACTAGGAACAGACTGGAAGAGTAAAGAATGGCAGGCGCTAAAGAGATACGCACCAAGATCAAGAGTATTCAGAATACTCAAAAGATCACCAAGGCAATGGAAATGGTTGCTGCGAGTAAAATGCGCAAGGCGCAGGATCGTATGCGTGCATCACGCCCCTATTCTGAAAAAATCCATAATGTCATTGGTCATCTGGCACAGTCACATCCTGAATATCATCATCCTTATATGCAGGACCGTGAAGTCAAGCGTGTTGGTTTCATCCTGATTTCATCTGATCGCGGATTATGCGGTGGCCTGAATGTGAATATGTTCCGTGCCGCAATCAACTCCATGAAAAAATGGAGTGACAAGGGTGTTGATGTCGATGTTTGCACGATTGGTCAGAAGGCATCTGTATTTTTCAAACGCCTGAAAGTAAATATGGTTGCACAGGCATCACATCTTGGTGATAACCCGGCTATTACTGACTTGATTGGCACCGTGAAAGTCATGCTGGATGCATTTGATGAAGGCAAAATTGATCGCCTCTTTATTGTGCATAATGAATTTGTAAATACCATGACGCAAAAGGCAGATGTTATTCAGTTGTTACCGCTGGAATCAGCTAATGATGATGAATTAAAACATCATTGGGACTACATCTATGAGCCAGATGCCAAGGAAGTGCTGGATGCACTCATGATGCGTTATGTTGAATCACTGGTTTATCAGGGCGTGGTGGAAAACATTGCCTGTGAAATGGCTGCACGCATGATTGCTATGAAGAGTGCTTCCGATAATGCGGGAACACTGATTGATGAACTGCAACTTGTTTATAACAAGGCAAGACAGGCGGCGATTACGCAGGAAATTTCTGAAATCGTCAGTGGTGCGGCAGCAGTCTAAAGAATTTTATAGGAGCTTTATATGGCTTCTATTTGTAAAGATTTTAAAATTTAAACAGAGGATCGAAACATGAGTTCCGGAAATGTTGTTGAAATCATTGGTGCGGTAGTTGACGTGGAATTCCCACGTGATCAGGTGCCCAAGATTTATGACGCACTCAAGATTGATGAAGCTGGACTGACACTGGAAGTGCAGCAACAGCTGGGTGACGGGGTTGTACGTACCATTGCAATGGGAACAACCGATGGGTTGAAGCGCGGCAGTTCAGTGCTGAATACCGGTTCCCCGATTACTGTTCCTGTTGGTACCAAGACACTGGGGCGTATCATGAATGTTCTGGGTGAACCTGTTGATGATGCCGGCCCGATTGGTGCTGATTCAAGCTTGCCTATTCATCGTCAGCCACCAGTCTTTGCTGATCAGGCAACGGCGGTTGAGATTCTGGAAACCGGTGTGAAGGTTATTGACCTGATTATGCCTATCGCCAAGGGCGGTAAAATCGGTCTGTTCGGTGGTGCCGGTGTAGGTAAAACCGTCACACTGATGGAATTGATTCGTAACATTGCGGTAGAGCACAGTGGTTATTCTGTATTCGCGGGTGTAGGTGAACGTACTCGTGAAGGTAACGACTTCTATCACGAAATGCAGGAAGGCGGTGTACTTGATAAAGTAGCGCTGGTTTATGGCCAGATGAATGAGCCACCCGGTAACAGACTGCGCGTTGCATTGACCGGACTGACTATGGCAGAACATTTCCGTGATGAAGGCCGTGACGTTTTGATGTTTATCGATAATATTTATCGTTACACACTGGCCGGTACCGAAGTATCCGCGCTGCTGGGGCGTATGCCATCTGCGGTAGGTTATCAGCCAACACTGGCGGAAGAAATGGGTGTGCTGCAAGAACGTATTACTTCTACCAAGACCGGTTCGATCACTTCATTCCAGGCGGTTTACGTACCAGCGGATGACTTGACTGACCCGTCACCAGCAACCACGTTTGCTCACCTTGATGCGACACTGGTGCTTTCACGTCAGGTTGCAGAACTCGGTATTTATCCTGCGGTGGATCCACTGGATTCCACTTCTCGTTTGCTTGATCCACTGGTTGTTGGTCAGGAACATTACGATACAGCGCGTGCTGTTCAGGGAACATTGCAACGTTACAAGGAACTGCGTGACATTATCGCGATCCTGGGTATGGATGAATTGTCAGAAGAAGACAAACAGGTTGTTGCCCGTGCACGTAAGATGCAGCGCTTCCTGTCACAACCGTTCTTTGTGGCCGAAGTCTTTACCGGCGCGCCAGGTAAATATGTTTCATTGAAAGACACCATCCGTGCGTTCAAGGGCATTATTGATGGCGAATACGATAGTCTGCCTGAGCAGGCCTTCTATATGGTTGGTGGTATTGAAGAAGCGGTAGAAAAGGCAAAAACACTTTAAAATTGATTCTTGGTTATTCATTAACCATTGAGCTAAGAGTATGGCAATGACAGTACATGTAGACATAGTAAGTGCAGAAGAATCTATTTTTTCAGGCTCAGCCGAAATGGTTTTTGCGCCTGGTGAAATGGGTGAGCTCGGTATTGCACCACGCCATACACCATTACTGACACGCTTGCGTGCCGGTGAAGTACGCATCCAGCCTGCCGGTGGTGGTGAAGAACAGTTTTATTATGTCTCTGGTGGCATGCTTGAAATCCAGCCCCATGTTATTACGGTGCTGGCCGACACGGCCCTCCGAGCCAAAGACATCGACGAGGCCGCAGCCCTGCAGGCCAAGGAAAAGGCCGAGAAGGCCCTTCAGGATCAGGAAAGTGATATCGACTATGCAGAAGCGCAAGCCGAGCTGGCTCGTGCTGTTGCTCAGTTGCAGACCCTGGAACGTCTGCGCAAGACCAGAAGTAGCTAATTACCTGACTAAATTGCCTTTTTAACAAAGGGTTAAAGTTACCCCTCCTTTTGGCCGATTTATAAGGACTATTTATAATGATTAACGCCGGAAAAATCTTGCCAATGACTGAGCAACAGATAGAAAAGAACAAAGTAGTCTCTATCACTTATTCCATTCGTGATGATGGCGGTGAGTTATTGGAACAATCTGATTTACCCATCAGTTATGTACATGGCATCGACAAGCGTATGTTTGAGAAAATTGAACATGAGCTGGAAGGACATATGGTTGGTGATTCAATTGAAGTGAAACTGACACCAAAAGAAGGTTTTGGCGAGCGTGATCCTGATTTGTCATTTTCAGATACGATTGAAAACGTTCCGGCTGAATATCGTCAGGTTGGTGCCGAGGCCATGTTTCAGAATGAAGACGGTGAGACAATCACAATGACTGTGGTGAGCGTGAAAGATGGTAAGGTCACATTGGATGGCAATCACCCGTTTGCCGGTAAAACCGTTACCTTTGCAGTCAAGGTGGTTGAAGTACGTCAGGCTTCTCCTGAAGAATTGCAAACCGGTGAAGCGGTTGTCGATATTTCAGGTTCACTACACTAGAATAATAAAGAGGCCGTCAATCGACGGTCTTTTGGTAAATACACATTAGGGATACATTACAGCAATGGCATTGAGTATTGTTATTCTTGCCGCAGGTCAGGGCACAAGGATGAAATCAAACTTGCCCAAGGTGCTGCACCCTCTCGCCCGTAAACCATTACTTCAGCATGTTATTGAAACAGCCCGGACAATTAATCCGGAAACAATTTATGTTGTTTATGGTCATGGTGGTAATCAGGTCATCGAAGTACTCAATCATACCGGTGTAAAGTGGGTCGAACAGGCAGAGCAGTTAGGCACAGGGCATGCTGTCGATCAGGCTATCCATTTAATTAATCCGGAAGATACCGTTCTTGTACTGTATGGTGATGTGCCATTAACTAAAGCAGCTACCTTAAAGTCGCTGGTCGAAAAGGTGAGTGCAAAGTCCATGGGTCTATTAACTGTATGTCTGGATAATCCGGCAGGCTATGGTCGTATTGTGCGCAACGCTGACGGTCAGGTGGAGTCCATTGTAGAACAGAAAGATGCCAGCGCCGAACAGCTTCAGATTAATGAAGTTAATACCGGCTTACTGGCGGCCAGTGCCAAAAAGCTGCACTCATGGCTAAAACAGCTTGAAAATAACAACGCACAGGGTGAATATTACCTGACTGACATTATTGCAATGGCAGTGTCAGATGGTTTCTCTGTAGAGACCGTAAATGCAGAATCCGAGAGTGAAGTCATGGGTGTGAATGACAAAAGACAACTGGCCGAACTGGAACGACACTATCAGCGTGAGCAGGCGGATAAATTAATGCTGCAGGGTGTCACGCTGGCTGATCCTGCCCGAATTGATATACGCGGAGAAGTCACTGTTGGAACAGATGTTTCCATTGATATTAATGTGATTCTGGAAGGAAACGTTAAAATCGGTAATCACGTTACTATTGGTCCAAATAATTTTATCAAGAATACTTCTATTGCTGATAATGTAGAAATTAATGCCAATTGTGTCATTGAAGAAGCAGAGATTGGCGCAGACAGTCGTGTTGGTCCGTTTGCACGCGTACGCCCTGAAAGCAAACTGGCAGAACATACTCATGTCGGGAACTTCGTTGAAATCAAGAAATCAACAGTAGGCATTGGATCAAAAATAAATCATCTTAGTTATATTGGTGATTCTACTATTGGCAAGGATGTGAATATTGGTGCTGGCACAATTACCTGTAACTATGATGGTGCTAACAAACACCAGACAGTGATCGAAGACAATGTTTTTGTTGGATCGGATACACAATTGGTTGCGCCGGTTAAAGTGGGCAAGGGTGCGACAATTGCAGCAGGAACAACAGTAACAAAAGATGTGCCACCGGATGAATTGGCGCTAAGCCGTGTTAAGCTGGAAACAAGAAAAGGCTGGAAACGGCCGGTTAAAAAGAAGAAGTAAATTATTATGTGTGGAATTGTAGGTGCAGTCGCAAACAGAGATGTGGTCCCAATTTTAATCGATGGGCTCAAGCGTCTTGAATATCGTGGTTATGATTCTGCTGGAACCGCGGTTATTAATGGAGCCGGTGTTATTCATCGTGCGCGTAAACCTGGCAAGGTAAAAGAACTCGAGGCAGAAGCAGAAAAAATCAAACTGCATGGTAATATTGGCATTGCGCACACCCGTTGGGCAACACACGGCAAGCCAACCCAGTCTAATGCTCACCCCCATATTTGTCGTGATAAAGTCGCCGTTGTTCACAACGGTATTATTGAAAACCATGAAGAATTACGTGAACAACAGAAAAAACAGGGTTACGAATTTACCTCTGAAACAGATACCGAAGTTATTGTGCATCAGATATTTCATCACATGGATCAGGGTGAGGACATACTGGAGGCAGTAAAATCTGCAGTAAAAGAGCTGGAAGGTGCCTATGCACTGGGTGTGATCTCAATAGATGACAGGGATCGCCTGATTACAGCCCGCCGTGGTAGTCCATTAGTATTGGGTATTGCGGACCATGAATACTTTATTGCCTCTGATGTTGCTGCATTAATTCCTGTTACCAAAAAATTTATTTTCCTTGAAGAAGGTGATATCGCCGATATCAAAACAGATGGTTTTACCATTTATGATATGGATGGTAATCGAGTTGAGCGTAAAATCCATGAATCAAAATTGAATGCGGATGCCGTTGAGCTGGGTAAATACAGCCATTACATGCTAAAGGAAATTTATGAGCAGCCATTGGCTATCACTGAAACTCTGGAAGGTCGAATCAGTAACGGCAAGGTACTTGAAGCAGCCTTTGGTCCTGAAGCGGCTGGCATTTTTGATAAAGTACAGGGAGTACATATTATTGCGTGTGGCACGAGTTACCATGCCGGCATGGTCGGGCGTTACTGGCTGGAGTCAATTGCAAACATTCCCTGTAGTGTGGAAGTTGCATCGGAATTTAGATATCGTAAGCCGGTGGTACGCAAAAATCAGTTAATTGTGACATTGTCACAATCCGGTGAGACGGCAGATACAATAGCCGGCTTGCTGGAAGCTAAACGTCTTGGCTTTGGATCTTCATTGGCTATTTGCAATGTACCTGAAAGCTCTCTGGTACGGGAATCAGATCTGGTCTTGATGACACGTGCCGGACCGGAAATAGGTGTGGCATCAACCAAGGCATTTACAACACAACTGGTAGCAATGATGTTGCTGGTGCTGGTATTGGGTCGTCGTCATGGCATGACAGATGAAACCGAGCGCAACATTGTAACGGAACTTGAGCAGTTGCCGCGCAAGATCGAAAATGCCTTATTACTGGATGATGTCATCAAACAATTATCAGTCTATTTTGCAGATAAACATAATGCACTGTTCCTCGGCCGTGGTGCCAACTATCCGATTGCAATGGAAGGTGCGCTTAAATTAAAGGAAATTTCCTATATTCATGCCGAGGCCTATGCAGCGGGTGAACTTAAACACGGGCCGCTGGCGTTGATAGATGCAACCATCCCGGTTGTCGCTGTAGCGCCGAATAATGAATTACTGGAAAAACTGAAGTCCAATTTGCAGGAAGTCAGCGCACGTGGTGGCAGGCTCTTTGTTTTTGCCGACACCAGTGTCGATGTAAAGGGTGGTGAAGATGCGCATATCCTGCACGTCGACAGCATTCATGACAGCGTTGCACCAATTGTGTTCTCTATTCCACTGCAGCTGCTTGCCTATCATGTAGCACTTATCAAAGGTACCGATATTGACAAGCCGAGGAATCTCGCGAAGTCAGTGACCGTCGAATAATAATCCCGATGGATTCAGTACATTTTCTAACATATTGATTTTATTGATATATAATGCTGTACTTCAGATCAATTGATCAATTTCTGAATTAGTGCAAAATAGGGTGCAGCAAGTAAAAGAAGTTTTTCAGTTGGGGAGATATCATGGCTAATACTGCTCAGTTTAAAGCAGGTGATCTGGCATTCAATGGTCAGAATAAACGTTTTTATGTACGACGTGAAACCGGTGATCGGCGTGAAATGTTACGCTTTGAACTAGATAATCCAAACAGACGATCAGGTATCGACCGACGTCGTGAAAATAATATCTGGAATAATCTGCATAAAAGCTAATACGTTATTACCCTAATGTATCATGCGGGTTACCGGTGTAGCTTTTACCGGAACCATTCCTTGTTTCAAATTGCTTTATAATAGATGCCTCAACCAGAAGAGATGATAGTGATTTTGGTTCTGAAGGCTTGTTATCCAGTTTCAGGACTCCCAATAGTTCATGTCTTTTCAGGATACTGAAATAATCTGTTGCATTCAGATATTTCTGTGCAATATGAAAACCTTTATCAAGATGTAACATCGCGGTATCGATTTTTTTGCTCATCAGTAATTGTCCAAAAACAAGCTCAATCAGAGCGATTTTTTTATCTTCCCGTGTCGTTTTGACAAGATTGTTGTACTCAATATTAATGTTCCTGTTCATAAAGAAACGAGCAATCATTTCCTTAAGCTGGAATGACAGACATTCATCGCCATTAAAAAGAGCCTGCTTTTGTTTTTGTCTGGAAAAAAGGGTTAATTGTTCTGTTTGATAACGCGTAAGTGGTTCGCCATACCACAGGTTTAAAGGCATGGTGACATCTTGCAACAAAATTATTTCAAAGTGGGCAATGTGCTTGTTCGTTTCCATACCAGTACTCTATTATTGGCAGGCATTTCATAATCACGAAGCAGAGACAATCCCTGTTTTTTTGCAAGCTTGTCAAGCGTTTCAAAATCACGTATTCCACTCACCGGGTCACGTTCTTTTAGCCAGATATCAAAGCGTGCATTGCTTTCTGATGTATATGTGCCGTTATAGTTGAAAGGGCCGTAAAGACAGAGCTTTCCATCCTTTTCCAGTGTCCGCCCGATACCATCAAACATTTTTTCTACATGTTGCCATGACATGATATGGACAGCATTGGCGCTAAATATAGCATCGACGTTTGATATCGGCCATGTTGCACTGGCGACATCAATATCCAGCGGTTTAGACACATTATCCAGTCTGGCCTCTTCCAGCCACATATTGATGCCGGCATGAGATGAAACCAGATCGCTTGGATGCCAGCGTAAATGTGCAAGATGTTTGGCGAAATAGACAGCATGCTGACCGGTGCCACTGCCAATTTCAAGTACTTGTTTATTGTCAGCAAGGATTTCCCGCAATACAGCAAGAATTACATCACGATTTTGATCACAGGACTCGGCATAGGGTTTTTGCATGCCACCGAATGTAAAGAAAAAACCGCATCTAATCAATGTCAGAGATTTTATGGTTTTGATTATTGTTCTGTTAGAATAAGCGCATGGATGTTTCCCATATTCTTGATCCCCTCAATGAAGCACAACGCGAAGCCGTCAGCGCGCAGGATAAAAACCTGTTAATTGTCGCTGGCGCTGGCAGTGGCAAGACACGTGTTTTAACGCACCGCATTGCATGGCTTGTTCAGGTTGAGGGTGTATCACCATATAGTATTTTGGCAGTGACCTTTACCAACAAGGCTGCGGCCGAGATGCGTGGTCGTATTGAAAAATTGATGGGCGCACCGGCAAGTGGAATGTGGGTTGGTACATTTCATGGAATAGCACATCGTTTGCTGAGAGCACATTGGCAAGAAGCGAATCTGCCCAAGACATTTCAGATTCTGGACAGTGATGATCAATATCGCATGATTCGGCGTATTCTAAAATCTCTGGAGCTGGATGAATCCGAGTATGCACCACGAGAAGCACAGAGGTTTATTAATGCCAAAAAAGACGAAGGCCTGCGTGTCGGTAAGCTGCATGATAATGGTGATCATCGCCTGCACCAGTTGATTCGTATATATAAAGTATATGAAGAGCAATGTCAGCGTGGTGGAATGGTGGATTTTGCTGAGGTGTTATTACGTACACATGAACTGTTTAATAATGTGCCATCCGTACTGGAACAGTATCATCGGCGTTTTAGGAAGATTCTGGTGGATGAGTTTCAGGATACCAATACTATTCAGTACAGTTTGCTGCGCTTGCTTGCAGGTAATGACAGCAATATGTTTGCCGTGGGGGATGACGACCAGTCTATTTATGGCTGGCGTGGTGCGAAAATAGAAAATATCCATCAGTACAATCATGATTTTTCAAATGTACGTACAGTGCGTCTGGAACAAAATTACCGTTCAACAAAAACTATTCTTGGCGCATCTAACGCATTGATTTCAAATAATTCTGATCGTTTAGGTAAGGAGTTGTGGACTGATGGCAGGGAAGGCGATCTGATTACTGTCTATACAGCATTTAATGAACGGGATGAGGCCAATTTTGTGGTTCAGCAAATTATAAAGTGGGTTGAAGAAGGTAACCCACGTAATGAATCGGCCATTCTTTATCGATCCAATGCGCAATCACGTGTATTTGAAGAGGCCTTGTTAAGACAGCAAATCCCTTATCGTGTTTATGGTGGCTTGCGATTCTTCGAACGCATGGAAATCAAGGATGCACTTGCCTATATGCGACTGGTTGCCAATCGTGATGATGATGCTTCATTTGAACGTGTTATTAATACGCCGACACGGGGTATCGGTCAACGTACTCTGGAGACAATACGCGCAACGGCAAGCCAGAATAAAATACCATTGTGGCAGGCATCTGTGATTGTAATGGAAAATAAATTGTTACCTGTGCGCGCAGCCAATGCATTACACGCCTTTTTGGTAATGATGAATGAAATGGCCACAGGATGTGAGAAACTGTCTTTGCATGAACTCACCGAACATGTCATAGAGCACAGTGGTTTGAAAGAACACTATAAAAAGGAGAAAGGGGAAAAGGGCCGTGATCGTATTGAAAATCTGGATGAATTAATTACTGCCGTATGCGATTTTAAACAAAGTGAGGAGGAAGCTGACCTTGATCCATTGTCTGCTTTTTTGTCACATGCCTCACTGGAAGCGGGCGAGCAACAGGGTAATGAATGGGAAGACTGTGTTCAACTTATGACTCTGCATTCAGCCAAGGGACTGGAGTTTGATACAGTTTTTCTTTGTGGTTTGGAAGAGGGGTTGTTTCCTCACCAGCGTTCTATTAATAAGTCAGGACGTCTAGAAGAGGAAAGGCGTCTTTGTTATGTCGGCATGACACGCGCTAAAAGATATTTATATATCAGTCATGCGGAAATTCGATATTTGCATGGCGAAGAAATTCACTGTACACCATCACGCTTTGTAAGCGAAATACCAAAAGAATACATTAATGAAGTTCGTCCAATGACGTCACTTATACAAAGCTACAGCCATAAACCAAGGCAAAAATCACAACCTGCTGTAAAGATTGAGACAGAAATTACAGATGGACTGAAACTGGGACAGCGTGTGGCACATACAAAGTTTGGTGAAGGCGTGGTTGTAAATTATGAAGGCCATGGATCTCATGCGCGAATACAGGTAAATTTTGATTATTCCGGGAGTAAGTGGCTGGTAGCTGCCTATGCGAACCTTGAATCTGTCTAGATTATTTATTGTGTAAATAAGAAATGAAAAGGGGCCTGTTATGAAACGTCGTGATTTTGTAAAAGGAATTGGGATCGGCACACTGGCGACAAGCAGTCT
>Ga0224506_10000850_pt1 | contig 23493 bp, 20 predicted proteins | sample SF_Jan12_sed_USG_2_FD_169108 | JGI IMG/M metagenome (GOLD analysis project Ga0224506, IMG submission 169108) | Sediment microbial communities from San Francisco Bay, California, United States - SF_Jan12_sed_USGS_8_1 | ecosystem: Environmental > Aquatic > Marine > Sediment | place: USA... | reverse complement strand
GAAATAAACCTTACCAATATTCAATATTATAATCTTACCACTTTAGGTTATGTAGAAATAGATGGAGGTGTAAAAGGAATTATATTATATAAGAATTCTTCATCTGATTATATAGCTTACGAAAAAAACTGTTCCTATTTGCCATATAATAATTGTGCTAAAGTGGAAATTGATGGATCAGGTTTGTTTATGACAGATCCATGTTGTAGCTCTCAGTTTAGTTTTGCTGATGGAGTACCAATAGGAGGGCCTGCCTCTCTACCACTTAGAAGATATAGAACGATATTAAATGGTAATTTTTTAATAATTACAGACGAGCCGTTATAAAAGATTGTCGCCTGTTTTATTAATATCATAGATCAACATCAGTCGCTATTATGATGGTACTGAACGGATAACTTCATCCAAGTCTTTTGTTGAGTCAAAATAAGTCAATAATTTTAACATTACCCTGTCCACCAGTGTATCAGGACAGGAAGCACCACTTGTAAGAACAATTTTAACTGGAGATGTTTTTGGAATATAATTGTTTGAAATAGCCATCTTCTTACTCGCAAAATTATAGTGATGAATTTTTGAATTAGACTTTATTTCTGTTTCAGAGTTAATAAAATAGGTGGGAAATTTTCTTTCGCAAAGCTCTACAATATGAGAAGTGTTGGACGAATTATAACCACCTACTACTATTGCTAAATCAGCCTCAAGTTGTAATAGCTCATATGTTGCATCCTGATTGTCGTTAGTGGCATAGCACAAGGTATCTCTAGTGTTGGCAAAGTGATCTTTATAATTCTCCTCACCATAAGTACTTACAATGGTTTGTTTAATATAATCAGCTATTTCCTGAGTTTCTGTAGCTAACATAGTAGTTTGGTTTACCACTCCTAGTCGTATTAAATCTTCTTTTGGGTTGAAGTTTTTTGAATACCGTCCTTCAAAAATTTTAAAAAATTCATTTGAATCTTTTTCTCCAGATATAATCTCACTAAGTAGCTTAGCTTCATTAATATCACGAATAATAAGTGATGGTGCACTTTCATTACTATGAGAAAAGGTTGCTCTGGTTTCTTCGTGGTTATACTTGCCATGAATAACGATAGTATATCCATTTTGACCTAATTTTTCAGAGCGCTTCCAAACTCGCTCTACAAAAGGGCATGTAGTGTTGTACTTCTGTACCTCAATACCTATATCTTGAAGTATGTTTTCTGTTTCTATTGTAGTTCCAAAGGCTGGAATAATAACAATGTCATCAGAGTTTAACTCATTCCATTTTATGAATTGAGTTCCATCTGTATCCATTATAAATTTAATCCCACGACTCACCAAGTCATTATTTACTTCTTGATTATGAATCATTTGACTTAGCAAATAAACGTTTTTGTTAGGGTTTTCTTCCAACGCTTTATAGCTGATTTCAATGGCGTTCTCTACTCCATAGCAAAATCCAAAGTGACGTGCGATATAAAATTTCACAGAGCCAAAATCAAGTAATGTAGGTGAGAAATCCTTTTTCCTAGGATCTTTATTTTTTCTAGCTTCTTTTATTTTTCCTGTAATGGAAGAACGATAATATTCAGGGATATCAAAGTTTTTGATAGCAGTATTTTTTTAGTGATACATAAAGCTATACAAATGTATTTAACATTATAATCTAAAAATAATTTGAGACTACTAATTGGAGTGTGTGGACAAATAAAAAGCAAAAATGGGGACTTTTCTAGTCGAAAAACCCCCATTTCATAGATGATAACCTAAGTTATCAGGTATGCCAAGCTACTGTTGTCTAACTTCATTTGCTGTTTTGCTGACTTAACAGCAAGTTCAAAATCTGGATATTTTGTAAGTTCTCAAATGATCCCGATAGATCGAGACTTAATCCATCAACTTTTTGTGACTTTAGTCATTTCAGATTATAAGCTCGAAAGCCTTAATCCTTTTAGTTGGTTTTCTTAAATTCAACTTCTATTTCCAGTCTTCTCAATTTATATCGAGAAAGGTGAATAGATGTAAAACCATTCTATGAAACCAATTCATTATAGTTTTCACTATTTTAAATTACCATCCGAAGATTATAATTTATATGAAATTTGTTTCGCAAATCTTGCAATACTACCCTAACACTCTTTTGTGTTTGTTGAGATTATCCCTCACTTGGTATATCTAATGTCGTAACAATATATTTGCTAGGCAAAAATTTGAGATTTAACTTTTGCACTATTTTTACACAAATATTTATTGCTAAAAACAGGTGGTTATCCACTTAAATTTAGTAGTTATCCACTATGTTTTCAACATGAGTAAATTTAAATTACTTTTGTTATCATGAAACATGTGATTATTGCGATTTTATCATTATTTGTGTCAGGATTTTCATTTGCACAGGGTTTTGAGGCTTATGCTATTGGAGGAACTACCTTTTCACAAATTGATGGAGATAACCTTGCGGGGTATAACAATTTTGGTTTTATAGTTGGAGGTGCAAGTAATTTTTTGCTTGCAAACGATTTTTCATTTCAACAGGAAATAGTATACTTTCAAAGAGGTAGCAGGGCTACAGAAAAACAATTTCAAAACGATGTTTTCACAAACAAAGATTTACGATATATCGATTTTATTACTCTGCTAAATAAGCAATTAAAAGACAAATGGATAATACAAGCTGGAATAGGGGCAGGAAAGTTAATTGGAATTAAAACTGATGATACGGGAGATGATATTAAGTTTTATAGAATAGATGTTTTTGGAACTATTGGTGGAGGATATTTTATTACAGAAAATTTATTGTTGAATGTGAGACTACAATACACAATTAATTCTATTCAAAAAGATATTCCCTTTGTTCATAATAATTCCATGACCTTTACTTTACGGTGGAGGTTTATGAAAAAAGATTAAGGAGCTTACACTATATTTGTTTTTTGAAATAAAAAAGCATGAATTTATTCTTTAGAAAGACGGGAGAAGGTTCTCCATTAATCATACTACATGGGTTATTTGGCTCATCTGATAATTGGTTGTCAATAGCAAAAGTGTTGGGTAATAACCATACAGTATATAGTGTTGATCAGCGAAATCATGGGCAATCTCCACACAGTGATTTTTTTAACTACAAAATAATGGCAAATGATCTAAAAGCTTTTATTGAAGAGAATAATATTGATAACCCTATAATACTAGGTCATTCTATGGGAGGAAAAACAGCCATGCAATTTGCTGTCAATAATCCTAAAATGTTGAAAAAATTAATATTAGTGGATATTGGTGCTAAAAGTTATCCCATTCATCATGACACTATTCTAAAGGGTCTAAACAGTATTAACATTGATGAACTAAAATCGAGGGGTGAAGCTGACCAGCAATTATCAAAATATGTTTCAGAAACAGGAATTCGACAATTTCTATTGAAGAATATTGCCCGGTCAGCAGATGGGTTTAAATGGAAAATGAATTTGCCAATTATTGAAAAAGAGATTGAACAAGTTGGTATAGGTTTATCAAATAATGATTTCTATAAAGGAGATACGCTTTTTATACGTGGGAAAAATTCCAATTATATTTTAGATGAAGATATTGATGGGTTAAACCATCATTTTCCAAAATATAAATTAGAAACCATTGAAAATGCAGGACATTGGCTACATGCAGAACAGCCTGAAAAATTTGTTGAAATTGTGAAAAATTTCATAAAATAATGAGCGGTAAACTTTATTTAATTCCGAATGTAATAGCTGAGAATACAGCCAAAAAAACTATACCCGAACAAGTTAGAGAAATAATTAAAACCACTAATTACTACTTGGTGGAAAACGTCCGTACAGCTAGACGTTTTATCAGTAGTTTAAAAACAGATGTTATAATAGAGGAATTACATTTTGAGGTGTTGGATAAAAAAACAAAACCTCATGTACTTCAAGAATTATTTAAACCGATAAACAACGGTGAAAACATTGGTGTTATTTCTGAATCTGGATGCCCAGGGGTAGCAGACCCCGGAGCTTTAGCTGTTGAATATGCACATAAAAATAATATAGATGTGATTCCATTAGTTGGTCCATCATCCATTTTAATGGCGTTAATGGCATCGGGGTTTAATGGACAAAAATTTTGTTTTCATGGATATATACCTATCGATAAAAAAGAGGCAGCAAAAACATTAAAACAACTAGAAGCTGATTCTACTAAAAATAGGCAAACACAAATTTTCATAGAAACGCCTTTTCGCAATAACCAATTGCTTGAAGTAATTATCAAATCCTGTAATCCAGAAACAAAACTGTGCATTGCAAAAGATGTATCGGGTACTAAGGAGTATATAAAAACACATACTATTCAACAATGGAAAAATAATAAGCCTGAATTACATAAATCGCCAACAGTATTTCTGCTTTATAATTACTGAACAGTTGTAATGCCAATAAACCTATAGTTCTTTTTTTTTGATAGAAATAACTATAAATTTGGCACTCATTTATTTAACTAGAAACATATGTCCTATTTATTTACCTCAGAGTCAGTTTCAGAAGGTCACCCTGATAAAGTAGCTGATCAAATATCAGATGCATTAATCGATTATTTTTTAGCATTCGATCCTAACTCTAAAGTGGCTTGCGAAACTCTTGTAACTACAGGATTGGTAACTTTAGCAGGAGAGGTGAAATCCAAATCATATTTGGATGTACAACAAATTGCCAGAGAGGTAATTGAAAAAATTGGATATACTAAAAGTGAATATCAGTTTGATGCTAAATCATGCGCAGTAATATCTGCAATTCATGAGCAATCGGAAGACATTAACCGTGGTGTTGATCGTGATAACCCAGAAGAACAAGGTGCGGGTGATCAGGGAATGATGTTTGGTTATGCAACTAAAGAAACCGAAAACTATATGCCTTTGGCATTAGATCTTTCTCATAAAATATTAATTGAGTTAGCTGCATTGCGAAGAGAACTTAAAGAAATTAGTTATTTACGCCCTGATGCTAAATCGCAAGTTACCATTGAGTACAACGATGATAACCAGCCTGTAAGAATTGATTCTATTGTTGTTTCTACACAGCATGATGATTTTGATAGCAATGATGAGGCAATGTTATCCAAAATAAAACAGGATATTATCGAAATTTTAATACCTCGAGTAAAAGCACAATTGCCTAAAAACCTTCAAGCATTATTTAACAATGACATCAAATACCATATTAACCCTACTGGTAAATTTGTAATTGGTGGGCCCCATGGTGATACAGGTCTTACAGGTAGAAAAATAATTGTAGATACTTATGGAGGAAAAGGAGCCCATGGAGGTGGAGCATTTTCTGGTAAAGACCCTTCAAAGGTAGATCGATCAGCGGCTTATGCCACTCGACATATTGCTAAAAATCTGGTAGCAGCAGGATTGTGTGAAGAGGTGTTAGTTCAGGTGTCGTACGCCATTGGTGTAGTTGAGCCTATGGGTATTTATGTAAATACATATGGTACTGCAAAAGTTGATATGCACGATGGTGAGATTGCTAAAAAAATTGAAGGACTATTCGATATGCGTCCTGTAGCTATTGAAAGAAGGTTGAAGTTGAGAAACCCAATATACAGCGACACAGCCGCATATGGGCATATGGGAAGAACTCCAGAAGTAAAAAGTATTACATTTAAATCATCAGGAAACGAAATAACCAAAGAAGTGGAAACTTTCACTTGGGAAAAGTTAGACTATGTGGATAAGGTGAAGGAAGCTTTTGGGTTGTAAGCTTGATACACATTTTATGTTGATAGAATATCAATTGATTTGCTAGAATATTTCTAGCAGATCAATTGATTAGGAGAATGCTATTACTTTCTATTGGCTAAATACACCCCAATAATGATGGCAGTCATACCAATTAAATGTCCTATAAGTAGTGTTTCTCCATCAAGCAACCCCCATATAACTGCTACAATGGGAATGATATAAGTTACCGAGCTTGTGAAAATAGGGGTAGTGATCTTCACTAAATAATTAAATAAAATTAAGGCAAGAGCCGTACCCATAATTCCTAATAATGTAATGTATCCAAATGCAGCATATGCGCCATCAGCATATCTCATTTTTTCTACAAACTGTGTCACCCCAAACAGATATGTTGCAGCCACAGGTGTTACTATTAATAATGAAATAGCCGTTATGGATAAAGCATCAATATCATGAATTTTGAATTTGATAAGGTTGACATTAGCTCCATAGCAAATTGTAGCCACTACTATAAATAGTGCATAAAAATTTAATTGGGAAAACTCGGCTCCTGAGCCTGTCATAATTAAAAATATAGTGCCTAAAAACCCTATTGCCAACCCAATAGATACTAACTTGGTTATTCTTTGACTGAATAGTAAAGCTCCAATGAGCATTACGAAAAGTGGTGTTAAAGCATTCAATATTCCAGCAATGGAGCTGTCTATTTGAGTTTGAGCCTTTGCAAATAAAAACGCAGGAATAAAACTTCCGACCATACCCACAAAAAACAATAATTTCCATTGTGTGGAAGTTAAATTTTTAAGCTTAAATAATGAAAAAGGCATAAGTATTATGCCTGCTGATAATATTCGTAATGATCCAACCTCCCCAGCAGAAAATACTTCCAGACCTCTTTTAATAAGTATAAAGGAACTTCCCCATATTAAGGCAAGTACTAAGAGAATAACCCAAGCTATAATTGGAATTTGTTTTGGCATATATATTAAAAATTAAAGAATGGCAAAACTAACAGTTATGAAGAAAAATTAATGCTCTTATTCCTACATTTTAATATCTATTAGAAAAGATTAAGTAATACTAATTAATGCTTCATCAAATGTACCTCTTAGACCTAGCAAGGTTTGTAGTTTTCTTAATACTAAAAAAAGCCTCTAACATTTCTGTTAGAGGCTTTTTATATAGTACTAAATTATTGTTAGTAGTTAGACCCTGCTCTAATCATTGCACAGCGGAATCCAATAGTTGCAGTAGATGAATCATAATCAATGAATCTTCTTGTACCTGGTGACATCCAATATGCAACATCTTTCCAACTACCACCTTTATATACTTTTGACTTATCAGTAATTAATGAAGTAAACCCTCCTGGGTCATTATCTTGATTATTATAATTTTCTTTTCTATCTAAATAACCATCACGTCTTAATGGGTTTAAGTCATCGAAATCTTGAAATGACATAGGACGATAAGTATCTACTACCCATTCGCTTACATTTCCAGCCATATTATATAGTCCAAAATCATTAGGAGGAAATTCATAGATATACGAAGTAATTAATGCTCCATCATTAAGCTTACCAGCAATACCAGCATAATCACCTCTACCTCTTTTAAAGTTAGCCAAGAAATACCCCATTTCTTTTCCATAAGGATTACGCAATGCATGACCATCCCAAGGATATACTCTCTGGTGTGTTTGGTTTTCATCTAACCACTGTGTTCCTATCAATGCTTGTGCAGCATATTCCCACTCTGCTTCAGTAGGTAGTCTATAATCAGGGAGCACAATGCCTGACTCTAGAGGTATACGACCGTCAGTTTCAGCATAGTCACTATCGTTTTCTTCTGCTAATTTAATGTTAACTGCTCTACTTCTCCATTTACTATAGTCATTAGCTTGTATCCAACTAACTCCTACTACTGGAAAATACCTGAACCCTGGATATCTTAAATAATGATCAACATAAGGGTCATTATAGGCTAATTTACCTACCCATACAGTAGTGTCAGGTAAAGCAGCTTCATATACTTCTCGTGACGAATCAGAAATATTTAAGTAATGAAGATATTCTAACCAGTGAATATTTGCCACTTCTGTTTCATCCATATAAAAAGAAGCTACGGACACAGTCCTCTCTTTATTATCCCTCATTTTCAAAATATCTTCTTCAAAAGAGCCCATCACCATTCTACCGCCTTCTATATATACTAAGTTAGGTCCATCAGGCTGCCCACTATATGGGTTTACCATAAATCCTTCATTGTCTTCATCATTATAGGCTAAACCTGTAGCAGTACTTAATGCACCTGGGTGTTGACTAGTAGGGGCACCGCCACTACCAAACAAGGAGCAAGAAGACATTACGATTGAGCCAAATAACAGTATTATTCCACCTTTAAAAAATTGCACAGTTCTTTTCATAACCGATTTTTTTTAATTCAAAAAATTAAATTCTAGCACAGTAATAGCTTATTAGATTGTTATATTTAACCTAATAAACAGCAAATTAGCATTTCTATTTTAGAAAACTGAATCTTTCCAGCAAAAAAATTACCTTTTACGATAAAAGCACAAAAATGGAAGACTAATGAACTTGAATGTCTATAGACGAATATATAACAGATTTCTGAAACTTTTATTGTGTCTATTAAATTTATTATAGACGTTTTTATTCCGTTCAGCAAGATTATTATCCTTTCAATCAGAAGAAAACTAATAATTACCACGAACATTGTATTTTTGTTTATATAGAAATTATCTCCTTAATGATAAATAGGTCATCTTATGAAAAAGATGCTTAACAGAACTATTAATAAAAAAAAGCTTTACTTAACGTTACAAACATTAGGTTGGGGGATTTTTTTTATTGTGTACTCCTCCATTGCAGTAGCATTTACTAGTTTTCATTGGAAAATTTATGCTGGATATTTAAATACCATCTTTTTTGGCATTTTATTAACTGAACTATACAGACGATGGATAAAAAAACATAAATGGATTGATCTATCACTTTCTTCACTCACAAAAAATGTGCTTTTTGCTACTCTAATAATGACCATCATATGGTTGTTTATTGTATTACCCATAAATGATACATTTTTCAAACTAGATCAAGCAGAATCCCACGAGATTTCTACTGTTGGAGCATATTTTGCAGTAGGGTTTCAGTTTTATTTAATTCTAAATGGTTGGTCGCTAATTTACTTTGTTTTTCAGTTCTTTATGAATTTTAAGCAAAGTGAAATTGAGAAATGGAGGCTTCAAGCTGCTGTTAAAGATGCTGAATTAATAGCCCTAAAGTCTCAAATTAATCCTCATTTTATTTTTAACAGCCTCAACAATATTAGAGCCTTAGTAGTGGAAGATGCTGACAAAGCAAGGGATATGATTACACATTTGTCTGACCTGCTTCGTTATTCCATACAATTTAATAACAAAGCTAAAGTAAGTATTGAAGCTGAGCTTGAAATAGTTGAAAATTATCTCAATCTAGAATCAATACAGTATGAAGATCGATTAACCTATTCTTTTGATATTCATAAAGATACACTTGAACAAAAAATTCCTCCAATGGCAATTCAAATTCTCGTAGAAAATGCTATAAAACATGGTATTGCAGAACTTACTCAAGGTGGAGAAATTCGAATAATCACCAACTTAATTGGAGATAGCTTAGTTGTAGAAGTTAAAAATTCAGGACAATTACAGAATAAAACTAGTGGTACAGGAATTGGAGTAAAGAATGTTTCGGAAAGGTTGGGATTATTATTTGGACAATTGTCCTCTTTTACCTTAAAAAACACCCAAGACAATATGGTCTGTGCTAGGTTTATTGTGCCTATAAATGCTTAAAATTATGAGAGCAATAGTAATTGATGATTCGCGTTTAGCTAGAAATGAATTAAAAAGGTTGTTGAAAGAGTTTGATTCTCTTCAAGTAATTGGTGAGGCTGCCAATGTAGATGAGGCTAAAGAAAAAATTGAGTCGGAAAAACCAGACTTAATTTTCTTAGACATCCAAATGCCTGGTAAAAATGGGTTTCAATTATTAGAAGAGTTGGAAACTATTCCTGACGTGATATTTACTACAGCTTATGACGAATATGCACTTAAAGCATTTGAATACAATGCCTTAGACTATTTACAAAAACCCGTGCAAACTGATCGGCTGGCAGGAGCCATAAGCAAGGTGTCAGAACGGAGGGAAAAGAAAAAAATAGCACAAGATGCTAATGACTTCATGACTGCCAATGATCAGGTTTTTGTAAAAGATGGAGAACGTTGCTGGTTTGTTCAACTTAGTGAAGTACGATTGTTTGAAGTAGATGGTAATTATACCAAAGTGTTTTTCGAAGACCATAAACCTATGATTCCAAGAACACTCAACTATCTTGAAACCCGTTTAGACCCAAAAACATTTTTTAGGGCAAATCGTCAACAAATAATTAATCTCAAATGGGTGGAAAAAATCGAGCCTTGGTTTAGCGGAAGCATTAAAATATACATGAAAGGTGGTAATGAAGTCGATGTTTCTAGACGTCAGACGCAGCGCTTTAAAGAGTTAATGAGCTTTTAATACTAAATACTTTGTAGCAAATTTTTTGCATCCCTCACGCTTTCTATTTGATCAATAGTAAGGATTAATCGTCCTTTGTGGTCTTTCATTTTACACCGTTTGGGGTACATTTGAACATAGGAAAGTACTTTTCCAAAAACTTCTGATTTGTAGTATTCCTCTTTTTCAGGCGAAACAAAATACCCTTTCATTTTATTGTTTTTGAGGGTGAGTTTTTCGAAACCAAGATTTTGAGCTGCCCAGCGTAATCTTACCGATTCAATAAGTTCGTTCACTGAATCAGGTATTGCACCAAAACGATCTTTAATTTCATTTACAAATTCTGCTAGTTTTTCTTCTGTTTCTATATTGTCTAATTTACTATAAAGCCCTAATCGTTCAGTTATATTCTGCACATAATCATCAGGTATTAGAATTTCCAAATCAGTTTCGATACTACAGTCTTGAACAAGTATTTTTGCTGCTTCACTCAATTCTTTTACAAATAAATCACGAAATGTGGTTTCTTTTAACTCCTGAACGGCCTCGTCCAATATTTTATGATATGCATCGAAGCCCAAGTCAGTAATAAACCCACTTTGTTCTGCCCCCAATAAATTTCCTGCTCCACGAATATCCAAATCTCGCATAGCTACTTTAAATCCATCTCCTAAATCACTAAACTCTTCTAAAGTACTTAATCTTTTTCTAGCATCGGAAGTTAACCCTGATGTAGAGGGTGTTAACAAGTAGCAAAATGCTTTTTTATTCGACCTCCCTACCCTACCTCGCATTTGATGTAAATCGGATAAGCCAAACATGTGAGCATGGTTAATGATAATAGTATTGGCATTCGGAATATCTAACCCTGATTCAATAATATTAGTAGAAACCAGCACGTCATACTCTCCTTCAATAAATCGCATCATTGCTTTTTCCAACTTGCTACCTTCCATCTGTCCATGAGCCACGCCAATGCGTGCATCAGGCACTAATTTTAATATAATGTTACCAATAGCCTCAATGTCTCCAATTCGATTATGCACAAAGAAAACTTGTCCTCCTCTTCGCAATTCAAAACTGATGGCATCACGAAGAATTACATCGTTAAAAGAGTGCAATTGAGTAGTAACAGGCTGACGATTGGGTGGAGGTGTACCAATAACACTCAAATCCCGAGCTCCCATCAATGAAAAATGGAGCGTACGTGGAATTGGTGTGGCAGTGAGTGTAAGCGCATCGACATTCACACGCATTTCTTTTAACTTCTCTTTTACTTTCACACCAAATTTCTGCTCCTCATCAATTACCATCAGTCCCAAATCCTTAAACTGTACATCTTTATTTACTATACGATGAGTGCCAATAAGTATGTCTGTTTTTCCTTCCGCTACGTTATTTAGGGTTTCTTTAATTTGCTTGGCGGTTCTGAAACGATTGATGTATTCTACCTTTACAGGAAATTGCTTTAGCCTTTCTGAAAAAGTACGATAATGTTGCATGGCCAAAATTGTAGTTGGCACTAAAATAGCTACCTGCTTACTGTCGCTTACAGCTTTAAAAGCTGCACGAATGGCCACTTCAGTTTTACCAAAACCCACATCACCACAAACGAGCCTATCCATTGGGTGTTGCAGCTCCATATCTGCTTTAACATCGGCAGTAGACTTCGCCTGATCAGGTGTATCTTCATACATAAATGATGACTCAAGTTCTACTTGTATGTAACTATCTTTTGAAAAAGAATATCCTGGAGCTTTCTTTCGCTTTGCATATAGCTCAATTAAATCCTTGGCTATATCTGCTACTTTTTTCTTTACTTTCTTTTTTTTGTTTTCCCATTCGGGAGAACCTAGCTTACTTATAGCAGGTGCTGTTCCTTCACTTCCTGAATATTTAGATATTTTGTGTAATGAATGAATACTCACATACAATAAATCGTCATCACGATAAACCAACCTAATAGCTTCTTGTCTTTTCCCTCCTACTAGCTGCTTGTCCATTCCAGCAAACCGACCAACACCATAGTCGATATGCGTTACATAATCTCCTGGACTAAGGGTTCTAAGCTCTTTGAGCGTTAAGGCTTTTGATTTTGAATGTTTGTCCTTGGTTTTGTACTTGTGAAACCGCTCAAATATCTGATGATCGGTATAAATTGCGATTTTAAGTAAATTATCAGAAAACCCTTGTCGTAATCCAATATTCAATCCATGAAAGTCAATGGTGGGGTCTAGCTCTTCAAAAATATTCTCTAACCTTTCGAGTTGTTTTATAGATTCTGCCGCTATGGTGGTATCAATCCCTTTGGTTTTGTTATCAATAATTGTTTCTGCTAACAACTCGAAATTTTTATTGAAGGACGGTTGTGGATTTGTGTCAAACGAAAATGGTTTTCCTCCATTAAGATAAAATCGATTCCCAAACTCTATATTAACGTATTGTTTTGAACCTTGTGAAAAACTTTGTCCTGTCTCAAATAAATCGGACGGATTTAACACCACTTGTATGTCACCGCTTTCTTCTAAAATATTGGAAAAACTTTCCGTGGCTTTTTCAAAGTACTTATCAATAATATCAACGGTATGTTGATAATCTTTAAGCCAAATTTTTGTGTTTTTGGGAACAAAATCGAGAAACGATTGACGTTCCTCGTGTACTAATTTCGTTTGTATATTGGGTATAATGTTAATTTCCTTTACTATTTCTTCCGATAACTGGCTATTAGGATCGAACGTACGGATGCTCTCCACTTCATTGCCAAACAACTCTATCCGATAGGGCAAATCATGGGCATAGGAAAACACATCTATAATACCACCACGTACGGCAAACTGCCCTGCTTCATATACAAAATCTGTTTTTTCAAAATCGTAAGTAGAAAGTAGCTCACTCAAAAACTCTACATCAATTTTCTCCCCTACTTTTGCCGTAAATGTGTTTTTCTGTAACGATCGTTTATTAATCACCTTTTCGGTAAGTGCCTCGGGGTAGGTAACAATGAGTTCACCTATTGATGCTTTATGATTTATTCTGTTAAGGATTTCGGCACGCATAAGAATGTTAGCGTTCTCCGTCTCCTCAAACTCATAAGGTCGTTTGTATGATGTTGGGAAGAAGAGTACTTCTTTCTCTCCCAATAGGTTTTGCAAGTCATTATGAAAGTAAGCAGCTTCCTCCTTATCATGAAGAACAATAAGGTGGTTTTGATGATTTATTCCATGCAGCGCACATATTAAAACAGCATCAAGACTACCCACTAATCCTTTTAATTGTATACTTCCTGATTCATTTGGCTTTATGGCTTCGGCAATGGTTTGAACTAAACCATCGTTTTTGTACAGCTTTATTAAATCCTTTGCTTTCATAATTAGTGAGGCAAAAGTAGTAAATATGAAGAACGAATACTTATAAACGATATAAATAAGAATGGCAGAGCAGAAACCAATTAAATTGTATTAATAACGAATGTGTTTATTGTAATATTAATTGGATAAAGTGCTTAATAAACGATAACTTAAAAAAGTAGTGCTTAGAATTCTAAAACTTTATTGATTAATTATAATTTAATGAAACGAGTAAATATAGGAATAGATTTAGGTGGAACGAAGGTTTTTATAATAGCTGACGGTTTGGAGGAGAAAGCAACTACGGGTATTGATTTTAAACCATCGGAATTAGAAGAAGTTATCACTTCATTTATTAAAAAAAATAATTTAGAACCTACAGGTGTTGGTATAGCTGTTCCAGGATTAGTTAATGATGAAAACACCATTGTATTTTGTGATGTACTACCTCATTTTGTAGGGTGGAACACAAAAAATCTATTGATAAAATACCCTACTACAATAAAAATAATGAATGATGTAAAAGCTGCTCTTACTCAAGAATTTTATAATTGTAAAAACGATTTTACGGGTGGTGTCATCATGGTTGGTACAGCCGTTGGTTCTGCATTCATTATTGATGGAAAACCAGTATTGGGAACATCGGGTTGGGCTGGTGAATTTGGATACTTTCCTTTGATTATTAACGATGAAACAAAACGTGTTGATGAAGTATGTGGAGGTTCGTTTTTGGCACAACAACTTAAAATGACTTCTAATCAAATGTATGAACTGGCCATAAGGAAAGATGAGCGAGTACTCAAAGTCATCAATAAAGGAGGTTATTACTTGGGTGTTGCGATAGCTGGCATCATAAACCTCTTAAATCCTTCTAAAATTTCAATAGGAGGAGGTACAGCAAGTTTACCTACGTACTGGGAAGGAATTCTAAAAGGAGCAAAGCAAAATGTTATTCCCGAATTTTGGAATGATAATATGATAACCAAAGTAAAAGAAAGTTATAAGGTTGCAGCATTGGGGGCAATACGATCATTAACATCATAAGGGATAACACTTCTATCACAACTACCCATCAGAAAAATTGTCAAATTTTTAGAAGGTTTATTATGAAAACCCTATTTTTAAATTAAGAGTGATTAAATGAATTTTTAAGTAAAATCTCTCTAACCAAAATATAGATACTTAGACAATAATATTCGATATGAAAAAATATTTACTAGCCATTTTTATTGTTGGTTTAATAATTCAAGCTTATGCACAAGAAAATAAAGACAAAGCAATCGAATTGAAAAACCGAGCCATTGAATTAATGGATAATGGTGAATTTGAGGAGTCTTTAAAACTATTAGAAGAGGCAAAGCAACAAGATAATAGTAACATAAACATTCCATATGAAACTGCTTTTGCATATCAGCTTATGAAAAAGTATGATATGGCTATTGAAATCGCTAAACCATTATTAAAACACGCTGATGTAAATGATCAAGTATATCAGTTAATAGGGAATTGTTATGATTTGATGGGAGATAAAGGAAAAGCTATAAAATACTATGATAAAGGGCTAAAGAAATTTCCAAATTCTGGAAAATTATATTTGGAAAAAGGTGTTGTGATTGCAAGCCAAAATAATTGGATGGAAGCTTTAGATATTTGGGAACAAGGAATTATTGCTGACCCACTACATTCCTCCAATTACTATTATGCAAGCCAAGTATTATCACAAACGAATGAAAAAATTTGGGGTATATATTATGGGGAAATGTTTATTAACCTTGAGTCTAATTCAGCTAGGACTAATCAAATAAGCGAGTTGCTTTTTAACACATATCAACAATGCCTCCCTATAAACAACAATAATTGGGGGTTGGATTTTAGTAGAAAAGCTACAAATATTGTATTGGGTAGTATTAAAGATTTTAAATTATCTTTTGAAACAGTTCATAACCTTGCCATGGAACAAGGGTATAAGAATGTATCAGCTGATTTTAATATACAAAATTTAGTAAAAATAAGACGGCAATTTTTAATAAAATGGAATGAAGATTACGCTAATCAATATTCGAATTTAATTTTTGACTACCATAACTTATTAATTCAAAATGAATTTTTTGATGCTTATTATTACTGGATATTTAAAGAGGGAAGAAAGGATGAATTTGACTCTTGGGTAATAGCTAATAATAAATTATTTGATGATTTCACGTCTTGGTTTAATGAAAATAAAATGTTTTTTAATGACAGAAATAAGACAAATAGATATAGCTATAAGTAACAAAGAATAGAAATATATTTTTAGATTTACTTTTCATAAATTTAATAACAACCCCATGAAGCTAAAATTAATTCTACTATGCACTCTTGCCTTAATCATAACTGTGGCTGCTACTACTATTTCAATAAATGACAAGGAAGTAACAACTCCCGAAATGCAATCAAAAATGAAATTGAGGCACGTTGTTATGTTTAAGTTTAAAGACACCGCATCAAAAGAAGATATTAAAAAAGTAGAAGAAGCATTTGCTGCACTTCCATCAAAAATACCAGCTATAAAAGCATTTGAATGGGGACTAAATAACAGCCCTGAAACATTTGACAAGGGATTTACCCACTGTTTCCTTTTAACATTCGATAGCGAAGAGGGAAGAGATGAATACCTTCCACACCCAGCACATAAAGCTTTTGGTGAAATAGTAGGACCTGTTCTTGATGACCTTCATGTGATGGATTATTGGACTAAGTAAGACTATTCAAAAGTCCATTCCAACAGTACTACAATTCAAGTATGTGAAGTTGTGGTTACCAGTTGTTTTCTATTTATCTGACCAAATCGCAAGTTCATTTCCAGCAGGATCAACAAAGTGAAATCTACGTCCTCCTGGAAATGAAAAAATGTCTTTTGAGATGCTCCCTTTTGATTCGATTACTGTATCCTTTATACTCTCAAGATTTTCGTGGTACAACACCACCAACGCCCCATTAATAACCTCCTCCTCATATTTTTCGAACCCTCCTTCTAACCCGCTATTTGAAAAAGCAGTGTAGGTTGATCCATAGTCTGTAAATGTCCAGCCAAAAGCTTTTGTATAAAACTCCTTGATCTCTTCAAGATCTTTGGCTTTAAATTCTACATAGTTTATGTGATTATCATTTGTACTCATATCAAGGTTGTTTATATATTTTGATTTTTATCTAACTAATACTGCAACGTTAAATTGTAGATAGTTATTCATTCATGTTTTTAAAAATGTCAGCAAGCTCATTTAGATTCTCTTTTAACTCATATGCTCTGTCAATATAGGTGCTAACATCTGAGTCAATTAGGTTGTGTCGTTCTAAAATTGTCTCGACCATTAAGTCACTCAATAAAGCACTAATATTATGAGTTAAGTAGTTCCTTTGATCTTTTACTAAATTCAAGAAATCCTCAAGAGGTTTGTCAATTAGTTTTTTTGATACAAGCATAATGATAAGTTTACCGAGAGTAGCTTTATCATTCGTCAAATCTGTATCGTTATTTTTTAAAAAAAGAAGGATTTGGGATTCTAATCTGCTTGATGCCAAAGTCATTTTACCCATCATAGATGTGAAATCTACTGATTCATAAAGCAAATTGAAAAATTCAGTTCCCGTTACATTTATTCCTTTATACATTACTAGATTACCTACAACTTGTCGCTATACGCCTTAAATCAAAAACACATAGTGTTATTTGTTTTATACATCAAGTTACTCATTTATTTATAAATATAGTTAGTAAATTTATTAACTGACTATACTGTTTTAGTCTTGTTTATACGAATAAACACAATTGAATTTTGGTAAATTAGTACTTTATACAAAAAGAAAATTCAGTAGTTATTTAGCAAGTCCACTATAAATATTTACTTTTAAATTTAACCTGCCTTTACAGGCAGCGAGTAAATATTATTCAGGAAGAAATCATAATTCTGTAACCCCTTATATATACATTATCTCTCAAATGTGAGAGATAAGCTAAACTCCATAAAAACATTAATGATGCAGAAAGCAGTTCTAATTTTAGTTTTCACAATTTTATTTATTGGAATACACGAATTTAAAGCCTTCGGACAGACGTCTCAATCTCAAACTGATGAGCAAAACGCATCAGTAAGTAATACTATTAAACTATTTAATGGTCATGATTTAGAAGGATGGTACACTTTTCTTCAGAACCGTGGTCGTGACAACGACCCTAAAAATGTATTTACGGTAAAGGATGGGATGATAAGAGTCTCTGGCGAAGAATGGGGTTGTATTACATCAGACGAAGAATATGAAGATTATAGAATTCTCCTAGAGTTTAAGTGGGGTGATTTAACCTATGCACCAAGACTGGACAATGCACGAGATTGTGGTTTATTACTACATTCTCAAGGTGAGGATGGTAACTCTCAGGGAATATGGATGAATTCCATCGAATGCCAGATAATTGAAGGTGGTACTGGTGATTTTATTGTGGTTGGAGATGGTACAGATCAGTTTCAGATTACTAGTACTGTAGCTTCGGAGAAGCAAGGGAGTTCCTTTGTTTTTGACCCTAAAGGACACCCTGAAACTGTACAAAAAAACCGTATAAATTGGTTCGGGCGTGATCCGGAGTGGAAAGATGTTCTTGGGTTTCGTGGTAAAAATGATGTTGAGAAGCCTGTAGGAGAGTGGAACACACTAGAGTGTATTGTTCTTGACGGTGAATTCTCCATATTTCTTAATGGTATATTGGTAAATAAAGCAACAGATGTAAGACCTGATAAAGGACGTATCCAAATTCAGTCGGAAGGGGCTGAAATATTTTTTAGAAAAGTAGAATTAACACCACTGAAATAACTAGAAAATATGTTTGCACCTCATACTTATATAGAGCGTAGAAAAAAATTAAAAGAAAAAGTAGGGACTGGAATTATCCTTCTTTTAGGAAATGAGGAAAGTAGTATTAATTTTAAAGACAACTGGTACCATTATCGTCAGGATAGTAGTTTTCTGTACTATTTCGGTATTACTCACCCTGGTTTAACTGGAATTATAAATTGCGATTCAGGTGAGGAAATTATTTTTGGTGATGAGCTCACAATAGATCACATTGTTTGGTCAGGTTCTCAGCCTACCATTGCACAATTGGCAAGTAAATGTGGGGTAAATAAAACATTGCCAACATCTAAAATTGCTTCTTCTCTAAAAGGGTTAGTTCACTATTTACCTCCATATCGTACTAAAAACCAGTGGAAGTTAAGTGAGTGGCTAGGCTCTCCAATGAATTTTATAAGCAAAGGCGCTTCAATAGAATTAATTAAAGCGATCGTTTCCATGCGTTCTTATAAAACTGCTGAGGAATTAACAGAAATAGAAAAAGCGGTAAATATTACTGCCGATATGCATTTAGGTGCAATGCGCTATGCTAAGAAGGGCATGTTGGAAGCTGAGATTGTTGGCAAAATTCAACAAATAGCAATAAGTGGTGGAGGAAACCTTTCGTTTCCGGTAATATTAAGTAAGGATGGTCAAATTTTGCACAACCATTATCACGGAAATGTGCTTCAAGAAGGAGATATGATTCTTTGTGACACTGGTGCAGAAACTACTATGGGTTATGCTGGCGATATGACAAGAACTTTTCCAGTAGGACATGAGTTTACGCAACGTCAAAAAGAGTTATACCAAATTGTTTTGGATACACATGAAGCAGCTATTGCAGCACTAACTCCTGGTATACAATATAAGGATGTTCATTTGTTGGCTGGAAAAACATTGGTAAATGGGTTAATTGAAGTCGGATTAATGAAAGGAAATGCCGAAGAAGCTGTTTCGGCAGGGGCACATACTATGTTCTTCCAATGTGGGTTAGGCCATATGATGGGGCTTGATGTTCATGACATGGAAGATTTAGGAGAGCAATATGTTGGCTACAATGATTCACTTAATAAATCAACAATATTTGGTTTGAAATCTTTACGGTTAGGAAAAAAATTGGAAAAAGACTTTGTGATTACTGTAGAGCCAGGTATTTATATTATTCCTGAATTGATTGATATGTGGAAAGCAGAAAATAAGCATGCTGAATTTATTAATTACGATTTATTGGAAACCTATAAAGACTTTGGAGGAATACGTATTGAAGAGGATTTTGTAATCACTGAATCAGGATCGAGATTATTAGGTAAGCCTGTAGCAAAAACTATTAATGACGTTGAGCAAGTAAGGGCAGAAAGTCTAGGTTTGATGCATGAGTAACATTAGCTTTAAACAAAAGGTTTATCTTCATTGCATTCAAGTTGTTGAAGATAAAATAACCATTGCTAAAGAGGCTGTGGAGGCAGCCCGACAGTCAGCAGTTGAAGAGGAGCGAAGCACTGCTGGTGATAAGTATGATACTGCTCGTGCCATGAGCCATATTAATCAAGGTATGTTTGCTAATCAACTTTCGGAAGTCCTAAAACTAAAAAAGGTTCTCGGTCAAATTTCTATTGACTCCCAACATAGCGAGGTAGAATCTGGTACTTTGATAAAAACTTCAAAAAGCATTTATTTTATAGCTGTGAGTCTTGGGATAATAAAAATTGATGGAAAAGAAATCATGGTTATTTCACCTTTATCTCCAATTGGTCAACTTATGCTCAACAAAAAAGAGGGAGAGGAATTTGTTTTTAATGGTTCAACTATAAAAATCGATCAGATTTATTGAAATATCATTACTTCCTTGTCGAAATTCTTAATAAATCACCAAATACCCCTTGTGCAGTTACTTCGGCACCTGCACCTGCTCCTTGTATTACAATGGGTTGTTTCCCATAAGCCTCTGTATATATTTCAAATATAGCATCGGCATTTTTGATGTTTCCTAAAGGAGATTGCTTTGAGGCTTTTACAAGTGATACTGATAATTCGTTTTTCTGCACATCCAATTCCCCAACATAGCGTAATACCTCATCAGCATCCAAATCATTTTTAACTGTGCTATAATGATTATCAAATGTCTTTCTTTTACTTAAAAAAGTATCAAAATTTACTTCATTTAGTAACTCATTTGGTATAAGATTTTGAACCTTTATATCTTCTATTTCAGGTTTCATTCCAATTTCTCGAGCTAAGATAATAAGCTTCCGTGCCACATCCATTCCATTTAAATCATCACGTGGATCAGGTTCGGTAAACCCTTTTTCTCGAGCCTCAAGTACTATATCTGTAATGGCATCTGTTCTTTCTGAAAATTGATTAAAAATATAGCTTAAAGATCCACTAAAAACTCCTCTTATCTTATAAACCACATCAGCAGAATCTGACATTTGCTGCAATGTATTTATAATGGGTAGTCCTGCACCCACATTTGTTTCATATAAAAAGTGCCTTCCTTTTTTTCGCACTATATTTCGAATGTTTTCATAATACGAATAAGGAGATGCATTTGCCTTTTTGTTAGATGCTACAATATCTAACCCACTCTCCATAATTTCAATATATGTGTCTGCAATAGTTTGTGAGGCCGTATTATCCACTAAAATCACATTTTCCAGAGTAGAATTTTTTAATTCTTGAAGAATCTCTGGTAGATTATTAACTCGGTCACTTTGCTTAAGTTCTTCCAACCAATTAGCTCCAATACCATTAGGATTAAAGATGTACTTTTGAGAATCTGCTACACCAATAATATTTATTTTTAGGTTTCTCTTTTTAATCAAATTATCTGGTGTTTGAATAATTTGATTAATAAAACTAGCACCTACTGTGCCTTTTCCCAAAGCAAAAACATTCAACGTTTTTGTGACTCCGAAAACTTGACTATGGACAATATTTACACCTTTTTTCAAGTTTTTATTATCTACTACTAACGAAATATGTTCGCCTGAAATGCTATTGCTTATCAAGTGCATCCAAATTTTATTTCTTCGTAGTCCATGTATTGCCTTCTCTAGAGAATAATTATGCCTACCTAATATGGCAATTACAGCCATCTCTTTATTTAAAGTAATCGAAGAAACAGAATTATGGTCAATATCATTTGCAAACTCCTTATTTAATAAAAGGTGTGCCCTTTCAGCATCATCAGCATCCACTACAAAACCAATACCCCTATCCGATGATGCTTGTGAAATTAATCGAACACCAATTTCGTGTTGATCTAAAATCGTAAATATTCTAGCATCAATTCCAATTTTTCCTTTTAGACCCTTACTCTCTATAGTTACTAAAACAACATCTTCAATAACTGAAACTGCCTTTATTCCTTTCTCTGAGCCACTCGAATCAATTAATGTACCCTCCTTTTTTTTATCAATAGAACTATAAATTTTTAAAGGAATCCCTTTTTCTCTTAATGGCTCAATGGTTTTAGGATGAAGTATTTTAGCTCCAAAATTCGCCATTTCATGAGCTTCTTTATAGCTTAAATGATCGATCCGTTTAGCATTAGAAACAAATTTTGGACTTGCGGTATAAATCCCATCAATATCTGTCCAGTTTTGCACTTCTTTAGCATTGGTAAAATAGGCAATTAAGGTAGCAGTATAGTTAGAACCGTTTCTACCTAGTGTTACTGTTTCATTTATTTCATTTGAGGCAATAAAACCTGTAATAATAGAGACTATATCTGGATTTATATTTTTAAAATAAGTTTGTGTTAATTGCTGAGATTGAACTTTATCAATCTCAAAGTCATTTTCTGATTTGCGGACTTTAATAAGCTTTCGGGCATCAACAAATTGTGCATTAATATTCTTTTTCTTTAACAAGTGCTCAACTACCTGTGCGCTAATCAACTCACCAAATGACAACACTCTATCTTTAGCTCTTTTAGAATTCACCTTTAGTTTCTGAAGCGATTCTAGTACTTCCTGTAACTCAATAAATGTTGACTCCAAATTCAGCCCGTATTCCACTAAATTTTGATAATCAATAAATTGTTGGAGTTCATGATGAAAGTCTTTATTCACGACTGCTAATTCGTATAGCTGAATAAGTTGATCCGTACTTGACCCAATTGCAGAAACAATGACGGATAACTGCCCTTGTTTTTGCTCTTCAACAACTATATCGATAACGTTGTTTATTGGCTTTCCTTTTTTCAAGGATTTTCCTCCAAACTTTAATACTCTCATGTTTTTAGTATTTTTTAATGCTATTATCTATTTCATCTGACCAGGCTAAAATCCCTCCTTTAAGATTGAATAAATTTTGTTGGCCTGTTTGATTTTGAATATATTTTATAGCATTTGCACTTCTTTTACCACTTCTACAATACACGATTACCTGTTTATTATCCGATATTTTTGATAAATTTTGAGGAATCGTATTTAGTGGAATATTTTCTCCTCCAATTGTGGCGATATCCAATTCATGAACATCTCGAACATCAATAAGTTGAAAGTCCTTGTTGGTATCTATCCATGACTTTAGTTCTGTTACTGTTATTTCTTTTACCATTTTTCAATTCTTTAAAAAGTCAATAATTCGTTCTGATAATTGTTTTGTTTCCAGTAAAAACCCATCATGACCATAGTCTGATTCTATTTCAGCATAGTAAGCATTTGGAATATGATGAGCCAGATATTTTTGCGTTTTTGGTGGTAATAATTGATCGGTGTTTATTCCAACCACAAGTGTTTTTGTTGCAATCTGATTTAAAGCTTGTTGCAGACCTCCTTTTCCTCTGCCAATATTATGGCTATCCATACACTTTGTTAAATAATAGTAGGATAGGGCATTAAATCTTTTTGCAAGTTTTTCGCCTTGATATTGAATATAAGATGCAGCTTTAAAATCATCAATTCTTTCGTCTTGATCCGTTTGCTGTGTGTTGTAAGCATCTGAAGTTCGGTAGGTGAGCATTCCAATTGCTCTGGCTGCTTTAATG